>Ga0206822_1107_pt1 | contig 20039 bp, 17 predicted proteins | sample Alteio_BWOrgCont_83_FD_152913 | JGI IMG/M metagenome (GOLD analysis project Ga0206822, IMG submission 152913) | Enriched cells from forest soil in Barre Woods Harvard Forest LTER site, Petersham, Massachusetts, United States -... | ecosystem: Environmental > Terrestrial > Soil > Temperate forest >... | reverse complement strand
AAATACGTCGCCGACATTGACCCCTAATTTTTCACATTTGTCGCGATCCACCTTCAGGTTATAACTGGGGGTATTGGCGGAGTAGAAAGAGAAGGCGCCGGTGATGGCGGGGTTCTTGTTGGCTTCGACAACAAATTTTTCCACCACCTTCTGGAAGGCATGGAGGTCGTCGGTGGTGGTACGTTGTTCGATCTGCAGACTGAAACCCACCGTTTCTCCCACACCAGGGATAGGGGAGGGCGGGATGACCTCGGCATTGGCATTCCGGACGCCGGCGTCCTGGATCCGTTTGTTCAACACGTCGATGATACCGGGCACCTGCTCGTCCTCTTTATTACGATCGTCCCAGGGTTTGAGCTGGATATAGATCGTTCCCGCGTTGGAGTTGGTAGCGTTATTGACGACGTTGAGTCCGGAGAGGGCGGCATAGTGAGCCACGCCGGGCGTATTGATGACGACCTTCATCAGCTTGTTCATCACATCCACGCTCTGGGCGGTGGACGACGCGGGCGGAAGCTGAAAGGTGACATAAAGATTACCATCGTCTTCGGAGGGGATAAAGCCGGTGGGCTTTTTCAGGAAAAAGAAATAGGCGCCGATACAGATAAGGATCAGCAGGACGATGATCCACCGGAACCCCTTGATACTTCTGTCTACGCCATTCTTATAACGTTCCGTGAGCCGGTCGAACCAGGCATTGAACTTGTCGAACGTTCTTCTGACCACCCCCTTCTTTTTATTGGGGTCGGTAGGCTTTAGCAGCAGGGTACACAACGCCGGCGTCAGACTCAGTGCGATGAAGGCGCTCAGGATCACCGAGATGGCGATGGTGATGGCGAACTGCTGGTATAGACGGCCCACGATGCCGGGGATGAATCCTACGGGTACGAATACCGCCGCGAGGATCAGGGCGATGGCCACTACCGGCGCGGAGATATCTTTCATTGCCACGTAGGTCGCTTCTTTTGCCGACATCCCTTCCGAATCCATATAATGCTGCACGGCCTCGACCACGATGATGGCGTCATCCACCACGATACCGATGGCCAGCACGAAGCCGAACATGGTGAGGGTATTGATGGTGAATCCCAGCGGAAAAAAGAAAATGAATGTCCCAAGGATCGACACGGGGATCGCCAGGATCGGGATCAGTGTGGAGCGGAAACTTTGCAGGAACACGAATACCACGATCGCCACCAGGCCGAGAGTCATGAACAGGGTGCGGACGACGTCCGCCATGGAGACCTTCACCACGGTGACGGCTTCGAAGGGAACGGAGTATTGGACGTCCGCGGGGAAGGATTGTTTCAGGACCTCCAGCTGTTTGTAAATGCCACTGGCTGTCTCGAGGGCATTGCTGCCGGGCGCCTGGTAGACACGCAGAATGGAGGCTCTGTGCCCATCCACAAAGGAGTTACTGGAAAAGGTAAATTTTCCCAGTTCCACCCGGGCAATGTCTTTCAGATAGACCAATATGCCCTTTGCAGGGTTATTCTTGACGATGATATTTTCAAACTCCGAGACTTTGCTCAGGCGTCCGTTTACGAGAATCCCGATCTCGAAGGCCTGGGCCTTCGACTGCGGCGGGACGCCCGCTGAACCGGCGGCAACCTGAACGTTCTGGGCATTCAGCGCATTGATGACATCACCCGGCATCAGGTTGTAAGACGCCATCTTTTGCGGGTTCATCCAGACGCGCATACTGAAGTCATCCGTAGACCGCGAGATACTGCCCACGCCTGGAACACGTAACAGCGCATCCTGGATAAAGATGTTCGTATAGTTGTCGAGAAAGGTGATGTCATGCGTGTTCTGAGGAGCATAAACGGCGATCATCATGAGCTGGCTTGGATTGATCGCCCGCACGGTGATACCCAGTCGGCTCGCCACGGCAGGCAGCAGCGGATTGGCGATGCTCACCCGGTTTTGCACGTCCAGGGTAGCGATATCGACATTCGTACCGATGCCGAACGTTACGTTCATAGAGAGCAGGCCGTTGTTGGTGCTATTGCTCTGCATGTATTCCATCCCCGGGCTGCCGTTGACCTGCTCTTCGATGGGCGTGGCTACGGTTTGTTCGACCGTTTGCGCATCGGCGCCTGTAAACTGGCCATTTACCTGTACAACAGGAGGGGTGATATCGGGATATTGGTCGATCGGCAGGGTCAGGATGCAAATGCCGCCGGCAATTGCCAGGACGATGGAGACGACCATAGCAGTTACCGGACGCTTTATAAATGTATTCGCAATCATACAAGAAGATGTGTGGCGCTAAGCCTATTTGTGGATGCTGCTAACTTTCTTTTTTCTGGCCCGTGCTATCCGTTTTATGACCCGTGCTATCCTGACCTTCCGGTTGTTTTGCCGGGGCTGCGTTGATCCTCGAGCCTTCGTGGATGTTCTGGACTCCATCAGTGACGATGCGTTCACCTACACTGATCCCGGATTTGACCACGACATTGGCTCCGATGGTTTCGCCAAGCTGCACCTTTTTCTGGAAGGCGCGCAATTTGGGCGTTTCAACCGTGTCGGCGCTTTTTTTATTGGCAGTATCGGTGGATCCCGAAGCTCCGCTGGATCCTCCCCCGGCGCTTTTGGTATCGGCGGCTGACGCGTTTTTCAGCACGGTATCTTTAGCCACGAACACAAAATATTCCCCCATTTGCTCTACGATGGCCCGGCTGGGGACGACGATCTGCGGCGCGGGATCCTGGTTGTGCACCCGGACGACAGTGCTCATACCGGCACGGAGATAATTCCCCGTGTTCGGGAAGGTCAGGCGGATGTCGATAGCGCCGGTTTGCGGGTCGACGGCCCTGTCTATGAACAGGATCTTACCGGTGCTGGTATAGAGTTGTCCATTAGGCAACAGGATCGTAAAAAGAGAATCGATGGCCTTTCCCCTTTTTCCCGACTGCAGATCTTCGAAATGCGGGATCTGCGCTTCATTCACGAGGAAATCGACGCCCATGGGATTGTCGGTGGAAATGGTATTGAGCGTCGTGGTACCCGCGTTCACCAGGTTTCCGATCCTCACTTGCGAGATGCCGATGGTCCCGTCGAAGGGCGCATAGATCTTTGAATAAGAGAGATTGGTTATTGCCGTTTTCAGGTTCTGCTGGGCGGCGACCACGGAGTCCTTGGCATTTTGCAGCGCAATATTGGCGTGATCGACCAACTGCGTGGCGATGGCCTTATATTTAGCCAGATAGGCATATCGGTCTGCATCCTGCTGCGTCAGCAACAGGTTGCCCGAATCCACGCGCAGTGCAGCCTTGGCCTGATCCACGGCGGCCATGTACAGCCGCTCGTCGAGGGTATACAACAACTGTCCTTTATGCACATGCGAACCTTCCGTAAAATCGATGGTGGTGATATACCCCGTGACCTGGGCATTCAGGTTCACCTGGCTGATGGCGACAGTCGTGGCGGGATATTTATCATAATAGAGCACAGGCCGCTCGGATACCGTCATCAGGTTGACGGCGGCGGGAGGCGTGGGAGGAGTCGGCTTTGGTTTACAGGAGAAAACCATAAGGCTACCAACAAATACCAGGATCGATGCCAGTCTATTCATACCAGTGATTATTATTTTAATTAGGGTTTGTTAACGATGATGATACCCATGGATTTTTCCAGATCGATTTTGCTCGACAAGACCTGGAAAAGCGATGTTTCGTACGTCAATTCGGAAGTGACCAGGTTGGATTCTGCGGTGATCACGTTCAGATAGGGGACTACGCCCTGCATATATTGCCTGTACACGATATCGTAGGTCTCCTTGGCGAGATCGGTATTCTCCTTTGAGACCTGCAGATTATAAAGGTTGCTTTTGTAATTGGATATGGCGGTAGTGTAGTCGGTCCAGATCTGCGATTTCAATTCTACTTCCTGCCAGTCGAGGAGATCGTATTGCAACCGGGCCTTTTTTATATTCTGCGTTCGGGCGAAACCCGTGAAGATGGGCACGGATACAGACAAGCCCACATAATTGAACGGATAGGCTTGCGAAAAAAGGTTGCTGAACGAATTGCTCTCATATTCATATTCATAATCGAAAAAGGCGCCCACCGTCGGTATCCAGGCATGCCGGTAATAATTTACCGTCTCCAATTGGAGCCTTTTTGTCGTCTGGAGATACTGGTATTCAGGTCGCTTCGTCATATCCAGCGCCAGCGTCGTATCGAAGGCGATGTCATTCTTCATCTGTAAGGTATCGAAAAGGACGTTGAACTGCTGGGTCGGCGGGTAGCCCATCACTTGTTTGAGCTGCGCATACTGCGGGCGTATGCTTTCGACGGACTGCCGCAGCGAATACAACGAGTTATTGAGCGAGATCACGGCCTCGTCATAGTTCGTTTTGTCCGCGACCCCGCTCACAAACTGGTGATAGGTGTCGCTCACATTCTTGGCCAGCCGGGCCGTATCCTCTTTGAGCACGTCGATCTGATAAAGGGTATTGAGCAGGCTGTAGAAGGTCTTGCTCACGGCGGCGATGATCTCGATCTTGGTGCTGTCGGTCACCTGCTCCGCCTGTTTCACATAGAGCGGCGCGGCGTGGACGGCGTACAGCAGAGAAGGGTTGAAGATCGTTTGAGTGACCGACAGCGTCGGGGTGATAGTATTGACGACACCGGTCTTCGAGTTGACGATCTTTCCCGAATCGGTAAAAAAACCGGTGGGCAGCGTGTTATAATGCGTGAAGTTACCTTGCACGTTAACCTGGGGCAGCCATCCTGACGTCGCGATCCGATTGTTGGCCCGGGTAATGGCCACGTTCACCATAGCCATATTGATGTAGGGCTCGTGTTTGAGCGCATAGGCTACGCAAGAATCCAGGGTCATAGCGCTATCTGCGCTCGCCTGGGTCTGGGCTATGCCGGAAATCGAAACAAAGGACAGGAAGCAACAGGAAACGAAGAGGCGTTTTAACGCTACTAATGCGATTCTGGACATACCGATCGTGAAAAATTTTAATATATGACAAAAGTTTTCAGGGCAGCAATCGACAAATTGTTAGACAGTGAGGAGTAAGTCACAAAAATGCATTTTTTTATGGAGGGAGAAAAATGCGGGGAATTAAAAAGATATTAAATAAAACTGTTGAACGTCAATCATTTCACATTTTTGGAGGTGCGGTAAGCGGTGCCTTTGAATAGGGCCGTGAGTTCACCCTGGGTGTTGGTGATCCTGACCTCATAGACGCCGGTGCGTCCGCCCTGGTGGAGTTCCCTGGCTTCTACGGTTAGTATATCGCCGGAGCGGGCTGATCGGGTAAACGAGATATCGGCCGCGAGGGCGAGGGTGAGGATGCCATGGGAATTACAGGCAAAGGCAAATGCGGAGTCGGCGGCCGAGAAGAGCACGCCGCCATGGACGACGTCGAAACCGTTGAGATGCTGGTCGTTGACCTGAAAATGTAGCTTGCAATAGCCCGTCCCGGTAGCTTCGATCTGAAGACCCAACCATTGGGAGAAACGATCGTTCCCAAGCAAATGGGCGGTGATCTCGGCGGGGGTGGGGGCGGCTTCCATATTCTTGGTGGTGGTTAAGGGCGGACCTGGCTTTATCGATTGTGGACCTTGGCTTTCCGGCTGGCCAGCAGGGCCAGGACATCGGCCTGGGTGCCGGTAAAGGGCCCGGAGCCTTCGATCTTGAGGGTGGCCATCGCCGCCGCGAACTCACCCGCCTCCTGGATAGAAGCGCCTTTGATCCGGCGATAGAGATAACCGGCCATATAGGTATCGCCGCAACCGGTGGCGTCCACCACGGATGTCGTGGGGACATAAGCGGGGATGGTATAGAAGGTCTTTTCGTGATAAACCACCGAGCCCATGCTCCCCAGCGTGATCACCACTTCCTTTACGCCCCAGCTGGCAAGGATCTCCGCACTTTTATATACGTCTGCCTCCCCCGTGAGCACGGTCATCTCGGATTCGTTGACTTTGAGGGTATGGACATATTGCAGGGCATCTTTCTTCTCCGGCCAGTCGATCGCAAAGACGTTGTGACCCCGTACCTCGCGTAGATAGCCCTGGGCGTCGATGCTTACTTTTCCTTTTTGGGCGAGGGCGCGGATGAGCTCCACCGGGATATCGCCGGCCAGCAGCGGTCCCAGATGGTAGACGCCGGCGGGAATCTCCGCCAGCTGGGCAGCCGAGAACGGATCGGCCTGCCGGATGACGCGTTGCGTCCTGTTGTCCTGGTTCTCGGAATAGATGTTCTCAAAGAACACCGTATGAGCGCTGGGGAATACCGTTACGTCGATCCCATTTGCCTGCAGATCATAGACCGAGGGCATATCGGCAGGCGCCAGGGCCGTGACCAGCCGAAAACGGATGTCGAAGCGGGAAAGCGCGTTGGAAAAATAAAAGGCGGTACCGCCGGCCATGTGAACCACCGATCTTGGGGTGACTACCTTATCGTGGGTGATATGTCCGATGCAACAGAGTTCTGTCCTATCCATCCGACAAAAATAAACATTTTTCCGGTCGAAAAATTTGCATACCTCGTTTTCTTATGTATTTTTATACAAAAGAGTCTTATGCTTTTATCGCGCAGCCGCTTTTTCTTTTTCTTGTTTTTGCTTCTTCCCGGACCGTTTGTGGGCCCGAAACTATTTTGGTTGGCGGCTTCCAGGCGTACAGTGGGGCGGGTGTATTTTACGGGTGGGGTGTTGGACAATATCGAAGGCACGAGCAAATACCTGGTGGTGCGCTTTCCATTGGGGCGGGATACGGTTGAATTCAAGAGTAACGTCTATTTCCATTGGCCGGAAGATACGCCGGTGATGGTCCGGTATTCGCGGTTTGACCCCTCCGATGCCAGGTTGGACGTACCGATATGTATCTGGGGAGATACGCTGGCGCATGTGCTGCTGCCATTGGGCATCTGGCTGATCCTTTTTTTTACGCCCAACCGGTTCGACCCACTTATCCCATGGGGGGCGAAATTGCAGTTGCGTTGGCGATGGCCGTTTCTACGGGTGATGTTATTAGCATTGATACTTGTCTTTTCTTTTGCCGGACGAGCACAAAAAAAGGACACTACGATCCTCAAGTCCACCACGGTCACGGCACGGCCCGTGTTTGTCCAGAAGGCCTACCGGCTCGTCGTCAACGTCGACGCGATGATCGCGCAAGGCGGCTCGAATGCCCTGGAGTTGTTGGGTACGTTGCCCGGGGTCGTGGTCTCGCCCAATGGGAGCATTCAATTCAATGGCCGTTCGGGGGTATTGGTCCTCATCGACGACAAGCCCACCTATCTGGCAGCGGCCGATCTCGCCAACTATCTCCGTTCGCTGCCGGTGTCCCTCCTGGACAAGATCGAGCTGATGAGCAATCCGCCTGCTAAATATGACGCCGCCTCAGGCGCGGGGATCATCATCATCCGGACAAAAAAGTTAACGGAGAAAAGCTGGAATGGCCAGGCTTCGGCCCGCTGAACCGGCGGCTCAAGCTGGAGACCGGCGCCAAATACAGCTCGGTGTCAACGAATAATATTGCAGATTACTATTATCTCCCGTCGGATTATCCCCAAAGCGACACCCTTACCCCCGATTATAACAAGACCAATCATTTTTTGTACACCGAGCAGATCGGTGCTGCCTATGCGAGTCTGTCCCGTGAAGGCCGGCGGCTGTCGCTGCAAGGAGGGCTACGGTTGGAAAGTACAGGTTCCAGGGGACATCAGCTGGGCAATCCCCAACAACCCGATTCTTCCTTTTCCCGCCGGTACACCGAACTCTTCCCTACAGCCTTTGTCGCATATAAGCTGGATACTGCCGGGGTAAACAACCTTCGGCTATCTTATGGTCGTCGTATCAACCGGCCCGATTACCAGGATCTGAATCCTTTTATCTTTTTGGTCGATCATTATTTGTACATCGCCGGCAACTCCTGGTTGAAGCCGCAGTATTCCGACAATCTCGAATTATCCTGGCAGCACCGGACGCTGCTTACGATGACCCTGTTGGAAAAACAAAACGCGCGCGCAATACGGATGCGGCCGATGAGGAGCAGGGGAGGATCAAGAATTAGGAAATACGAAATATTATCATTTACTTTGTACTTCAAAGTACTTTCCGACCTATGTTCCGATTCAATCTTTCCTACTTTTTGTTAACCCTGGCCCTCATCGGGATCGAGATCTTTATCGGCGCTTGTATGCATGACGCGGTCATCCGGCCCTATGGCGGTGACTTCCTGTGTGTGATCCTGCTTTATTGTTTTGCCCGGAGTTTTTGGGATTGGCCGGTGTTGCCGCTGTCGCTAGGCATCCTCGTGTTTGCGTATCTTGAAGAGACCGGGCAATATTTTCATCTGGCGGACAAGCTGGGGTTTACGCGGCCTTCGCTGATGCGGACATTGATCGGCACGTATTTTACGTGGGTCGACATCGGTAGCTATACCCTCGGGATCGGGTCGACTTTAGCACTGGAAGGCATCATTCGATATCTGCGGCTCCGGCGGGCCGGTACAAACCAATGATCATATGCGAAAATTTGTAAAAGAAGGCTCGATTGTCCGCACCATCTGGGGGCGAGGGGATACGATCCTGCTGATCTTCGCGGGTGCGTCTGCGGAGTTCGCGCTCAATAGCTCGGTGGACTGGCTCTATTTCACCGGCAAGCTTCCCGCCGATCCGCTGGGGCGGCTTTTCTCCACGGTAGCTTATGCGCAGCAGATCGTCTTTGCGGAAGAGGACAGCGCGCTGGCGGCCATAGACAATATCGCCGCTATACATAAAGGTGTGGAAGAAAAAAGAGGCGCCGTCATCCCCGCCACGGCGTATCTGGATGTGCTGTTCCTGTTGATCGGTTATTCGATCCGGGCTTTCGAGTTACTGGAGCGGCCGTTGCGGCCGGAAGAAAAGGCGGAAGTATTCCAGGTGTTCACGAGGGTAGGGGAACGCATGAGACTCGCGGGATTGCCGGCGAACTATCCGGAATGGGAAGAACGGCGCGCCCGCTATCTCCGTGAAAACCTCGTCTATAGTGATTTTTCGCGTGATCTTTATGAGCGTTATCGTCAAAGTCTGGGAGGAGTACGGTACCGGTTGCTTTTGCAGGCGCAGGTCCTGCTTGTACCGCCGGTAGTCCGCCGGCTGCTTGGACTGGCTTCTTTTCCCTGGCTTTATCCGGTGGTCTTCTTCTACCGGCTGTGTCATTTTCTTCACCTGGATAAAGGTGTAAAGACGTTGCTGCTGCCGCCGGCATATCGTGCGCAGGTCTTCCGTCTGGACCAATAGAATTATCGTATCTTGGGGACATGTCAACACGCCGTCATTTCCTCCATCAGCTCAGTACTTCGGCGATCGCCGTTTCTCTTCTCCCTTCGTGGGTGCAAGCCTGTGCGGCCCCTGCGGCGCGATACGAAGGGCCCATGTTACGTGTCGCCATCATGGGTCTTGGCAGCTATGGGACGCGGGTGGCCGAAGCCATGCAAACCTGTACAAAAGCCAAACTGGTTGGCGTCATCAGCGGCACGCCGGCAAAGATCACGGCCTGGCAAAGTAAGTATAACATCCCGGCAAAGAACTGTTACAATTACGAAAATTTCGACCAGATCAAAAACAATCCGGATATCGATGCCGTATATGTCATCACGCCCAATGCCCTGCATCACGACCAGGTGATCCGAGTGGCCAGGGCAGGCAAACACGTGATCTGCGAAAAGCCCATGGCGGTCAACGCCAGGGAGGGCCAGGAAATGGTCGATGCCTGTAAACAGGCCGGCGTGAAATTGCTGGTTGGTTACCGAATGCATTTCGAGCCGCACACGCTGGAGATCATCCGCCTGCGGAAGGCGGGAGCCTTTGGGAAGGTCTTGTTCTTCCAGGGGCTTTCCGGTTTCATCATCGGCGATCCCACTCAATGGCGGCTAAATAAGACTTTGTCGGGCGGCGGTTCGATGATGGACATCGGCATTTATTCGGTCAATGGTTCGCGTTATATGATCGGTGAAGACCCTATTTGGGTGACGGCGCAAGAGACCAAGACAAATCCGGAGAAATTCAAACCCGGTATCGACGAGACCATTCAATTTCAGTTGGGTTTCCCCGGTGGCGCCGTGGCTTCCTGTCTTTCTACCTATAGTCTGAATAACCTGGATCGCTTCTTTCTCAACGGCACCGATGGGTTTGCCGAGCTTTTACCGGCTACGGGTTATGGTCCCATCCAGGGACATACCAATAAGGGAGAGCTGAATCAGCCGGTCGTCACGCATCAAACCGTACAGCTGGATGCGATGGCCGGTATCCTGTTGCAGGGACAACAGCCGCCCGTCCCGGTGGGCGGCGAAGAAGCCGTCAAGGATCTGAAGATCATCGACGCGATCTATCAGAGCGCGGCCACGGGACAGAAGATCCCGTTGAGCCTCTGAGCCCCGGCCAGCCTGCGTTTCCGCTGATCCAGCGCCAGTTGGCGCTTCCGCTGCGTGGTCAACACTTCACTGTCTTCTTTTTCTTGCCCAAAACGCCACGCGTCCCGGCCTTGGCGATGTTCTCATTGGCATCGGGAACCTTACAAGCCGTGCCGTTCATATCCACCGACACAGCCCCTACGGCCTTCGCCGTCGCGATAGCGGCTTTTGTAAGCGGCGCGACATAGATGCCCACGGCTGTAACAAAACCGTTCATGTGATAGCGCACCCTGTTAGGAGACGTGTGGATCGTTTTGACCACGCGGTCGAGAAGCGTTTTTAACTTCGGAAGATCGAGTTCCGTATCTGGCTTAAGGGCGACGATATTGGCCAGCGCCGACCATCCCGCGGTAGCAATATGTTCCTCTTTGGCATCGATCCATTGCAGCGCCAATTCAAAACCTGCCGGGTTGCCGGCGGTGACCCAGGGAACGGTATATTCGTTGATATTATTCGAAAGCGCCTTCTTAACCCAGGTGTTCAGATCGGTGAGCGTCATCTTTTCGTCTTCGGCGATAAGCCCCGCGAGATACATCGCATCGGCATTGCCGGTCGCATAGAGCTCCAGCGCGAGGCGGTTGTCTTTTTTCACCTTTTTCTGGATCGTTTTAAGGAACTCGATCTTGACTCCAAAGAACGGTTCTTTGATGCCGTGTTTTACCAGGATAGCTTTGAGCTTTGCTTCGCCATGCGCCTGTAATTCGGCCATGATTTCTTTTGCTGTCATACGGTAAAAGTTAGCCAACTTTTACCGTATGATAAAATTAGCTTTCCACCTGGAAGGAGATCGGCAGTTCCATGTGTGTCTTCACCTTTTTCCCATTTACCTTACCCGGCATCCATTGCGGCATATTCTTTACCACCCGCAGCGCTTCCATATCCAGGCCGTCGCCAACATTCGCTGCGTCCACCACCCTCGCTTTCGTTACCCGGCCCTTCTCATCCACGACAAAGCTCACATGCACCGTACCCGATACATCGTCGTCGATGGCTTGCTGCGGATAATTTACACTCTTGTTGATATAGTTATCCAGCGCCCGCTGGCCGCCGGGAAACTGCGGGGCCACCTCAGCGATAGTATAGATCTTCAAACACGATGCCACGGGGTTCGCTACTGGTAGACCTTGATAACCTTGCCGTTACCTGCGCCCAGGATGCTACGCAGATAGCCGTTGACCACCCGGGCCATAGGTACAGGATCATAGCCCGGGAACATGGCGCCATACCGTTCCATGGAGTCTTCGACGAGACCGGGACTTACCACATTGATGCGTTTGTCCTGTTTGAGCTCCTGGGCCGCACCCAGCACAAAGCTGTTGATGGCGCCGTTGATCATCGCGACCGTCGTGCCGTTGTGCGCCGGCATCTCCGCCGCAACGCCGGAGGTCAGGGTAAAGGAACCACCCTCCCGCAGATAATCTTTTCCGATAAGCACCAGGTTGATCTGTCCGAGCAGTTTGCCCCGGATGCCGTTGGTCATATGTGCTTCCGTCATCGTCTGGAAATCGCCATAATAGCCGGTGCCGGCCGTGCATACACAGGCGTCGAGAACGGGCAGCCGTTGAAATAGCTTTTCGATCGACGCCGGGGAAGCGATGTCGACCTGTTCGTCCCTGCTGGCTATACCGCCACCCGTGTGTCCGGATATATCCCCGCCGCCGCGGCCGGCAAAGATGAGCTCATGGTTATCCAATGCGGCGGCTACTTTTTTTCCGATGGTGCCGCGCCCACCGATCAATAGTATTTTCATTCCGCAAAGCTAGACCCACGAAGGCGGCGGCAATAACGCAAAACGTTCAGGAAATCGTCCGTTTGGCTCGAATGGTTTGCGGGGTAGCACCGAATGCCTTTCGGAAGATGCGGATAAAATGCGAGGCGCTTTCAAAGCCGCAGGCGAGCGCGATATCGGCGACCGGCTGCTCCGTACGCTGCAACAACAGCCGGCCATGTTCCAGTCGCCGCTGGTTGATCCATTGTCTTGGCGTAGTATGATATAGTCGTTGAAAATCCCGTTTGAAAGTAGCCAGACTCCGATTCGACAGGCTCGCCAGCTCTTCAAGCGTAAGCGGCTGAAACAGGTAGGTCTGTACGGTAAAGGTGAGGTCCTCGGGTTCTTCCCTTACAATCGCGGCTAAAAACGCCAGCACATCATCGCGCTGCGGCGTCGAGAGCAGAAGCAAGAGCAGCTCCTGCACTTTTACCGACAGCAGCTGTTCCATATCACGCAACGATTTCCCGAAATATTGCCGATACTGATCGCGGAAGCCAAGGAGCAGTTCGCCCGCCGGCGCGACGAGATAAAAAACGTCGTTTTTTCCCCGGGGGAGTTCGAGTTGTTGTTGAAGCACAAAGGCCCGGACCGTCCTCACAGGAAGGAAAAGCATCAGGGCCTCGAAGTCCCTGGCATTCTCCAGGTATTCGGCCATCATATAGATTCCGCGTTTCAGAAGGACGACGCTATTAGGACCGACGTTGAGCACCTGTCCCGGCAGATGCAGCAGCTTGGTGCCGCTGATCGTAAAGACCAGGGTGTGTTCAGTGAGGAAGACTTTCCGGGTGCCGCTTCGGTTCACCTGTTTGTATTTGGCGTAGGTCGCGGTGTCCAGGGTTAGAAAACTGGGGTCACCGGGATCGGGAGATGAAGGCGGAAAACGGAAAAGCATAATACATCGGGTTTTTATGTATATTTGGATATGGTATACTCTACAGAACTACTCAAAGGTACGCTCAAGACCATTGTTTTGAAGCTGCTGGCCGACAACAAAAAGATGTATGGGTATGAGATTACGCAAAGGGTCAGGGAAATGACGCAGGATAAGATCCAGATCACCGAGGGGGCGCTGTATCCCACGTTGCACGGTCTCGAGGCGGATGGTCTGGTGACCACGGAAACCGAGTATATCGGCAAACGCGTTCGCAAATACTATAGTCTTAGTGTAGCCGGCAAGACCAGGGCCAAAGAAAAGGTTAGCGAACTGGCTTCCTTTGTGCAGACGATGACATTATTACTGGATCTAAAACCCAAAGCGATCTGATATGGCAACGCTCACTGACGAACAGGTCGATTATATTCTCGCCGACCTCCATGCGCACGGGATACGTCTGGACGGACTGCGCGACAATCTGCTGGATCATATCTGTATCCTGCTTGAACAACGGCTCGACCAGGGTGGTGACTTCGAACAGGAATATGCCGGCGTGATCCCGACCTTCTACCGAAAGGAGCTTTATGAGCTCGAAGAGGAAGCGCTGTTTATACAATCGCTGCGTCGTCCGCATGTTGTGTTGAGCAGGGGATGGTTCTTTGTGTGCGCCTTTACCCTGGTACTGAGTCCATTTCTCTTCTATGTCGCGCAATGGTGGTTCCAACTGCAGCCATTGGGTCATGTCGTCGACTCCATCGATGTGATAGGCGGAGCCGCTATCCTCGATGTTTATCCGTTGCTTACGGTGATCGTCCTGTTCCTTACGCCAGACCGGTTTGACCCGCTCATCCCCTGGCGATCGAAGATACTCCTGGGATTCCGGCCCTTTATCCGCGTCCTGCCGTCGACGTGATCCCTTTCGCCTTACCCAGATGGATCTTGTAGTTGTCCGGCGTACCCCTGATCTCGATGTTCATGAAACGGACGCGTTTGTCTTTATCGCGATATTCGATGGCGTCGACCTGATCGGGGTCTACTTCTTCCTTCTTTTTCCCGAAGAGCATATGAAAGCCTACCTGCGTCACCATTTTAAGCGGGATGCGGAGATAGTATTCCATATTCATGTCCATAGCCTGTTTGCCCGAGATCTCCATAAAGCCAAGCGAGGAGTTGATATTCATATTGGGAATAGAAAGGGTGTCGTTGCGGAAGTTTAATTCGTTATGCAGGGTATCGAACCGGACCCTATGCAGATTCTTATCGCCGAAATAATGCGACATCGCCTCGATGGGGGTGAAGTTGATGAGCTCGCCGTCGTAAATGTCGACCTTGATATCGGCCTGGCAGCTATTGAGAATAGGCGTGAGGTCGGGATGCACCTGCACATAGGAGTTGACGGAACCGTTCAAAGTACCCGTGATGTTGTTATTGATAACAAAATCTTCCCCGAAATGGTCCAGCTTGACCATCATTTTTTTGAGATCCATATTTTGCACCGTGATATCGCTGCGCAAATAGATCTTTTTAGGATCGGCGCCATCGAAATGCGCTTTCGCCACCAGACTTCCGCCGGCAATGCCCATTGAAAGCGTATCCAGGTATATCTGCTGGGTGGACAGCATGCGGGCGCTGGTGCTGAGGTTTTTGATGCCCAGTTTATGATACCGCAGCCTGCCGATGTTGATGGCGGCATTGAAGTCGATAAACGGGATCTGAAAGATATTGAATGCCTTGGCATGGCTATTGGGATCGGACGTTGCAGACGTCAGGATAACGCGGGTGGAGTCTTGCGCCGGGGCCGGGCTATCCATCGCAGCGATGGTTTGTTCTTCCTGTTCCACGGATTGCATATAACCCGCGAGCTGGTCGGCATCGAGGAGATTGGAGGAGAAACGCAGAAAGTTCTCTTTTTTTCTTCGAAGCGTATCCTTGCCCGTGTATAGCCGCATGCTAAGATTGAAGTCGCTGTTCCCGATCTTCCCTTTGAGCGTGTCGATCTTCAGGAAGTTGTCGGTACCGAATTTGATGTTGCCGCTGATGCTGTCCAGCCGGTAAGGATGCTGTTGGAAGGCGGCAGAGATATTGGCGATGCGGATGTTGGCAAACTGGAAGACGGAATCGTACCGAAGCTCCCATTTGGACCGCAGCCAGAGATTCGACCCCACCTCGTTGTAGATGTCTTTGGGCAGGTATTTCTCGCCATTGGGGCCAACGACATCCGCGATCGCCAGCTCATGTGATCTGAAATCGAAGCCCACGGTCGTTTTCCCGCGTTTGACCTTCTCGAACCAAAGGGCGTAGTTGATTATTTTCCCGCTAAAACGGATATCGCTGCTATCGATCTGTCCGGCCAGATTACGGAGCAACAAAGCCGTGTCGTTGATGGTGAGATCGCCACCGAAATCGTGGAAGTCATGTGGATATTTTTTGAACGAGGCGGAAAGATCGTGGATGCTGAGCTGTCCCTTGGGCAGGGGTTTTGCCTGCCGAAGGTCGTTTATCGAAGTCTCCAGTGAAAGGCCGATGTTGAAGTCGCGGATCTCTTCGGGGTCTTTCTTTTCTGTTGAGTCTTTGGCCAGGAGCTCATGCAGGACGAGCAGCCGGCTGTGGCCGTTTAATTTTAAGGTAACCGGCTTTTGCTGGTTGTGAAAGAGGGCAGGGAGGTCCTCCAGCGAGCCTTCGAGCTTGAAGTCCGAATGGCCGATATCGCACACGAGCGAATCCAGCTTTACAAAGCCATCTTTCATATTGGCGTGGAGGTTGAGATGATCCACGGTATAAGGATAACCCGGAATGCGGAAGGTAAGGTTGTAAACAGACAGTTCGCTTTGTATACCCTGTGTGAGCTCGCTCATCTCCTGCGCAGGCTCGCTCAGATCGACCAGCTCGTTGAAGTTCATCTTGAGATTGATCCGGCCGGTGATCCGTTCGAGGTCTTTGATCCCCAGAAAAGAGCCAAAGAAGCCGAGCTCGATATCGGAGCTCACCTGCATCAGGATCTTGGGATCGGTAAAATCGCGGATCGAAAAATTGCCTTTGAACCGGCCTTCGCCGGGGCGGGCATACATATCCTTCATGCGGAGCACGGAGGTCTTCAGCGAATTGCTGTCGCCATTGGTATAGAAACCGGTGAAGGCCAGCGAGTCCAGCTTTTTATTTGTCCTTGTATTGTGCAGCCAGCCGTTGGAACAGGCGAAATTCACTTCGATGTGCGGCTGGACGCCTTTTTTGATGGGTCCTTTGACGGTGCCTTTGAAGTCCAGGACCCCGTCGTAATGAAAATGCTTGAGCTCCTCCGCCATGCTTTCGGGGGCGAAGGCAAAGAGTTGTTTGAAGTCGGGCCGGTCACCGGCAAACTGAAGGTTCACGGTGTTGTCGTGGGCCAGATCGGCAGTACCGCTGACATTGAAAAGGGCTTTCTCCAACTGCACCCGGGCTTCGGAAAGGGTCAGCAAACGCGAGGCCTTGGCATAAGAGAACTTTATGTCGGTAGAAATATGTTTATGCCGGAGGATCGTGGTATCGCCGGGTCGGGTAAAATCGACCAGGAAACTTCCGTCGAGGGAACCATCCATTACAGCATCGTTATCCTGAAAGGAGCTTTGTATCCTGTCTATATGGGTCAATAGTTTCTGACCGGCCCTGGGGTCCTGGTAGGTGATGGTCATATTCTTCAGGACGATCTTTTTGATATCCAGGTCGAGATCCGTGGCCGCGCCATGAGGGGTCCGGACGGTCGTATCCGGCGTCATCTTGCTGGCCTCGACGATATTGAGCTGACCGTCGGCTTCTTCCATGAGGTCGAGATGGCCGTTCTTGAGAGCGATGGCTTTGACGCGATACCTTTGTTTGAGGACATCCGGCAGACTAAATCCCACGTATAGCCGCTCCGCTTCATAGATCGGCCGCGTATTGGGGTTTTTATCCGGATAGAACTGCACGTTGTTCAGAACAATAGAGACATAGGGGGGGTTCTGGAAAAGCGAGATATCGCTGCCGCCGACGGCGAGTTTGCCCGGAAACTTCTTGTTGAGTTCGGTAAGCGCCAATCCAACCAGCCGTTGTTGCTGAGTATACAGGACGGCCAATGCCGCTCCCACCAGCAGGACAAGTACGATAACAGGAATGAGGATCAGTCGGAGTGTTCGCTTGCGTGTTTTTGGTCTCATAGGCTTAGTATGCGCAAATGTATAACGATTCCATCCCCCGTTAAAGTATTAACGCCCTGTTATGGTTGTGTGGTTTGAATTTTATAACTTTGTAATATGGCAAGCGCAGAGACCATCCACCAGTTTTACGCCCGGGTACAGGCCGATGCGGTGAATACGCCGCTGAATAATGCCGGGTCGGGCCATTTTAATGTCTTCACCCGCGAGAACTGTAAGGGTACGCCCTATGGCCGGCGGGATTTTTATAAGGTCACGCTGATCATCGGCAAGGGGCGATTGCATTATGCCGACCAGTGGCTTGAGATGGACCGCCCAGCGCTGCTGATCTCCAACCCCCGAGTACCCTATTCCTGGGAACCTCTATCCGACCAGGACGGCTGGTATTGTCTGTTCACCGAGGCTTTTCTCCATCCGGATGGATTAAATGCGCTTCTCGATTCGCCCTTATTTCCGGCCAAAGGGATCCCCGTGTTCTTTGTGAATGACCAGCAACAGCGCGAGATCGGCGATATCTACGCCCGGATGAAGCGGGAGATGGCCGGCGACTATACCCGGAAATTCGACCTTTTGCGGCATTATCTCCATGTGCTCCTCCACTATGCCATGAAGATGCAGCCGGCGCCGGCACCCGAACAACCCGTGAGCGCGGCGGTGCGGATCACCCATGCTTTTTTGGAATTGCTGGAACAGCAGTTCCCTATCGATACCACAGAAACGGAATTGCAGCTCAAAACGGCCAACGACTTTGCCGAAAAGCTCAGCGTACATGTCAATCACCTCAACCGGGCCCTAAAAGAGGTGACGGGAAAGACCACCACCGAACATATCGCAGAGCGGGTCGTGAAGGAGGCGATGGCGATGCTCCGGCATTCGGACTGGAATATCTCGCAGATCGCTTATGGTCTGGGGTTCGAATACCCGGCCTATTTCAATATTTTCTTCAAAAAACATACCGGTCGTACGCCGCTCGAGGTGCGTGGGGCACACCGCGTGATCCAGACGCCCACTATTTGAATTTTATAAGGATTGGTTTGGATTGTGTAACGGGTCCGGGAGGGTTTGTGGGTACCTTTGCGGTATGATCAAGCAACTTAATCAACCCATTGCCACGCTTCTGGCTTTGGCCATCCTTCCGCTGTCCGGATTTGCGGCGGACATCTACCTACCTTCCTTACCCGGGATGACGGGGGCCCTCCATGTGGGCAGTTTGCAGATCCAGCTAACCATCACGGTTTTTTTGATCAGCTATGGCGTCAGTCAGCTCTTCATCGGTAGCATTCTTGACAGTTTTGGCCGTTACCGCTTTAGCCTGATCTCGCTGCTGGTCTTTGCGGCCGCGAGCTTCGTGATAGCCACCACGCATAATATATCGTTGATCTATGCGATGCGTATCGTCCATGGCATCTCCATCGCCTTCATCATAGCCGGCAAAAGAGCTTTTTTTGTCGATCTGTTCACCGGCGACCAATTGAAGAACTATCTGAGTCTGTTCAGCATCATCTGGTCGGCGGGTCCGATCGTGGCGCCTTTCGTCGGCGGCTACCTGCAGGCGAATTTCGGTTGGGAAGCCAACTTTTACGCATTGGGCATCGTCGCCCTCGGTTTTGCGGTGTTGGAATTTATCTTCAGCGGGGAGACGCTGAGCAAACCCATGTCTTTTGAGCTCAAACGGGTCGTGAAGGTCTATGCCGAGATGCTGGGAACGGGTTCCTTCGTACTGGGCATCGTCATGATGGGGCTGGCCTATGCGATGGTGATGGTGTATAATATGACAGGACCATTCATCATCGAGCATCACCTGCAGTTCAGCGCCGTCACCGCGGGTTATTGCTCGCTCATCCAGGGTTTCGCATGGATGGTCGGCGGTTTTATCAGCAAGGCGATGATCGACCGGGCGTTCTTTCGTAAACTCGCCATCAACAAGAGTCTGCAGTTATTGGTCGCAGTGCTGATGATCCTCGCCTTCCGGTTCGTGGACAACATCTGGTCGCTGGTGTTCTTCGCCTTTCTCATCCACGTGGGCGCCGGCTATACCTTCAACAATTACATGACGCTTTCTATGCAGCGTTTTCCCAGGAATGCCGGGATTGCCAGTGGGCTCATTGGCGGATTCGTCTATATCACGGTAAGCGCCGCGAGTTCCGCCGTCGTCAGCGTCTTACCCGCAAAGGATGCCGGTCATCTGGGGCTTAGCTATCTCATCCTGATAGGACTAACCCTTGCGACGCTGGGGCTGGCCTTCCGGGCGGACGGAGGGAACAGGAAAATTGCGTTATCATAATCGCCCTCCCAGGCCTTGGGCGCGTGCTTATCTTTTGTTAGATTTAGGGAGAAACTATCGATATGAGAAAACTCCTGCTCCTCCTTTGGCTTGCGGCCCACGGGCTTGTAAGCGCTGCACAAACGGATACCGTCGCCGCCTATGTAAAAAAGAGCTATATGATCCCCATGCGGGATGGAGTGAAACTTTTCACCGTCGTGCTTTTGCCGGTGAACTTTGCCCATGCGGTTCCAATACTCATCGAACGAACGCCCTATGGCGCGGATTTCGGCTTGCATGAGGACTCGACCTGGGCCGTGAACCGGATGCCGGCGTATTACCGCAACATGGCGCGCGAGGGATATATCCTCGTCTTCCAGGACATCCGCGGAAAATTCAAAAGCGAAGGGCATTTTGAGATGAACCGACCGTTGTATCACCTCACCGATCCGAAAAACACCGATGAAAGCACCGACGCTTATGACGCCGTGGGCTGGCTGGTCCAACATCTTCCCAATAACACCAGCTGCGGAAGTCGAACCAT
>Ga0206822_1106_pt1 | contig 20254 bp, 16 predicted proteins | sample Alteio_BWOrgCont_83_FD_152913 | JGI IMG/M metagenome (GOLD analysis project Ga0206822, IMG submission 152913) | Enriched cells from forest soil in Barre Woods Harvard Forest LTER site, Petersham, Massachusetts, United States -... | ecosystem: Environmental > Terrestrial > Soil > Temperate forest >... | reverse complement strand
TGATTTAGAGGCAACGAAGTGGAAAGATTTTTATTTAATAAAATCGGAGGGATTGAAAGAGAAAGTGGAAGGGTCTATTGGAAAAGGAGGTTGGTATATTCAGGATCCGTCGACTAGAATTGCTCCGGAATTAGCAGAGGTTAAAGAGAATGACGATGTGCTCGATCTTTGCGCGGCACCAGGAGGTAAGAGTGTGATGATGGGCAGTGGTCTGAAGGGAGGAAGAGGACAATTAGTAGCAGTGGATTTGCCTGGGAAGAGTATAGAACGGTTGAGGGAGAATTTGGCAAAGCTTGAAGGTGTTAAGTATTCTATTATAGAAGCAGATGTTAATGATTTGAGTATGGAGTATTTTGAAGCTTTAAATTTACCAGGGCAGTACGATGTTGTATTGCTTGACGCGCCGTGCTCGAATACAGGTGTTTTAAGACGGAGAGTGGATGCAAAGTGGAGGCTCAATGAAAGTGATATTGGAAGGATGGCTGAAGTTCAGTTTGAATTACTAGTCCGCGCTGCTTCATTTGTGAAACCTGGAGGTCGTCTTATTTATAGTACCTGTAGTATAGAGAGGGAAGAGAATAGTGGAGTTGTGGAACGTTTTATGGAGAAGTTTGCAAAGCAATTCGAAAGTAAGCGATCTATTGTTTCGTATCCATGGATTGAAGGATGTGATGGCGGGGGAGCTTTTTTATTGTTTAGGAAAGATTAATTTGTGGTTGGGCAAATTGCGGTACTTACGCGGTAGTTAAAGTTCTGGGAATGTAAGATTTTTTTTAATAATTACTTTACAACGCATTATTTTTTGATAAGAATTCTAACCGTTTACTTTTTTTTGTTCAATTTTATCATCAATTCAATAGAAAGAAAATTATTATATGATACAAAGATATAAATATAGATTTGCGAAATGGATGTTGGCCTTGGGAATTATAATGAGTTTTATGGGAAATGTTTGTGCTTTTCCTTATGGGGGTACGGGGGGTATGTATGAAAATCCTTTCGGTTCAAGAGAAGATCGTAAGCAATATCCTTATGAGAATACGAAAACATATAAATTCGACCGAAGAGATCCTATAGATTATGATAAATTATTTGAGAATCGTGATGAAGCTCCAAGAAGAACCTTTTCGAATGTACCTGGATATAGGGAATCTTCGAGGAGGCCTAGACCTTACGATGATCCTGGTATTAAAGATATAGAATTACCAAAGCTAAATGATGTTCCGAGTCGTAATACAGAGCCTAAGAAATACAAACAGGCATTAAAAAAAACAAAAAGTGTGATAAAAAAACACGAGAAGCATTTTAAAGAAGTGCAAGAATCAATGGCAGCTAATGATAAAGAAAAAGAAGAGGCTGATAGAACAAATGACTTAATTGAGCGATTTTGGAGAAGAGGGAAGATTATTCGTAGGAGTAAAAAGGCAATAGGATCTGCGAAGAGGATGTGTGAAAGGGCAGATTATTACGAAGCCAATTTTGGAGATGATGAAAAACGGTTAGATAAAGATGGAGATTTCTATCAAGAAAAAATGCAAGAATATATTGATTGCAAAAAAAGGGTTACTAAAGAATTACAACCGATAATAGCAGATATAAACAAGAAATTTAATCAATTTGAAGAGGACATGGCTGCGAATGATAGCCGAATAGAAGCAGCCGATATAACGGATGATTTGCATGAGAGGTTGAGAGTAAGAGGAGACATGATGGGGAAGAGTGAAGGAGCGGCGAGATTTTCAGAGAGATTGTTGGAGGCAGTCGCGGATTTAAGAAAAGATGAGGACAAGGACAAGAAAAATCCTTTTCAAAGAATTGATGTGGAAACTTTTAGGAGCGGAGCAAAAACGTATCGAAATTATCAAAACAAAGTTGCACAGGAATTTTACGCCATAGAAAATGATGTAGTGATAAAGTTCAATGAGATCCATGAGGGGATGTCGAGAAACGATGAGGAAATAAGTCGAGCTGATGCGACCAATAATTTATATACGAGACTAAATATACGCAACGGAGTTATAGGAAGGAGTAGAGGGGCGGCCGATCATTTGGAAAAGTACCTAAATATGGTAGATCAATGGAATGGCAAGGCTTTTAAGAAGATAAAGCATCATCCAGAATGGAATATGAACCGATTCCGAGATTTGCGAAAAACATATCGAGGTTATCAGGAAAAGGTAGAAAAGGAAATCCCTGCGATAGAAGAGGATATAAGGAAAGAAAATAGAAGACAAGAAGAGGCGGAAAACGAAAGAAAGCGGAAAGAAGCTGAAGAAGAGAGCCGTCGACAAGAAGAAAGAAGGGAACGTGAGAAAAGGGATCAAGAGGCAAGAGAGCAACAGGAAACAAGGGATAGAGAAACTCGAGAAAACGAAGAGAGAGAACGTGCAAGAAGGGAACAGCAACAAAGAGAAGAGGGAGCAGAGGCTGAGCGACAAAGACAAGAATCGGAGCGATTGAAGGAAGAAGAAAAAGCTCAGAAAGACAAAGAAGAATCGAAAAGTACTCAAGAGGAAGCGCAAAAAGAAAATGAAGCAAATAAAGAATCTCCGCAGAATGAAAACGGAGAACATGAAGACTTCGAAGGCAACGAAAATGTAGAATTTATAGAAATAGATATAGATGGTGAGCAATTAATTGGAGAACTTGAGAACTTTGAAGAAATGTTCAACGGTAAGACAGCCCCAAGCATGGAGGTCTTTGATCGGGTAATGGAAACCTTTCTTGGAGATAGGAACGGAAGTAAGTCATCTGAAGAAACTGGACATGATAATGAGTTTGATTTTCATAGTGATAGTGATGAAGGTGCTGAAGTCAATTTTGGAGAAGATTATATGCTCAGTTCTTATGAATATAGGGACGACAAGTATGAGGTAGCAATGGATGTAGGACGAGTGCTAAAAGTCAAAAAAGGTCAGATGGAGATGGATATAGATGGTTTGAGTGATGATGACACCATGCATCTAAGTGGAATTAGTGTGGCTGAGGAAACAGATAATGTAGTGATAGCCCTTAGTAATGGGATAGAAAAAGTCTTAATAAGAAGTGATATTAGGTCGCTTGAAAATTATGCAGCACAAAGGACAATAGAAGAAAAGATATATCTTCGAGTGCGAACCAAAGGGGCAGCGAATGTAGATTCTGAGAATTTGCCCATGTGGGGAATGGAGAAAAAGGAGGCAAACTGGATAAGGAAGGCCGGATCGATAATAGCAGATTTCATGCCCTATGTAGGGACATCGAAGGCTGTGAGTGAACTGATATTCGGCTATGATTATATTGGAGGGGAAGACGTCAGTCGAATTGTGGCGGCCTGTGCAGTAATGGGCAGTGTAATCCCGATACCTGGAGCGGCAAAAGGAATGAAATATGTTGGTAAATGGGTAAATAAGATTATTAGCAATACTCCTGATTTGGCAAAGAAAATGCCGACAAGATTTCATATAAGGGCACCAGAGGAAACCCGTATTTTGAGAACTGAATTTAATATAATGCGAAGAAGTTTTCTGAAAAAATATGCCAATGGACCTGAAGCCTTGAAAAGATTTTCAGAAAGTGAACGCAACATGATGTTAGCGGGAAGGTTACCTAAAGGTTATATCATACATCACAAAAAGCCTTTATATCGGGGTGGAAATAATGATTATTCTAACTTGCGAATCATTAAAGAATCATTACATATCAAATATACAAAACGATTGCACAATTATGAGAGAGGAAGAAATATATATAAACTTGATTAAAATTTTGAAAAATTTGGAATTAAAAGAAAATTTTATATCAGGCGTCCCGCAAAATGAAGAAGAAATTCGCAATTTAGAAAAAGAACTTCATTTAAAATTTCCAAAAGGATACAAGATTTTTTTACAGAAGTACGGCTATATGTCTTGGCTTGGTGGAGAAATATATGGACCATCTGATGATGATTATTGTGATTTAATAACAAGAAATAAAGAAGCTCGTAATATAGAATTTCCAAAAGAATATAAATCACTTCCAAGAGACGCATTTATTTTTCAGGGGTATGCAGGTGGAGGTTATTTTATGTTATTTTCTGAAGATTCTAGAAGAGCTGGTGAAGTTGGCTTATTTTTGCATGAAACATATAATAATGAAGAGCAAACTTGGAACAGTTTTGAGGCTTTCCTAGATGATTATTACTGTTCTTTAGAGAGATATGTGCAATAGATATCAATGTCCATGTTGTAGTTATTTTACTTTATCAGAACCTCCGCCGGGGACATTCGAAATATGTCCCATATGTTATTGGAAAGACGACAATGTTCAATATGCTAATCCAAATTATAGTTTTGGAGCCAACCGTGAATCCTTGAATCAAGCGCGTAAAAATTATCGTGATTTTAAGGGTTCATCAAGGGATTTTCTTCAAAAGGTAAGAGAACCTTTTGAGGACGAAAATGAAAAAGAATGAAAGAATCTGTCATAATAAATATACAAGACAGTTACACAATTATGAGAAAGGAAAAAATATTTATGAATTTGATTGATATTTTTGCAAAATTAGAGAAAAGAGAAAATTTTATTTTGGAGAACCGCAAAGTGAAAACCAAATTCAAAATTTAGAAATTGTTCTCACCACGATATAAAGACTTTTTGTGATGCATGATATAGGAAAAAATATATGGACCTGATTGATGTTTTCAATACCATTGAAAGAAAAGAAGATTTCGAACATGGTTTACCTCAAAGTGGAAAAGAAATTCGAGATCTTGAAGTTGCATTGAATGTGAAATTTCCTGAATCATATAAAGAATTGTTACAAAAATATGGTTATATATCTTGGTTGGGTGGTTCAATATATGGACCCTCCAAAGATGCCTATTACGATCTTTTAATAAGAAATAAAGAATTGAGAGAAGAGAGGTTACCTGAAGGTTTTGCTTCTCCCCCAAAAGAGGCATTTCTTATAAAAGATTATGGAGAAGCTTATATTATGTTGTTTAGCGATAATTCACCAAGAGCTGGGCAAGTTGGATTATTTCTAAGTGAGACAGGTTATCAAGAGGAACAAACTTGGGAGAGTTTTGAAGCCTTAAAGATTATTATTGCTCGTGAATTATTTGATGTATTACATGGCAATTTTGACAAAGGAGTTTAGAAAGGAAATACAACAAAAAATTTTAAGGAAAACGCAAATACAGATGGAATCAATAAAAAGGGCTCAATTTTTTGTGCCCAGATGAAACATCGGTAAAATTTCGGATTTACGGTGATAAAGTGAATTGTGGCGACCTGTGTAGTAATGGGTAGTGTAGTACCGATACCTGGAGCGGCAAAAGGAATGAAAGATGTTGGCAAATGGGTAACTAAGATTATTAGCAATACTCCTGATTTGGCAAAAAAGATGCCGACAAGATTTCATATAAGGGCATTAGAGGAAACTGCGATGTTGAGGAGAAATTTTAGACATACTCGAAAAGAATTTATTAAAGAATATGCTGGAACTATTGAAGCTTCAAATGTTGAACTTGAAATAATGAAAAATGGAAAATTGCCTGACGGGTAGATTATTCATCATAAAAAACCAATCTACCGTGGGGAGACAAATGATTTTTAAAACTTGAGGATGATGAAGGAAACTATTCACAATAAATATACAAAGCGTTTACATACTTATGAAAAAGAAAAAAATATTTATGGATTTGATTGATATTTTAAAAAAAATTGAACAAAAGGAAGGATTCCAATCTGGACATGCTCAGGATGAAGAGCAAATAATGTTCTTCGAATCTGAACTTAATGTCAAATTCCCCAATTCATATAAAATGATTTTTAAAAGATATGGTTATATGGCCTGGGATGAAGGAGAAATTTATGGGGCGTCAACTGACGTCTATTATAATTTATTAGAAAAAAACAAATTTGCCAGACAACAAAAATTGCCAGAAAACTTTCTTGTACTTCCTATAGATGCCTTTGTATTTGATAAATATTCTGGCGGAGGATATTATATGTTATTTAGTGCCGATTCACCAAGAGCTGGGCAAGTTGGTTTATTTCTAAGTGAGAGTGGTTATCACGAAGAACAAACTTGGGAAAGTTTAGAGGCTTTTCTGGAGGATTATTACTGTTCTTGAGCGATTTCATATATTTGTGTTTTTATTTTTTAAATACGCGTGGAAGAGAGACTGTTCAATTAACTGTGTCAGTTTCCTAAATTACATTCTTTTTTAGAGAATGAGGTAAATTATTGACTTCAACTTTACATCAAATTGGCTGCATTTAATTACCCCGCATTTCTAATTCACCGCCTTCGTAGCTTTGTAGTCTTCATATCCTTTTTGTTGACAATGAATTATTGTTAATAGAATATTATTCGATTGGATTATATTGGATATGAAATTGAATATTTATCTTTTTAGTCTTTTAATCACAATTACAACTCTTTCACGAATATATGCCAAGGACATTATTACAGAGACAGAACTTCGTACTTGTATTTCGAGTTTATCTGCAAATAACACAAAGACATGGTATTATGCTGGTGACTTAAAAATTCCTGTTAGTTTGGGTGATCTGACTGATAGCCAACTTGAAAATGAAGCAGAATTTGCATTTATTTTACAAACCAATCTTAGTCATACTATGCAAAGGTATAAAGACTTAGAGGAAACAAAGAATGGCAAAATACTCGATAGCGATTTGGTAAAAAAGCTTTATCCTGCCTACAACTCTAGCATTGAAAATGCGAATAAATATCTTCCAAGTACCCTTATATCTTCAATTTTATTTCGGGAATGGTTATATTATACCCAACTTTCAGAAATAGCAAAATTAGAAAATCCGCAAATTGTCTTCTTAGCTGGCGGAGGTGCAGTTGGAAAAAGTACTGTTATTGAAAAGTTAAAATTGGATCTTTTAGAAAAAGCAAATTTAATTGTAGATGGTACTCAAAGAGATCTTGAGCTTTCATGTAAAAATATCCAGGCAGCTTTATTATGTAATCTTGAAGTCAGTATTATTTACGTCTTTCGCCCAATTGAACTTGCTTTAAAAGGTATGATTGAAAGAGCAATAAGCACTGGACGAGGTTGGCCACTGACCGCTTTTGCTGATGCTCATTATCAAATACAGCAAAATATATTCGAAATGAAACGACGCTTTGGCAATAAAATTGAAGTGATTGCAATTGATAATAGTGGAGAATCTACAGAAGACGCTATTTTTATCGCTGATGGACTTTCCTATATTCGAAATAAAATTCAATATGATAGTAAGGAGGAAGTACGTTCTAGAGCTTTGCAAGCTTATGCTGAAATTAACAGAGAAGATCTTCCGGAAAAATTACGTCTGTTCTTTGAAAAAAATAATCAAAACGTTTATGATAAAGATATCAAAAAACAATTTAGGTTAAATAAAATTATTAATCGATTTATTGATTATTGTTATGAATTATTTATTTATAGTGTATTTCCTGAATATAAAGATGAAGAAAAAAAATGCCAGTGAATTTATAATATCTGGTATTACATCATTATATGCAGTGCATTATTCAAACCGCTATTAAATTTTCTGAAAGCAATTGCTCTAAAGCCCTAAATACTTGAGATGGTTGCACACCTATGATTGGACGACCTCCAGTTTTAGGGGCTCCGAAGGGTTGCAAAATGATCGAGTTTCCTTCAAATATGGGACCTGTGCGTATGGGATTTGTTGGCCCAAAGATTGCAATCAAAGGTGACCCTAAGACATTGGCTAAATGCATGCCTCCGGTATCGTTGCAAATGATGGCCTTAGAATGAGTCAGGTATTCCGAAAATGACATTAAATCAGTAGTTCCGGCTAGGTCGAGCACTTGTGTATTATCAAAATTTGACGCAATTTGTTGGGTAATTTTTTTATCTTTGAGGGTACCGTAAAGGTGGATTTTATATTCTGGATAGTGTGAGAGTATAAAGTGGATGAGTTCTTTCCAATATTCAATAGGCCAGCGTTTTTCAGGGTTATTTTCAGTTCCGCAAATGAGACCGATATAGGGCCCAGAATTGTGTTTTTTATTTTCAGGAAACAAGTTTTTAAAAGGAGAAAAATCGAGGGATTCTTCAAGGCCGAAATAGTGCATAGCTTGCGCCCATACATGAGTTTGATGTTCCAAGGTTTCATCGAGGGCTTGAGGCATTTTCCAAGAATGGGTGAGTAGGGGCCTTCGTTTTTTCGGGCGAATCATACCAAAACGTTGGGGCGCATGGATGAGCCATGATTCAAAGTCTGCGCGTTCAGAGTTAGTGAAAAGGAACTGAGTATCAGGGTATTCTTTCTTCAGTTTCCAAAAATGGGAGAAATACTTCCAATCTTTTTTTGGCAGTGGAATAAGTTTATCAGCAATATTTAATTTTTGCAGTAGAGGGAGGAATGGTTTTTGGACAAGTAAAGTGATTTCAGCATCGGGACGCGCTTTTTTAATTGCGCGAAGAAGTGGGAGTGCCATGATGACATCGCCTAACCAATTTGGCATGCGAAACCAAAATCGCGTTTTGTGTTCTAGTTTGCTAAGATCGCAATCTATTTTTGTAGTATTAATTTTATAACGTTCAGAAAAAAGGGTTTGCGTTTTCCACCGATTGTGAAACCATAGCCAATCGGCACAATAGTTATCGTTTTCTTTGAGTTTAGTTTCTAGCCAAAGATTGGCGGATGTTCGAATAGGAGATTCATGAATATCAGGAAGTTTTGATGAATGGATGTGCGCTTTCCAAAAGCCTTTTCTTTCTGTATAGACTACAAAATTTCGAGTATCTACTTTTTTTGCCAAAAGATCGGGCAGTGGTGTGGTGGATGCTAGACGTCCAAGAAATGGCCCAAGTACTCCAGGAGCGCCAGCATTTTGATCGAATAAAAGAACAACATTGCCTTGACGTTTGAGAATATCAATGGCTTTGGAAAAGCCTTCTTTACGTGAGAGTAATTTAATACCTAGACGTTCGCGAGTTTTTTGTACTAATTGGTTTAAAGATTTGTTATTAAGAGGTCTAAAAATGACGCCAATTTCAGAGCTGTCAATTTGGCCTTCTATAGTCCCCCGATGAAGGGCAGTGGATTCAGTAAGAGAGAAATGAGGAATAAGGACGAGCTGAGCTTTTTTATCGGAATGAGGCTGTTGTAAAATATCGATGACGGAGTTATCAATTGAGAGGATTTTTTGTATCCTCTTTTGCCTAAAGAAAGGCGAACAGACTAAGAAGAGAGCGAATTCAACCATACGTCTGCAGCTAGTTATGGCGATCTTCTTTCTCCAAGATTCGGTTTTATTGGGAAAAGCATGATGCAGATTGGATAACATCATTCTTCTTCTTGTGTAAAAGAGGTAGTAGATGAGGGTGCCGATGGTGAAAGCGGTCGCAGAGGCGAAAATTTTGGGCATGAAGGCAAAGAAGAGTCCAAGAATTGATACTAAAAGTCGCATTTTTCAAATTTGGGTTTTGTATGTATTTTATTTTCATAAAGACGAGTATAGCGAAAAAGGGCATGAAATCCTTGATTGACGGCTATATAAAAGCCAGGATAGCCATCGAGGAAGCCTAGACGAATTATATAGCAACGAAAAAATCTCCAGAAGGAGCGTAAAATGGTTTTAATAGAAGAAAAGTGAAGCGATTTTTTATCAAGCTTATCTTGTAAGAAGGCATCCCCGTAGCTTATGAATTTCGTGGACATGTGGCTAATACTATCGAAACTGTAGTGAAGGAGATCGCCTTGAAGTTTTTTTGACTTTCCACTCAGTACAATCTTTTCATGAACACTACCACCGCAGAAGCGAGCTTTTTCACGACGAAAGAGTCTAAGGACACAGTCAGGATACCAATCCCCATGTTTGATCCATCGGCCTAGGAACCATGTTCTGCGTGCCCAATACGCTCCGTCGTAGTAATCTTTATCTGAGGATTGAAAAAAAGCGTGAATGGACCGGGCTAAATGAGGAGAAACTTCTTCATCGGCATCAAGGCTGAGGACCCAAGGAAGTGTCGCATAATTAAGAGCTTTATTTTTTTGGTTAGTAAAGCCTTCCCAAGTTTCATCAAAAACTTTTGCACCATAGGAGGTCATAATTTCTGCTGTTTTATCGGAACAGTTATTGATAACGCAGATAATTTCCTGAACCCAAGGAGCGACGGAATCGAGGCAGCGAGCAATTTTTTTTTCTTCGTTGCGGGCAATAATAATAAGGCTAAGCGGGAGTTTTTTCAAGATGGGAAGTCCTTTCGAATAATTGAAGCAAAGCGGATTTTACTTTTTGAGGGTCCAGGCTTGATAAGCAATGAACTTTGTTAGAACACAGATAAAAATCAGACCTACAATGACAGGAATCAGTTTGTAGAGAAATGGAGTTGCCTTTAGGTCCCCAAAGCTTGGATAAAGTGGGGCCGAAGAGAGTCACAACAGGAGTTTTTAGTCCAGCAGCAGCATGAGAAACGAAGGTATCACCACAAATGACGGCGGAAGCATTTTTAATGATAGCCATAAATTGTGGTAGGGAAAGAATGTCTTTAATTACCAGAGCATTAGGAATGGCAGAAAATAAATCAGATAAAAGTTGTCTTTCACGAGGGGAAGGGCCGGATGAAAATATTATTCTATTTTTAAATTCTGAAGATAAATGATAGAAGGCGGCCCATTTTTCAATCGGCCATTCTTTTCCTGGAGAACTGGTGCTAAGGTGGCATAGGATAGGTTTTTCAGGGAGATAAGTTTGTGCAAACAAGTCCAAGGAAGGATCGCTATAAAGTTCAGGTTCGGTAGAGGTGACATTAGATACTCCAATGCGAGTAAGGACGTGAAGACAGCGATCAACTTCATGAATATCATTGCTTGCTTCTGAGATTCGGTGGGAGTAGCAAAACTTTCTGCCTAGAAATCCTTTTGGAGAAATTTGGCCAAGACGGATTTTAGCCCCAATCGCTAGACTTATCCAAGCGCCACGATCATTACCTACGAAGTCTATGGATAAATTAAATTTTTCTTTTCTAAGGGATTTAATGAGCGAAAAGGCTTCTTTTTTAGTTCCTTGAGATTTTTTTCTTGGGTAGCCCCATATTTTATCTATCCAAGGGATGTATTCTAGAATGGGCATAGCTTCTTGAGAAACCAGAACATGGAGTTTTGCGTCTGGGTAAGTTTGCCTCAATGCTCTAAGGGCCGGAATGGTAATAGCTACATCTCCTAAATATTTAAATTTAATCGCTAAGATTTTCATTGATAATATACGATAAGATCGTAAAGTATCAAATTTTTGATTGAATGCAATGGTGAAATATAAGCAATTGATGGACAAGAGACAAATTGTATCATTATATAATCAAATATGTTTTTGGAGGCCATTTTATTTTTCTAAGTCGCAAATTTATTTTTATCAAGAAAGACTTGCTTTTGAGGTATTCGATGTTAGTTTCACATCATTTCATTTTTTATTTGATGCTTAATTATGGAACATAACAATGATAGAAGATTTTATGATCGAATTAAAAATTCAAAAAAAATACTTTATTTGGATTTAGGATTTTTGGGGGATACGATACATCAGATTCCGGCTTTGAGTTGTATTCGAAAGGCATTTCCTGATGCGCAGCTGGATGTTATGGTCGCTGAGCATATTAAATCTATTTTGAATGTAACACCTTGGATTGATAACGTCATTGGATATCCTCGGTTTCCTAAAGGGCCAAAATGGTATAAAGATATTGGAAGAGTTTTGAATCTTCGGAAAGAGAAGTATGATGTAATCTTTAATTTAAATGGTTCAGATAGGACGAGCTTATTGACGCTTGGAATTGGGGCACCTATCAGGTTAGGACGTACCCGGGAGAAAAGGGCGCCTCTTTTTTGGCCCTATTGTTTTACTGATACTGTAACTGTGGACAGGAGTTCTAAGCCTATTTATCGTCAGGCTTGGAACTGTCTTAAGCAGGTGGGTTTTCCAGGCGAGAAGCCGGAATTTAATATAACAATCCCACAAGACATTTTGAAAAAAGTGGATCAATTACTCGATATGGAAAGAAATTTTATTCACATTAGTCCTTTTACAACGCAAGATTATAGAGAGGTTTCAATGACGGTCTTGGCGGAGTTTATTAATATCATTCAGCAGAAGAATAAAAATTTAAAAATAGTGATTTCTTGTGCACCGAACGAAAGAGAGTCTTCGAAGTTGAAGATTCTTTTGGGATTATTAGAAGTTGCGCCATGGAAAGTATTTCTGGGGACGGCATTGCCTCCTATGGAACTCACTGGTTTGCTCTCTCGAAGTGCACTGCATATAGGAGGAAATTCTGGGGCTTTACACGCAGCATTTATGTCGGGTACTCCAACATTATCGTGGTTTCATAAACATCCTAAAATTTATGAATGGCTTCCCGATGTCGATGGACATCGAGTGGTTACTGGAGAAACTACGCCAAAGGGTTTGACAGGGATAGCTGCAAAGGATCTTGTTGAAGCTTTCGAAAGTTTTAATTTCAGTTTTTGCTGAAAGTACATAACTCTAAGAGCGTTTCATAAGCTTCTTTGATGGAAGTATCCCAAATTTGAGGTTTGTACTGCTCTTTGATTCTTTGTGTACGATCGTGGAGAATTGTGGGATTATCAATATAATCGCTGATTTTTGTGGCCCATGCGAAAGTATCGAGAGGGTGTACATAGTCCACGAAGTCTCCGCCGACTTCAGGAATAGAAGTAGCGTTAGAGGCCAGACAAAATTTGCCATGGGCGAGGGATTCTGCAACGGGGATTCCCCATCCTTCATATAATGAAGGATATAGGGTGAAAAGACAATTTTTGTAAAGCCAATCGAGTTCGAGATCGCTGACGTTATCGAAGGTAAGAAATAAATCTTTAACTTTTGGATCCCAAGTTATGTAGTTTAAAAAGCTTTTGGCGTCGCCGAGATGGGCGCCTACAAAAACGATCTTAGGAAGATTTTCTTTTCCTTTTTCCTTTAAGAGTCTATAGGCTTTGTAGATGACTTGGTGATTCTTCCTTTTATCTATGGAGGAAACATAGAGAATGAAGTTATTGGGGATAAGATCCTGTAAAGCGTTCAGGGGTGTAGATGAACTATGCGTTAAATTGCTTCCATTGATGAAGATACTCATCTTGGGATGTGGGATATTGTTACTATCTAAAAAAAAAGATAAATCTTTTTGAGTATGTTTAGAGACGCAAAAAATATGGGCTGAATGTTCGCCAATAAACTTGAAAAAATGGTTGATATCTGCAAATGCTTTTTGGGTTTCTACCCAGGCAAATTGAGGTTCTAGGGCGGGAATTAAGTCGTGACAGAAGGTGACGAGTTTAAAGTTATGGCGCATTTTGTGTTTTAAAAGAGTTGTTAGATAGCTTTTTCTAGCATTTAACCCGAGATCGAAATAGATGCTATAATCTTTAAAGTTTACTCTTTTACTGGATACAATGAGGGTAAATTTCTTTGCTAAAAGAATTATTTTTTGAAGCAATTTTGATTTTGAAGGTTTCGGAAGCGGGGTTGAAGGAGAGGGACTACACATAGTGTTCACAATAGCTTCAATTTGTGAAGGGTGCATAAAAAAAAATTGTTTCACCGTTTTTTCAAAAAAACAAAATTCGACTTGGGAGGGGGCATTTTTTAGAAACCAATTACAAAATTCTGCACAAACTCTAAGTATTCCGGTGGGACGCTTAGGAAACTTCCTGAGTAAAGTAACATCAAATAAAATTTTTTTTGTGGGAGTTAAAGAAGTATTTGTCGTTGAGTGCATTGAGATTATCTAGAGCTGAAGTGTTGATACTATTCGCCTTGGCTTTTAGAAAAGGCGGGGGCACCATCGAAAAGATAGAGATGCTCGGTTTTAATAAAATCAATGCCTTGAGATTCAATTTTCTCCAATAAACGAATGATCTCTTTCGAGCTAATTGGAGAGGTGGCAAGAAATCTACATTGATTATGATCGCAAAGAAGCGTCTCCTCATGGCAAGTTGGCCACGTGATCATACCGCGGGCAGAGATAGTTTCTAATGAGAGTTGCTCAGTTTGGCAGGACTGGAGTTTTTTTGCTAGATCTGCAGGATTGCCGATGAAATTAATAAAAACATCAATGCCGACGAGATCGCGCTTTATAGTTGGTCGAATATAGGGGCGAGGAGTATGACGTTTTTGTGATTCTTTTTTGTTATAGGAGACAGGATGGAGAATTTGAGGTTTTTGGCCTAGGTGCTGAACAACAGCTTCAGCAAAATCTTGGGTGCCTACTTTTTGTTTACTGGTAGTCTCAGAAAAGATATCTTTAGTGTGAATGCCTTGCTCAATGGTTGTTAACCAAGCATTGTGGGCAAGTTCAGCGATATCAGCTTGGCCGATGTGTTGAAGCATCATGACGGAGGCTAAGAAGAGGCCAGAGGGATTAGCAGTATTTTTATTGACCATGCGAGGGGCGGAACCGTGGATTGCTTCGAACATGGCATATTCCGCACCAATGTTGGAGGAGCCGGCAATGCCTACGGATCCTGCGATTTGGGCAGCCACGTCACTTAAAATATCTCCATAGAGATTTTCAGTAACGATGACATCAAATTGTTCAGGATGATCGGCAAGTTTTGCAGCGCCAATATCAACGATAAAACTTTCTTTTACGAGGTCCGGGTATTCTTGACCCATTTGGTTAAAGATGGAATGAAAAAGTCCATCCGTCATTTTCATGATATTGTCTTTGATAAAGCAGGTTACCTTTTTTCTGTTATTGAGTTTAGCGTATTCAAAGGCATAGCGCATGATACGTTCGCTACCGGGGCGAGAAATGAGCTTAAGGCATTGGACAACATCGGCGGTTTGTTGATATTCGATACCTGCGTAGAGATCTTCTTCATTTTCACGGACGATGACGAGATCCATATCCGGATGTTTTGTGTGGATGAAGGGGAAATAGGCCACGGCTGGTCGGACATTTGCATAAAGGCCTAGAGTCTTTCGAGCCGTAACATTAAGGCTTTTATAACCGCCTCCTTGAGGGGTAGTGATGGGGGCTTTTAAAAAGACTTTGGTACGGCGCAGAGAATCCCATGCAGAGGGTTCGATGCCGGAGGAGTTACCTTTGAGATATTGTTGTTCGCCGATAACAATGGTTTCTAAATCTAGACGAGCGCCTGCTTCTTTAAGTATGAAAAGAGTGGCAGTCATAATTTCTGGTCCAATGCCATCCCCGTAAGCAATAGTAATGGGAGTATTTTTTATCATAAGTTTGATATCCTTTGAAAGTTTTGCTCGATAGTCAATGTGAAAAAGATGGGAGAAAAGAATTCTTATGGACTATTTTAAATTAAACATGTAAAGGGTACATTGCTCGATGAATACATTTAGGAGGCCTACAGCCAACATAGCACCTGTGAGAGAACCAGCTAATTGGCCAATTAATAAGCCTTGCGCTGAATCTATTAGTCGTAGAAAAGGCATACTCGAGGCAAATTGAGTACTAAACTTATCCCGGAGTGTCCCTTTGAATCCAGCTTTGAACATTTCTAGGCCAAGCTCAGTTAGAGTCATTAAAAAATAATAGCCTCCAACAATTTGATCAAACAAATATTTCCAAAAGCCTTTTAAGGCGCTTTGCAAGGGTATGTATTTGAATAGATTTGAAAAATAAAAAGTAAACTCAGTTGCAATTTCGGAAAAAATTTCTGCTAAACATTTCCATAAGAGGATTTTTAATGGAATATTCTTGGAAGAAAGTCCATCAGAAGCCGCTTTAACAAGGCCTTTAATAATACCCAGTAAAGCAGCCCATTGTAGAGCAATATAAATATCAGTAGTGTTGGTGTAAAATAGATCAAAGATCGTTTTTGCAAAACTGATGGATGAGGTTAATAAAATTTCTTTTAATAATTCCTTTTTAAGGAATTTTGCATGAATTTTTTCTAGTGCAGGGAAATAGGGTTTAATTTCATTATTTTTAAAGGTTATACATTTTTTCGCTATCGCATCGGCTAGTGTCAAGCGTCCGAATGGGAAATTAGTTGCAATAGTGTGATGGTTCTTGCCCTTTAGGGACAGACCATTATTGGATCGGTTTTCTTTCCAAACTTCTATCTTTCGATTAAATACCTTTCTTAGTGATGCAGAATCTACGAAACCAACTAGATATAATGCTCGATTATGCAATACTTCGAAACAAGAGTTTCCATAGTTAATAGGACAAGTACCTGGGATCACGGTATATTTTCGTTCGAATATAGTAAACATATTTTTCTTTCCAAGTTGTTTTTTAGTTTAACATTGTCAAATAAAATAATTATAACCTCAGTTCGGGATAAGAAAAAGATGAAAAATAAATCCATTTTGAGAAACAAATTTTGGAGAATTTTCGAAGTAGCACCCGCGGTGCATCTAGAAAATTCTCCAAAATTTGGGCTCAAAAGGGGTTTATTTTTCGCTTTTCTCTTATCTCGAACTGAGGTTTATACCAATTCCCAATTTTAAATGAACAAACGTTGCTTGAATTTATGTCCTCTAATGAACCTTCTTCACTCACAAATGCTCAACGTACCTCGGGTATGCTTGCTCGATCAGAATGTCATTGTATCGTATAAAATCAAGCGACACTTGTTCATTTTAAATTAGGAATTGATATTAAAAGAGAATAACTATTTAGAGTTTTTGAAAGATCATACAGTTGTTAGCCGATTACCAAATAGATAAATGGGTGAGTTGCTGAGTTGCTTTTTCGGCCCAATTTTTATTGGCTGCTGGGCTCGCTGGGCTGGGGTGGAGGATGTGTCCAATTTGGATTTTTTTGTCATGGAGGGCGTGGCGGGCTCTGGCTTCTGCGAAGGCGCCAATTCCGATAACCCAAGTGGGGGAGAGTATGTCGACTATTTCTCTTAAATGATCGTCGCAGAATTTATAAAGGTTTTGCGCTTCTGAAGGGGGAAGTTTGTCGGGAGTGCGGTTGCAACCTGAAGCTTCCATAAAAACAAGGGGGCAGTAGTTGGCAACGAAGTGATTTTGGAAAAAAAGTTCTGGGTTGATGAAACGTTCTTTGAATAGACTCCAAAGACGTTTGCCACTTACTTCAGAGCGTTGGCAGTTGAAGCCTTGGATGGGACGTTTGGGATGTTGGTGATCGGGGGTGGCGATAGGGGTGGAAATGTTTAGCCAATTTTGAATAAGAGAGATTTCACCAAAAGGCACACCGATTTGAGCCATTCCCCAAGGGCCAGGGTTCATGCCTAGGAATAGGATAGATTTTTTGCTATTGGCATATTTTTTTAAATACAGCTCGTGTGCTTCCCAGGCATAATCGAGAGGATTGTAAACATGAGTGATGGGTGGAGCAAAGGTTAGAGAGTCGACGGAGTCTCGAAGTTTTTTTGCTGCATCTATCATATTTGTGGCGTAATTCATTGCTTCTTATTTTTCTGAGCCTTTGATGGTTTCTTTTTCTTTATTGGCGATGATGAGAACACGAATCGCCTTATCGGGGTTAAGGTATTCTTTTGCTATTTCGTTGATCTCTTGTTGGGTTATGGATTGATATTGTGATTTTCGTTCTTTCGCCCATTTGATGAATTCTGGATGGAGCTGGGAATCATTGAGGACACTTAGCCAATAGCAGTTACTGCGGCTGGCGGTATCGACTTGGTGAAGGATGGGTTTTATGGCTCGGTGAAATTCATCTTCGGTGATGCCATGTTGGGCGATATCGGTGCCGATGTTAAGAATGATGTCGGCGACTTGTTCGGCTTGTTTAGGCTGGACAATAGCTAGTGCGAAGAAGCGTCCATAATTTTTGAAGATGGTCGAGGGCAAGTTAGCGGCATGGGGAGAGTAGGCTTCTCCTAGTTTTTCGCGAAGTTCTTTGCGGAGACGATCGTCGAAGATGGCTGCTAAGACAGAAAGTTTGCGATTTGTTGTCATCTGCCAAATATCAGTTGTGGGCCAGTAGACGGCACAGATAGCTTTTTCAAATTCGCTGCTAATAGAGAATATTTTTTTAGAGGTATTTTGTGGGAAGGAGAGGGTTTGGTCGTAGAAAGTTTTGTCTTTTTTGAGAGCACGTGGAGGAAGGGCACCGAAGGTTTTTGCTAGGGTTGAAAGAACGAGTTCTTTATTGAAGTCTCCGACGATGGAAATTTCGAGGAAGCCGGAACTTAGGGGTTCTAGAAGCCATTGGATGAGGTCGTTTTTGTTAAGTTTGTAGAGCTTTGATTTATCAGGAAGCCCGAAGAGGTAGTTGTTGTTGGCGAGGAAACGATCGACGCGATTGGTTAAAACATTTTCGGGTGTACGGTCGAGGGCTTCGTATAATTCATCGAAGTTATGGCGCGCGAGGCGGAAAGCTTCGTCGCGATAGCCAGGATCGGTTAAGTAAGCTGCCATGAGGGAAATTTGATCAGGAAAGTCTCTATTGTTGGTGCAGCCGGAAAGGTCGAAGGCGTTATCTTCGACAGAGAAGCAGACGCTTGTCGTTTTGCCTGCGAAGATGCGATTGAGCTCGATGAGGGAATGTTTTTTGAGGCCTCCGGAATCAAAAACGGAAGTGGCTAATAGGTCTAAGCCTTCGAGTTGCCGAGGGAGTTCGAGGAGCCCTGATCCGAATTGGACGCTAATGAGGATTTCGTCAGTAGCAAAATCGGTTTTCTTTAGATTCACACGAAGATTATTTTCAAATCGGTATTGGTAAATATCGGATTGGTCGAAGTATTTTTCTTCGACAATTTTTCCTGGTTTACCAAAAGTCTGGTAAGCAAACGGTGGAAGCGGTTCTGATTTTTGGGCTTGGACGGGTATATTTTTACTCGTTTGATAGGCTTGAAGCATTGCTTCTGGAGTGAGGTTTGTTGTTGTATTGGCCGTTAGAAAGAGTAGGGGTGTATGATTTTCCCAATCCTGAGTAAAGAGTTCAAGGCATTTTTGAGCTGATAGATCATGGAGAGCAAGGTTAGCCAAGCGGAGATCTTCTTCGGGTGAAGTGAATATTTCGTACTTGGTGATTGTGGAAACGATAGAGGTGGAGAGGTCTTTTGAATTACGTTTGGGGGCTGATAGGACGGCTTGTTCGTAGGAATTCAAGGTTTCAGCGATTGCTTTTTGTATTTCTTCTTTAGTGAAGCCGAATTGGAGGATGCGACGAACTTCTTGTTCTGCGATTGCGATACATTCAGTGGCTTTCCCAGGTTTTACTTTAAAGGTAATGTAGGAAATGTCGAAGGCATTAAAAAGATCAATGATATTGGCAGAAGCGGATGAAAAGGGAACGTGTTCGGTGTGGCTAAGCACGTCAAGACGTTCTGTTAAAATGCTATAAGGGATGGTACGTTGAATTTTTTCGATACGTTCTTTTTCAGTATCGAAGCGTTTTTTATGAGGTGTAATGACAAGGAATTCTAGATTCGTTGAAGTAACTTCATTATGGGTAAAAATTTTGGCGAAGGAAGGGTAGGGGGTTATTTGGCCTAAATTCGGATTTTCTTTTATGATAGAGGCGGGAGGAATAGAGGCGAAGTGATTGTTAATGAGGGGGATGATTTTTTGAGGATCAACGTCGCCAGTGATGATGAGGAAAAAACGATCTGGGTTATACCAAGTTTTGTAGAAGTCGAGAAATTGCTCTCTTGATGCATTTTTGATAACTTCTTCGAGGCCTATGGGGAAGCGTTTGGGCAAGAGGGTGCCGGGGAAGGCGAATTCGAAAAAGGAGTCTTGGATGAGTTCTTCGACGGTGGAACCGTCTCTTTTTTCGGCGAGAATGACGCCTCTTTCGCCATCGATATCGGAAGTGTTAAGGAGGAGGCCGTCTGCAAAGTCGCGTAGAACGCGTAGGCCGTCATTAAGGTAGTCGTTTGTATTATTGGGGAGTTCAAGTTTATAAACTGTTTGATCGAAGCCTGTATGAGCATTGGTATCGGCACCGAATGCCATACCTATGTGTTGGAAATATTCATTTAAGGCTTGTTGATTAGGAAAGTTTTTGCCACCTTTAAAAGACATGTGCTCAAGGAAATGGGCTAGACCTCGCTGTGATTCTGATTCCATAAGAGAGCCTGCGTTCACTAAGAGCCGGAGGCTGACTTTGGATGGAGGTTCTTGATTTGGCATGATGGCATAATGAAGTCCATTATCCAGTTCGCCCCAAGTGACTGAGGGATCTGGAGGTAAATTACTTTGAGTATCAGTTTCCCAAAATGGAGCCAGTCGGTTTTGGGCAGCTGGAAGGGTGTCCTGAGGAAGGGCGATTTGAAAAGGGAAGCAAGTAGCGATTAAGGCAAAGCTTAA
>Ga0206822_1105_pt1 | contig 20312 bp, 21 predicted proteins | sample Alteio_BWOrgCont_83_FD_152913 | JGI IMG/M metagenome (GOLD analysis project Ga0206822, IMG submission 152913) | Enriched cells from forest soil in Barre Woods Harvard Forest LTER site, Petersham, Massachusetts, United States -... | ecosystem: Environmental > Terrestrial > Soil > Temperate forest >... | reverse complement strand
TCACTATCTGGCACAACAGCTTTCTGGGTACCGACCCGGAATATGCAGGCTGGCGCGAAGTATATGAGACTTTCTTAAAAGAGGAAGTCTTTTGGACGCCGTAGGCTAATGATGGCCCTGCTGCGCAGGGCAAAACGGGCTCCGCCCGTGAACTTCGCCCTTGCCACTGGCAAGAGCTCGTTCGTTAGCTTCGTCGGACCGATGGTCCTCCTCGCTAATGTTTGAAGTGTCTGATCCCCGTAATAACCATAGGAAGCTTGTGTTCTACACAATATTCGATCGAGTCCTTATCACGGATCGACCCACCCGGCTGGATGAAGGCCGTGACACCGGCGGTATGTGCGATCTGAACCGAATCGTTGAAAGGGAAGAATGCATCGCTGGCCAGAACGGCGCCATGCAGATCGAAATTGAACTGGGCAGCTTTGGCGATCGCCTGTCTAACGGAGTCCACCCTGCTGGTCTGGCCACAGCCTTTTCCGACGAGCTGAAGGTCTTTTACCAGCGCGATGGCGTTTGATTTCAAATGTTTGCAGACGATATTTGCGAAGGATAGATCCTTCTTCTCCGCGTCGGTCGAGGGCCTACCGCCTGCTTCCTTCCATTCGGTGTAATTGCCCTGATCCGTTTGCTGCTGAAGGACTCCATTGAGCAAGGAACGAAATTGGTTTCCGCCGCCGATCTTCGTTTTTTGGACCAACAGAATTCGGTTCTTTTTTGATTTTAGGATCGCCAGTGCATCGGCGTCGTAACCGGGAGCGATCAAAACCTCGAAGAAGATCTCGTTGATGGCTTCGGCTGTAGCCTTGTCAATGGCAACGTTGCAGGAAAGTACGCCACCGAAAGCGCTTTCGGGGTCGCCGGACAGTGCGGCGTCCCAGGCCGCTTTGAGCGTGGGCCGGATGGCGACGCCACAGGGATTGGTATGTTTGATAATCGCGAATACGGCGTCGTTAGCGACGGAGTCGCTGAAATCCTGGGTGAGCTGTACTGCCGCATCCACATCTACCAGGTTATTATAAGAGAGCTCTTTCCCGTTGACCTGCTCGAACAGCTCTTCAAGCTTACCATAGAACCGGGCGCTTTGGTGTGGGTTTTCGCCATACCGGAGCGATTTGGGAGAAGGCACGGAGGCAAGAAAATAATCTCCCCCGTCCGGAGTGAAATATTGGGCGATCACTACATCGTAATGGGCGCAGACCTCGAAGGCTTTGGCGGCAAGCATCCGGCGCTGTTCCAGCGTCGTCTCGCCATCCTGATCGTTGAGCGTGTTTACCAGCCAGCCATATTCCGCTTTGGAGGCGATCACCACCACATCTTTATGATTTTTGGCCGCGGCCCGGATCATGGATGGACCGCCTACATCTATCTTCTCGATAATCGCTTTATCATCGGTGGTGCTGGCGACAGTTTCCTCGAAGGGATAAAGATCGACGATCACCAGGTCTATTTCGGGAATATTATAGCGGGACATTTCTGCTACGTCGGACGGCAGGTCTCTTCTTCCCAGGATGCCGCCGAAAACGGAAGGGTGCAGGGTCTTTACCCGGCCGCCGAGGATAGAGGGGTAGGTGGTGAGATTTTCCACGGGTACAACGGGCAAACCCAGGGTCTCGATAAATTGTTGGGTCCCGCCGGTGGAAAAGATAGTTACCCCTAACTGGTGTAGTTTTTTTACTATCGGTTCCAGTCCATCCTTGTAGTACACGGAGATCAGTGCAGATTTTATTTTCTTATTCATAAACCGGGAGATGAGGCGCGAAAGTACGAAAAGACATGAAAAAACCGGCTAAAAGCCGGTCGAAACGATTTTCCGAGATCTGATTCATTCTGCCTGGCAGAATGAATCAGAATCGTTTTGAATGGTAACAGCAGGTAAGCCACCGAGGTTTTCTCAAGCGCGCTAAAAAATTATACGCAGTCGTTTTGTATCTTGATAGTAGAACATCAGCATACATACCATATACACACACATTTAGGATAAGCAGCCACGCGAAGGAAAAAATGGCCACGTCTGAAAGTAAATAGGACAAGGTGTTAATGGTTATGTATGCTGTTGCTAACTAAACAATTCAGTTTCAATTCGTGCGCAAGACTTTTTTAAAGGATATCAAAAATTAAAAACGGGACAGTGGGCAACCTCTCGATCTAAATGTCCAATAAATATTTCGAAACGGGGGAAATCCCGTATAAAAAATGACCCGTGATTTTTTTGCGTCAAACACGCAGAAAATACCTGCGTAAAACACGAAGTCCGACGCCGAGATTTTACTGTTTTTTGTTTGCGCAAAAAACCTTTTTTTTGTCATATTTAGCACCTGATTGTTTGATCCCCTTTATTTTACGGATAATATTAATTTGTAATTGGGTGATTTATATTTCCTTGTGCTCCAGCTTGGAAGATGTTGGGGAATACATTTACAACAGCAAATTATTCTTCAACATTCTAAAAACAGTCAGCTATGAACACTATTGCAGAAAAATTCGTAAAAGCCGGAAATTATGTTTCTAAAAATGAAATGAACGCCCTCACCACCGCTTACAAACAAGATCGTTGGGCAGCCAACACAGAGCGTCTTGGCCGGGCAGATTCCCTTAGCATATGGTATACGGTAGAGGAGTTGGAAAACTTTCTTAACGAGGTAAAAGCAAGCGGTGGTAACGGTGTTCGCATCCACTTCGGTGTATTCCCCGAAGGTTATCGCAAACCTGAGCTCGTAGGTATGCAAACCGTCGTCCTTGTTGCCAACCGCAGCAAAGACGAGACACTCCAAAATGCCAAAGAACTGAGAGGTAAGAACGGCGAGATCATTGCTTTGGATGGCCCCGTTCCCTGCCCGCCTTATTGCGGCATCGGTGTCGGTGACCTGGCCAGCTCTATGGGTCAGTCCACGATCATCGTCCGCGATGGCAATATGGAAGTAATATAAGGACTGATAATCTTTTTCTTTTGTCATAAAGGCCCTTCCGTAACCTCGGAAGGGCCTTTTCTATGAAAACACCTAAATATCTGCTATCTTGCCAGTATGCGGTACCTGCATTCGCACCTGTATTTCATCTCACCTCTTTTTGCGGGGATTGCCTTCCTGGCCGGGCTCACCATCTTTCGCGCGAAACGCAGCCCCACCTATCTCAAGGTCTTTTCGATATGGCTTGGCGTAAACCTCGTCACGGAGATCATCTCGAATTACCAATCTTCTCACAGGATCAACAACGTGATCTTCGTCGATCTTATCACCGTATTCGATTTTGCCTTTTATCTTTATCTTGTCCGGGAGATCATTCGGAGCCGCCGGGTCAGAATGATCCTGTTGTTTTGCGTGATTATCTATCCGGCCATCTTTGTGGTGAATATTCTCCTTATCCAGGGATCGGTGGTCTTCCACTCCATGACCTATGCATTGGGCTGTCTGCTGCTCATCTGTTCCTGCGTCTTTTATCTCTGGGAGATGTTCCAGCAGACCTATTCCGTGAATCTCGCCCGTCAGCCCGAGTTCTGGATCTGTTGTGGTCTGCTGTTCTATGAGACCTGTACCTTTCCCTTTTATGGCACTACCAATCTGGTCCGGGCTTTACCTATGGTAATTCTGCGGAATTTGCTACTAATATTTGAGCTATTGAATATCTTGCTATATTTATCGTTCACTATCGCCTTTTTATGCCGGCCGAGAAACAGGAAATCTATGTCATCATACTGATCGCCATTGCGCTTGCCTTCTTGCTGGTCGGCTTCATCGTTTCTATGCTCTTTCTTTATCAACGGCGGCAGCATCGCCAGCAACAACAGCTGGCCCGGATAAAGGATCAATATCAGCAGGAGTTGCTCCGCTCTCAATTGGAGATCCAGGAGACCACATTCAAGACCATAGCGCAGGAACTACATGACAATATCGGCCAGGTCCTTTCGGTGATAAAACTCTCGCTCTCCATCCTCCCTCTCGATAAAGAACATCCGGCTTATGAAAGCGTGCAGACAAGCCGGCAGATGCTGAATAAAGTCATTTTCGATATGGGTAATCTCACCAAGAGCATGCATACGGACCGGATCACCCAGATCGGATTTTTGGACGCCATCCGTTTCGATCTCGATAGCTTCCAACGCACCGGGCTGCTCACGGTAGACCTTAAAGTCGAAGGGGATGAGTATCGCCTTGAGGATCAGCGTTCTATATTTTTATATCGGATGTTTCAGGAGATGATGAACAATATTTTGAAACATTCCAAGGCCACTCAAGTAAATATTGCGGTTAATTACTTAATTGATAATAAATTTGTTCTGAAAGTTGAGGACAATGGGGTAGGGTTTGACGTCGAAAAAAAGAGAACCCAGGCATCATCCTCGAGCGGTATCGGCTTAAAAAGTATGACAAACCGTGCCTCCCTCATCGGTGCGCAGATCACCGTTCAAAGTACTCCGGGTAAGGGCACCTCTATAAAGGTGGAATTGCCCCTGGACAAGTAGATATTTATGGGAGCAGCAACAAAGAAAATACAGGTAGGCATTGTAGACGATCATAGTCTCCTACGCAAGGCGCTGGCGAAGCTTATAGGATCCTTTGAAAACTACACTGTCCTCTTCGAAGGGGACAATGGAAATTACATCAAGGCGAAGGTCACCCAGCATATGATCCCGGATATTATCCTGCTGGATGTCAATATGCCGGATATGGACGGCTACGAAACGGTCCGGTGGCTCCACAAGAACTATCCCCAGGTCAAGGTGCTGGCGCTTTCCATGTTCAGTGACGAGAACACGATCATCCGGATGTTACGTCTTGGCGCCAAAGGCTATATCCTGAAGAACATCGAGCCCGAAGAGCTAAAGCTGGCTCTCGACTCGATCATGAAAAAGGACTTCTATCTTTCGGAATATATCTCGGGAAAGATCATCAGCGGTCTGCATAAAGATCTGGGCAATCCCGAAGACCCCATTGTCCTCAACGACAAAGAAAAGGAGTTTTTGAGGCTGGTGTGCTCCGAGATGTCGTATAAAGACATCGCCGATAAGATGTTCATCTCCCCCCGAACGGTCGATAATTACCGGAACACCCTTTTTGAAAAGCTCAAGGTCCGGACCAGGGTCGGCCTCGTCATGTTTGCCATCAAAAACGGGCTCGTCGAGATCTGAATCGGGCGCCCCGGCGATCTCCCTAAGGCTTTGCGGCCTTTCCCTTTGTCAATCCCAGCAATAATACGGGCAGGAACACCAGGTTGGTGATCGTCGCGATCACCAGCGTGAGCGAGGTGAGCCAGCCCAATGCCAGGATCCCCCCAAAATCGCTGAAACAAAAGAGGACGAAGCCCGCGGTCAGGACGAGGGAAGTGTACAGGATGCTGATCCCCGTAGTATTGATGGTCTCGATCACCGCCTGCCGGGGATCTTTACCTACGATCTGTTTATAGTTCACCAGGAACCGGATAGTAATATCGATGGCGATCCCCAGCGCAATGCTAAAAACGATCACCGTAGAAGGGCGCAAACGGACGCCGGCCCAGCCCATGATCCCCGCGGTAATGATCAGCGGGATAACGTTGGGTACCAGGGAGCAGATGAGGATGCGTAGCGAACGGAAGAGAAAAAGCATACAGGCGGCGATGAGCGCAAAGGCCCATAGGATGCTGTCTTTTAGCCCTTTTATAATAAAACTGCTCCCTTCCAGATAGGTCACGCTGGTGCCGGTGAACTCTACCCGGTATCGGGAAGAGTCGAAAAGCGCGGCGGCTTTTTGCTGAAGATCGCCAAGCACTATGGGCAGTCGTCTGCTGCCGATATCCGCCATGTTCACGCTTATCCGGACCTCTTGCTGGTTACTGTCTATAAAGCTGTGCAGGAGTCTCGTGAGTGTATTGTCCTTTCCGGCCTGGCCCTTTCCTTCGAGATTCAGATAGGACGCGAGAAATGCCAGATCCGCCTGATTGGGGATATCGTAGTTGCTGCTATCCCCGCCATAATATGATTGTCTGACGAATTTCAGGAACTCCGCCAGCGAGAGGGGCCTGGCCATCTCCGGCTGGGCAGCTATATACTTCGACAGGACATCGATGCTGTCGAGCAACTTGATCGTGCCCGCCCGCAGTCCTTTTTTTCGTTTGGTATCGACGACGATCTCCAGCGGCATGACGCCTTTGAAGTTCTTTTCGAAGAATTTCAGATCGGTGTAAAGCTTGTCGTTATGCGGCAGATCGTCTACAATAAACCCTTCGGACTTCAGACGCAGCATACCGGCGATGGAGACGGCAAGGGTCAGCCCCGTAAGGAGATAGATGGCCCGCTGATGATGCAGGGTCCATCCCTCGAGTCGCTTGAGGATAGCAGCGAGATATCTGTTTTGCAGATACCTCATATGTTTTGGTTTCGGGGCAGGCAGATAGCTCAGGACGGCAGGGATCAGGATGAACGAGATAAAGAACAGCAGCATTATGTTGATCCCCGCGACCACGCCGAATTCGTTGAGGATGGCGCTGCGTGTCAGTGCGAAAACGCCAAACCCGATGGCGGCAGTGAGGTTACAAAAAAGGGTCACGATTCCCATACGGCCGATCATCACCACCAGGGCTTCGTGTTTGTCGCCCGTATCCCTGTAGGCCGTATGGTATTTGTTCATGAAGTAGATACAGTTGGGAATTCCGATCACCACTACCAGCGTAGGCGTGAGGGCGTTGAGCAGCGTGATCTTATACCCAAGCAGGTCCATAGTCCCGAAAGAGAAGACCACGCCGATGATCACGACCGCAAGCGACAATAGCATAGTGCTAAAGCTGCGGAAAAAAAGCAGCAGGATCAATGCCATGATGCAAATGGAGCCCAGCAAAAACCACCTGGTCTCGCTAGCCACTTTTGCGGCCATTTTCGTTCGGATCAGCGGAAGCCCGCTATAACGCATATCCAGATCGTGCCGGGCGCCAAAACTATCTACCAGGCCGGTGATCCCCTTGACCGTGACGATCCGCCGGGCAGAATTCATAACGGCTTTGTTGACATGCACCACCATGAGCCAGGTATTGGTCTGGAGGTTGTACAGAAGTCCCTGATAGAAGGGCAGTCCCAGGAGCACGGCCTTGCCGCTGTCGATCTGCATCTGGGTTGTCTTCGCCGGATCTGTGCCGAAGATGGGGACTGCCTTTGGTTTTTGTGTGGCAGTGTCTTTTACCAGGTTGATTGCGCCGGTGACGCCCAGCACGTCATCTACACCCGGAACACCTTTTAGCGCGTCGGTAAGGCGGGCATAGTCTGTGAAAATATCCTGCTGAAAGAGTTTATCCGTTTGTACCCCTACGACGAGCACGTTCCCGTCTTCCCCGAACTTTTTATGGAATTCCTGGTAGGCCACGTATTTCGGATTGTCGGTGGGAATGGCGGTATTGAAGTCATAGCTCAGCTTTACCCTCGAGGCGTGATAGGCCATAAAGCCTGTGGCCAACAACAGAACGACGAGCAAGAATAACCTGAATTTGAGGACCAGACGGGCTATGGATTCCCACATGCTGAAAAATTATTTTACAAATAAACGGCAATTTGGGGACTTTTGACCCGCCGGCGGGCACAGCTTCGCCGGACAAAGGCCATGGAACTGCACAAAACCAAAGGGATCGTCCTTCGCACCGTGAAATACGGCGAGACCAGTCTCGTCGTCACTATCTACACCGAATTATTCGGGGTACAATCCTATTTGGTCAACGGCGTGCGCAGTTCTTCGAAAAAGGGCCCCGGCAAAGCCAATCTTTTCCAGCCGGCGGCCATCCTGGATCTCATCGTTTATCACAACGAGCTAAAGAACCTGCAGCGTATCCGGGAATTCAAATGGGGGGTGCTTTACCAGCAGATCTTTTTCGATGTCTTTAAAAATTCGGTGGCCCTGTTCATGGTGGAGCTGTTGCAGAAATGTATCCGGCAGCCCGAGTCCAACCCGGAGCTTTTCTATTTCATCGAAGATTCCTTTCTTCATCTCGATGCGAGTGAAGGCCGTGTGCTGGCCAATTTTCCGCTTTTCTTTATCCTTCACCTGGCCGTATTTTTCGGATTCCGTATACACGACGACTACGACGCTGCCAAATGCTGGCTCGATATTAAAGAAGGGCAATTCGTCTCCGAGCATCCTGAGCATCCTTATTTTCTCGAAGGGAACTATAGCTATCTCACCGCGCAGCTCCTCCGCGTACAGCAACCGGAAGAGCTGGCGGAGCTGGCGCTCAACCAGGAAACCCGGCGCATTCTGTTGCAGGCTTATCTTTCCTTTTATACGCTGCACGTACCCGATTTCGGGGTGATGAAGACGCTCGCGGTGCTCCAGACGATCCTGAGCTGATCCGGGTCGATCGCCGGGCTCGTCGGCTACCGGCCGGCCCCGGTATTGTCGTCTACCCGCCGTTACAACAGCCGTTGCGCGGCACTCTCCGCCGTGAACCGATCCCCGTTCAGATTAGAAATGTGGACCACGCCGGGTCGTTTTCCCCGGTCGAAGCTTCCCAACTGCCCCTGCAATCTCAGGGCTTCGGCGCCATTGGCGGTGGCCCATTGTAGAAGGGTAGCGGTCGTCAGGTCGGGGAAGGCCCGCTGTAATGTCTTTAACTCTTCAAGTACGCTAAGTTGCCAGTTGGAGGCGAGGCTATCCGTACCGACCAACAGCCGGTGTCCAGAATCTATGAGCAGCGGTACGTCCGGGAGCTTTCGTCCGATGTAGCGATTTGCATTGGGGCAAAGACAGAAATAAAGCGCCGGGCCACTGGGACTTGACGATGCACCGCCGGAGTTGGATGCGAGCCTTGCCGCCGTCCGGATATCCTCGTTATTGGTGGCAACGTCGTGCACCAGGATCAGGGTCTGGTCTTTATGAAAATGGGGCAGGGTGCTTTCCAGGCTTCGTTTCCCTGTGCCTTTAAAAAACGTGACGTCGACACCTAAGGCTGCATATAGCCGCAGAAAATCCCCTTTGCCGGTTAGAAAAAAGGTATTCTCCTCTTCGGTTTCCTGGTTGTGCATGGAAAGTAGCCGTCCCCCGGCGGGATTGGTTTGGTCCGGGCCGCGACCGGTTCGCCCGGCGACATGATGGGGCTGCTCGTGGGCGTGCCCGGCGATCAATTTGAATAGTGCGGGCGAAACCGAATAAGGGGCGTGGGGAACAATGGAATTCTGGCCCGGAAAAGAGCTTTCAAATTGGTCGAAAACGGCCTTGCTGGCGGCAAAACGCGCAGACGCCCCCTGTTCGACGAACCCCATGGTTTCGATGAAATTGTAATATTCCTGCGCACCCTTCTTTTTGAGGGGCAGGGTATCGGCGGTGTTGCAGATATCGCCGACGGCTACGATCCCGTTGGCAAGCATCTCCTGCTCCGCGGCCGCCATTGCCTCGGTCGGATCGACCATAGATTCTCCCCGGCGGCGGATCACGGAAGTAAGGAAATCTACCAGACCCGTGCCCTCCGGAAGCACCCCGCGCATATGGGATAGTTCCAGGTGGCAATGGCAGTTGACAAAACCGGGGGTGAGCAAGCCGGGATAATAAGCGATATCGGAGCCTGCCGCTGCGGTCGTAACGATATCCTGCACGGTACCGTCAGTGGTGGTAATCAATACACTGTCATCGCCGGCGAGTTCTTTGCCTGTAAATAAATAATCGGCTTTGAATTTTCGGTAAGTCATTCCCAAACGTTTAATTTTGCGGTCCGGTGAGCCCGTCCGTAAAAGTATCGAAGATATGTTAGACAAGTTAGAAGCAATAAGAGCCCGGTTCGAAGACCTGGGAGTTGCCCTGAGCAACCCGGAAGTTGTAAGTGACAACCGGAGGTTCAGTGCCATGAGCAAGGAATATCGCAGCGTCGAAAAGATCGTGGTGGCCTACAATGAATACAAAGATCTTTTAGACACCATGGAGTTCAATAAAGAGGCCCTTAATGGTGACGACACCGAACTGCGGGATCTGGCGAAAGCGGAGGCCCCCGGGTTGGAGGAGCGGAAAGAACAGATGGAGGCGCATATCCGTCAGCTGCTGATACCCAAAGACCCGCAGGACGAGAAAAACGCCATATTGGAGATCCGGGCAGGCACCGGCGGCGACGAGGCCAGTCTTTTTGCCGGCGATCTTCTCCGGATGTATATCAAGTACTGTGAAAAGCGCGGCTGGAAAACGGCTATCCTCAGTGAAAGCGAGGGTACGGTAGGCGGCTACAAAGAAGTACAGGTGGAAGTCATCGGGGACGACGTATACGGAACGCTCAAATTCGAGAGCGGTGTACACCGGGTGCAGCGGGTGCCCGATACGGAGCAAAGCGGACGGGTACATACCAGCGCCGCCACCGTGGCTGTGATGCCCGAGGCGGAAGAGGTGGATTTCGAGTTGAAGGAAAGTGACGTAAAGATGGAAACGGCCCGGAGTGGTGGCGCCGGCGGCCAGAACGTCAACAAGGTAGAGACCAAGGTATTTCTTACGCATATTCCCACCGGCGTTGTCGTTGTCTGTCAGACCGAACGGAGCCAACTGGGAAATCGGGAGAAGGCGATGCAGATGCTGCGGACCAAGCTGTATGAGGACCAGGTGCGTAAACAGGAGGAAGAGATCGCCCGGCATCGGAAAAGCCTGGTGAGTACCGGCGATCGCAGCGCCAAGATCAGGACCTATAACTTCCCACAGGGCCGGGTTACCGATCATCGTATTGGCCTGACGGTCTATAATCTCGACGATGTTCTCAACGGCAACGTTCAGGAATTCATCGACGGGTTGCAGTTCGCGGAAAATGCGGAAAAGATGGCAGGTCAGAATTAAAGCCGGCCCCCGACATTAAAACCGAATTAAAGGCCCTCCGGATTTAAACCTTCCCAACCCCGGGGTGTCTATATTTTGTAGAAGTTCTTTAAAAAATACGGCTAAAACTTGCTATAATACAAGAAATTGTATATCTTAAAAGAAGTAATGCTAAATAAATGTTATTACTCCCTCAGAGGGAAACGGAAAATCGAATTCCGCCGTAATTTTGGAGAGTAAAACATGGTAGAGATAGCAAGATAATATTGGCACCTGTTTTGCGTTATTAAGAATATAAGTAGTCTTTTCTATTTGACTCACATAAAGCAGTCAATTTTCTCATAAGCAGTTAGTTTTGGTTACGACCCCTGTTTCTACAGGGGTTTATTTTTTTTGATATGGCCTTGTGATTTAGCGTCGCTTTCCCGCGCTGGCTTGCGTCGCTTCCTCGCTAACGGTGGGGGTTAGTTGTTTTCTTTTCCGCCGGTTCGAGGAGGGTGAGATTGCAGAGACCATAGGCGATGCCTGCACCGATAAGATCGGCGATGATATCTGCGAGGTCATAATCCCTTCCCACGATGCAGCATCGCTGCACCAACTCCATGCTGTAACCATAGAAACTGGAGATTACAAAAAAGATAAAAAAGAATAGCAGCAGGAGGCGTTGGTTGGAGATGTGATTGCTTGCATAAAGACCCCATAGGAACACGAATCCGCCAAAGAGGCCCATATGTACAAGTTTGTCGAAATTCGGGATCTTGAAACCCGCTTCGTTTGGGATCATCTTCCCGGGAAGACAACAAAGGATGGCAATGATCAGCGTCCAAAGGATCGGAAATATCAGGGCACTCAGGTATTTTCTAAAAAAAGGGATCATATTCGGAAAATTAAAAAAAGTCCCGGAGAATATCTTCCCTGGGACTTTTTTTCTATAACTGTAGAGTTTTTTACTCGACCGATCTATTGCGATTGCAAGGTCTTCCCGATCGACTGCATCTTCTGCAATGTCGGTGAAGGGCTTCCGCCTTTTTGCTCGATGGTGATCGCGAAAGCCTGGGCTTTCTGGGTGTTTTTCATTTTCAGGATCATCTTCTGGTCGGTAGCGTCGAAGACGCCGAGATCCTTGGGTTTGCTGTCGATCAGGGCCCATAACTGATACTGTTGATCGCTGGGAAGTTTGGGCATGTTCTTCACGACAAGGTAAACGTTGGAGGAGGTCGAATCCCAGTAGATGTTGGCGGAGGATTTGGGAGCTACCTGGGTGCCCACCATATTGACTACGGTGACATTAGGATTGCTCACCACGTCCTTTTGTTCGTCCAGGATATGTTGCAGGACATTCCTGGTGGTGTCCAGGGAAACCTTGAGCCTGTCGTTGGTGTCCGCCAGGTCTTTGTTCTCCTGTTTGGTTTGATAGTAAAGATAGGCCATGCCGACGAGCAGCAGGACGGAGGCAGCGGCTACGAGTCTCAGTAGCACTGGAGTGCTCGCCGGTTCATTTACCGGCTGTTCTTTTTGGACTTGCATAGTGGTGATTTTAGGTGGAATAGAAGAAGCCGGTTTGCGGGAAGGTGTATTCCCGATGGCTTCCAGAACTTTCACCTTAACCTCTGGGGGAGGGGTCACTGCATTCTCCGATGCATAGCCTTCCAGGCTTTCCTCGAATTTCCTGCGTGCTGCGACCAGTTCCGGATATTCAGAGCAGAGTCTTTCAAATTCGGCCCTTTCCGACTCGCTGGCCAGACCCATCACGTAGCTTTCAATGATGCCGCTTTCTATGTATTCTTGTACGTTCACTTTAGATATTCTCTTAATTGAAGTAACGCATTCCTGATACGCGTTTTTACGGTGCCTAGGGGGATCGACATCATTTCTGCAATTTCTTCGTGCGTAAATCCCTTAAAATAAGCCAATTCCACCAATACCCGGTGTTCGGGTCTCAGCTTTTCCAGAACCTTCTTCAAGCCAATGTTATCGACATTCTGAAGGATGGTTTGATTGGCGACGCCTTTATATACGTTATCCGGCAACTCCTGGTTTTTTTGGGAGTTTTGATAACTTTTTGACCGGAGCGTGTCTATACTGGCGTTTCGGGCGATATTCAGCATCCAGGTAAATAGCCGGCCTTTGGTCTGGTCATAGGTCTCTATTTTCCGCCAGATATTGATAAATACCTCCTGGAGGACGTCATTGGCTAGTTCAGAATTATCTGTAATGATCTGTTTTATAATACTATATAGGGCCCCTGCATAATTGTCATACAGGAAGCCGAAGGCTTGGTTATTCCTTTCTTTCAGGGCGAGCACGAGTTCCTGCTCCGTATAGGTAGTAGGTATTCCCATATCATCTAGTGCACGATATTGCCGTAAGCGGCGGCATCCATTAATTTATCCAGGTCGGCCGGATCTTTGACCGTCATGCGGATCATCCAGCCCTTGTCATATGGGTCGCTGTTTACCAGGTCGGGTGCGGAGGCGAGCGCGGGGTTGACTTCGAGGATCGTGCCTGCTACCGGCAGATAAAGGTCCGACACGGTTTTAACAGCTTCTACCGTTCCAAAAACGGTTTCCGCGGCGAGAGCTTTGCCCACCGTTTCCACCTCTACATAAACGATGTCACCCAATTCTTTCTGGGCGAATTCCGTGATACCAATTACAGCTTCGTTGTTCTTTTCCAGCCTGATCCATTCATGGTCTTTCGTATAACGTAGATTATCAGGGAAGTTCATGATAAATGGTTTTTTATGTTGCGAATATACAATTATTTGATTCTTGTTATTTGATTCGTCGGATGAGCTTCATTTTCAAAACTCTGACCTCCACGGTGGGCCGATCCAGCGGCGGCCCTGTCGTAGGGACGGCCGCGATCGAGTCGACGACATCCATCCCCCTTATCACTTCGCCAAAAACGGTATAGTGCTGATCCAAATGCGGTGCTCCGCCCATCGTCTTATATACCTCCCGCTGGTCGGCGGGTATCTTCCGGCCTTTGAGGCGGTAGGTTACCACTGAATCCAAACCAGCATCGGTAAACCGTTTTCCCTGAACGATGTAGAATTGACTTCCGCTGCTGGCCCTGGTGGGATTGACGTCATCTCCTTCCCGCGCGGCGCCCAGGGCCCCGCGGTGATGATATAGTGTCTCCCGGAATTCCGCAGGTATGGTATAACCGGGACCGTCCTTACCGCCCTGGCTCAGGGGTTTCCCCGGTTGTCCACTTCTACTGGCCGGATCTCCGCTTTGTATCATGAAATTCCGGATGACGCGGTGAAAAAGCAGACTGTCGTAGTAGCCTTTTCTCACGAGCAGCAGAAAGTTATCCCGGTGCAGGGGAGTGGAATCCGAGAGTCGGATCACGATCGTTCCGCGGGTGGTCATGATCGCCACGTCCTTATCCCGGTCTTTTTTTCGCAGACCGTTGGAGAGCCTTGGGTTGCAGGAGACCGCGAACATAAGGACCGCCGCGAGTACAGCCATTCCGACCATCGATCGACCCGGTCGGCGAACATCGTTTATTACCATCGATCGCCGGGCGTTCATTACTATCATAGATTGTCCAGTTCGTTTCCGTCCAGCTGCCGGTCCTGCTGTTCAAAATAGAGGAGAACATGGTCTTTCAGAAAGTTCTCTTGCTGGAAAACGGTCATGTCCGGGAGCGCTTTCAGTTGTCTGAAATGCGGCCACCCATGCTCGTCTATGCGTTCCAGTTCGTAATAACCGCTTTGACCAAAAAGCGAGCACACGGCGACGTGCATGAGGTCCTGTTTCTCTTCTTTTGAAAACTTTTTCCGGATGTCTCCAAACTCCTGTATCCCGACGAGAAAAAGGATCGTCTCCATATCGGGTTTTTTTCCAAACCGCTCCACCAGTTGTGCTTCGAGGTTCCACCACCGGGTTTGCAGATCATCTTGTAGGTGTTGCATATTGTAAAGGTATTACCTTTGTCCAAAACACAGCAAATGTTACAGGTGGCATTTATCCGTCAGAATGTTGATTTTGTAAAGGAACGACTGGGTGTTCGAAATTTTTCCGATATCGGTCTTGTGGACGAGATCGTCCGGCTGGACGACCAGCGCAAAAAGCTGCAGTTGGAATCCGACACCGTTCAATCCAGGATAAATGCGCTTTCAAAGGAGATCGGGCTATTGATGGGCAAGGGGCAAAAGGCGGACGCCGAAGCGAAAAAGCAGGAAGTGGCGTCACTCAAAGAAACCCTGAATCCTGCTGCCGCGCAATTGGCTGTGGTGGAAGAGGAGTTGAATGCAACGGTCGTCCGTTTGCCCAATCTTCCCGCCGCCGCCGTGCCCCGTGGCAAGACACCCGAAGACAATGTCACTATCCGGGAGGGGGGTGTCAAGCCGGTGTTGTTCAAGGGAGCGCAGGCCCATTGGGATCTGGCGAAGAAATACAATCTCATCGATTTCGAATTGGGGAACAAGATCACCGGCAGCGGATTTCCCGTATACATCAATAAAGGGGCGAAGCTGCAACGCGCGCTCATCCAGTATTTCCTGGATTACAATACCGCCGCGGGTTACACGGAATATCAGCCGCCTATCCTGGTCAATGAAGCTTCCGCGCGGGGAACCGGTCAGCTCCCCGACAAAGAGGGCCAGATGTACTATGTAGGTGAGGACAATCTCTATCTGATCCCTACGGCCGAGGTGCCGGTTACCAATATTTATCGCGACGAGATGCTTAAGGAATCCCAGCTGCCGGTGCGGATGACGGCGTATACGCCCTGTTTTCGCCGGGAAGCGGGCAGCTATGGGAAGGATGTCCGCGGGCTCAACCGGCTGCATCAGTTCGATAAGGTCGAGATCGTGCAGATCGTAGACCCGGCGAAGAGCTATGCCGTGCTGGAGGAGATGGTCGAGCATGTCGAAAAGCTGCTGTTGTCGCTGGAGTTGCCTTACCGGATACTTCGGCTATGCGGTGGTGATATGGGGTTCACTTCCGCCATGACGTACGATTTCGAAGTCTACAGCGCGGCGCAGGAAAAATGGCTGGAGGTCAGCTCCGTGAGCAATTTTGAAGCCTTCCAGACGAACCGGATGAAGATCCGCTTTAAAGATGCGGCGGGCAAGTCTACCCTGGCGCATTCGCTCAACGGCAGTTCGCTGGCGTTGCCCAGGATCGTCGCCTGTCTGTTGGAAGACCATCAGGTGGAAGGACATATTGCCTTGCCGAAGGTTTTGCACACCTACTTTGGTGCGGATAGAATATAACGTGCACGAGTCCAATGACGGGCATGCCAATCCCACCTATGGTACGTCCTTCGCTTTTGAAAGCATACCATAGGTAGGAGTAGATTAGTATTATCGGTGGCTAAGCCTGCTTTTAATAGTAGTACCGGAGGGAATAAGGGGTAGAATGGTGCGCATGGATCGGTTTTACCCGTCGATTACCAGCCTTGCTTGGCAATGCCGGCTTTTATTGCGTCCAACGCTTTTGCTTCTCCGAGGAGTGTCGTCAGTTTGTTGCCTTTGCCGTCATGCCCCTGGGCCATATAGGCGCCTTTGGCAGTTTTGGTGATAACGGCATCCTGGATGGGCACATTCTTCTCTTTGGTCTTGACATTGTAGGCCGTGAGTGTTACATCTGACATAATTCACTGATTTAGTGCCTGCTAGCCGCAGGTCTGGTTAGTAAGAAATATTGTAATATTAGCGAAATTTTTACACATCGAGCTTTGCATATTTCGCATGGCTTTCGATAAAATCGCGTCTTGGCGCCACTTCGTCGCCCATCAGCATGCTAAAGATACGGTCTGCCTCGGCAGCGCTTTCGATGGTTACCTGTTTCAGCGTCCGCGTATTGGGGTTCATGGTCGTGTCCCAAAGCTGGTCGGAGTTCATTTCTCCCAGACCTTTATACCGCTGAACGGTGACGCTGTCTTCCTTTCCGCCACCCAGTTTTTCCACCCAGGCTTTGCGTTGCTCCTCGTTCCAGGCATAAGACTGTTCCTTGCCTTTTTTGACGAGATAAAGCGGCGGCTGAGCGATGTAAACATATCCCTGGGCTACCATTTCCTTCATATAGCGATAGATGAAGGTCAGGATCAGCGTGGCGATATGGCTGCCATCCACGTCGGCATCGGTCATGATGATGAGCTTATGATAGCGCAATTTGACCAGGTTCAGGCCTTTCGGATCATCCGGTGTGCCTACGGTCACGCCAAGCGCCGTATACATGTTACGGATCTCCTCGTTCTCATAGATCTTATGCTCCATCGCCTTTTCGACGTTCAGGATCTTACCCCGCAGAGGCAGGATAGCCTGGAAGCTTCGGTCCCGGCCCTGTTTCGCCGTTCCGCCCGCCGAATCACCTTCGACCAGGAAAAGCTCGCAGCGATCAGGATCACGATCCGAACAATCCGCCAGTTTACCGGGCAAACCGCCGCCGCTGAGGACGCTTTTACGTTGTACCAGTTCCCGGGCTTTCTTGGCGGCGGCACGGGCCTGAGCGGCCAGGATCACCTTTTGGATGATGTTCTTTGCCTCCCGGGGGTTTTCTTCAAGATATTCGTTCAGGGCCTTGGATACGGTGGAGTCTACGACCCCGCTCACCTCGTTATTGCCCAGTTTTGTCTTGGTCTGGCCTTCGAACTGCGGCTCGGGGACCTTAACGGAAATGATCGTACTCAATCCTTCGCGGAAATCGTCTCCTTCGATCTCGACCTTGGCCTTCTCGAAGAGATTTTCCCTGTCCCCATAAGCCTTGAAGACCCTGGTGAGGGCCCTGCGGAAACCGGCGACATGGGTTCCGCCTTCGATCGTATTGATGTTGTTGACGTAGGAGTAGATATGTTCGCTATAGCCGTCGTTGTAGGTGAGCGCCACTTCCACGGCCACATTGGTCGTCTCGTCGCGACCTTCCACAAAGATGACCTTAGGGAGCAACGGCAGCCGGCTGGCGTTCTTGTCCAGCATCTCGACGAATTCGACGATCCCGCCTTCGCTGTAAAAGGTCTTGCTGTAGGTGGTCCCGTCCTCTTCTTTTTCCCGCAGGTCCTTGAGGATGATACGCACGCCCCGGTTCAGAAAAGACAACTCGCGGAGACGGCCTTCGAGAATATCCTTGTCGTAGACCGTTGACAGGAAGATCGAGCTATCGGGCCAGAAACGCACCGAAGTTCCCGTTTTGTCGCTCACGCCGATCTCGCGCACGGTGTATTGAGGAACCCCGATCTTATATTCCTGCTCGAATATTTTGCCTTCCCGGTAAACCGTCACATGCAGATCGGAGGAAAGTGCGTTTACGCAGCTTACACCGACGCCATGCAGACCACCGGAAACTTTATAGGTATTCTTGTCGAATTTACCACCGGCATGCAGAATGGTCATGACCATCTCCAGCGCGCTCTTCTGCTCTTTTGTATTGATGCCCGTAGGGATACCGCGGCCGTCGTCATCTACCTGAACGCTATTGTCCTCGAAGATCGTCACCTCGATGTTCTTGCAAAAGCCGGCTAACGCCTCGTCTATCGAGTTGTCCACCACTTCATAAACCAGGTGATGCAGCCCCTTGACCCCTATATCACCAATGTACATCGCAGGACGTTTGCGAACGGCTTCCAAACCCTCTAAAACCTGGATACTATCGGCCCCATATCCGTTGGTGGCAGCGGTGAGAACTTCCTGTGTTGATTCACTCATTTTTTAGACTGAACTAGCGTGATTAAAAAATAAAAAATTCTGTGGTTAACAAAAAATTAATAAGGCCTGCAAATGTACTAAAAATAAAGGGTTTCCGAGGTTTTTATATCCCCATTACACACCCATTTTGTGAGAATTTTTAGAAGGTTTTTTCCCCGTTGTCCCGTCATGATTTTGTCAAAAACCCGCCATTTTGAACCAACTTGTCTATTCCAGCCCGATTATTCCCCGTTTCTAACTTATTTTTGCAAAATGGCGTATCAGGTTCCCGATATTTTGGCGATGGCATATAAGCAGCCGGTGATGCAAAACGAGTTGGCTCTTTTACAGGAAAAAGAGCAGCAGATCCCCGGTTCCGTGCAATATGCCATTAAACGCTACGGGAAACATCCCCAATGGAGCCTGGACGATATGGGCGAGATCGTGTATCACTACAAGAAGGACGATCCGACGCAGAACTACCTGGAACTGAGGTTTTGTGTGGCGGGGAATGTCTACTGTAAAAAGAAGGATATCGAATGCGATTCCTGTAAGCTGAACGCAAGCCCCGGTTGCTCCGAACGGATCGACACCGTGGACGTGCTGAGCTTCCGCTTTTTGCCCGTTCATCTATCCCAGTTCGCCAGGCCGCGGTCGCATTATGTCAACCTGCGCGGCACGGATTCAACGGTAAGTGATAATCTGCTCGAATTCAAGCATTCTAGCTCTTTTGCCAAGAGCCTCAGTCTATGCGGAAGGACCCGCCTGGTGCTGGAGACCCTTTTGAATCATAATTTCACGGGCGCCCATGAGAATATCTTTGTCAACGCCCAAAGCCAGATGCTTTTGCTGTATAGTCTCGAATGCATGGTGGGCGAAAAAGAGGTAGAAGGGTTCCAATGCAAGTTCCTCGCTAACGAGGCCGATCGGGAAAAGATCATCCAGGCCCGCGAGATCCTGTTGCAGCATATCGGTGAACCGCTCACCATCAAGGAACTCAGCAGGAAGGTAGCCATCAACGAGTGCTATCTGAAGAAAGGCTTCAAAGAGATGTTTGGGACCACGATCTTCGATTTTTACCAGGGCCAGCGCATGGAACACGCCCGTTATCTGTTATACGAAAAGGGATTGAGCGTCACCGAGGTCTCGCTGATGCTTGGCTATTCTTCCATTTCCCATTTTTCCACTGCCTTTAAGAAGCACACGGGGCTGAAACCCTGCGAACTGCTGTTACACTAAACAGCCCGCGGAGCCCTGATCCGCCCGCCACCCGGCTCCAGCCGCGAATTCGCGCGGTAGGTTATCCATTCAATTCCTCCAGACTTTCCGCCGCGGCGTTGATCGTCGCATCCAGATCGGCGGTAGTCAACGCGTTGTTCAGGAACCAGCTTTCGAAAGCGCTTGGAGGCAGATAGATGCCGCGACGCAGCATGGAATGAAAGAACATCTTGAAGAGACCGTTGTTGGCGGTGGAGGCCGAGGAAAAATCGCGTACCGGGTGGTCGCTGAAATGAACCGAGATCATCGACCCGAGGGTGTTGATCACATAAGGCTCGCCCCAGGCTTTGAATACACGGTCCAGCCCGTCCCGCAGATAATGCGTCTTTTCTTCGAGCTCACGATAGATCGCCGGGTTGTCGTGTAACGTTTTGAGCGTGTATAGCCCGCGATCATGGCAATGGGGTTGCCGCTGAGCGTGCCCGCCTGATAGACGTTGCCCAGCGGTGCAATATGCTGCATGATGGCCTTTTTTCCGCCAAAGGCGCCCACCGGCATACCTCCGCCGATCACCTTGCCATAGGTGACGAGATCGGCCCTGACACCGAGACGTTCCTGCGCCCCGCCCGCGGCCAGTCGGAAACCCGTCATGACCTCGTCGAATATAAAGACGATACCTTCCCGGTCGCAAAGCGCTCGCAGACCTTCCAGGAAACCCG
>Ga0206822_1104_pt1 | contig 20326 bp, 20 predicted proteins | sample Alteio_BWOrgCont_83_FD_152913 | JGI IMG/M metagenome (GOLD analysis project Ga0206822, IMG submission 152913) | Enriched cells from forest soil in Barre Woods Harvard Forest LTER site, Petersham, Massachusetts, United States -... | ecosystem: Environmental > Terrestrial > Soil > Temperate forest >... | reverse complement strand
ATGGTATTTTTTGAAAAAAACAAACCGGACAACTAATATGAAAAAATTCACCGTTGAACTACATGACCCTGAAATCACAAAAATAGGCATCGAAGCGCTGATTGATTTCTATCAAACAATGGCAATCGATCAACTGCAATTCCCCAATATAGTTGCAGTCGTAACTGGCGACTTCTCGTCCTTTCTTAACGTTGTCATCGACACCCGCCCACGCCGGGAGAATAGCTTAGACCTAATAAAATCTGCTACCCAATTTTTTGACAAACATAATGTCCTTTGGAGCTGGTTTATTGCTCCCGCCTCACATGAACATGATTTAACCCAACTGGGATTTTCTTTATTAGAAGAACTCCCAGAAATGTATTTCGATCTATCGAATCCACTTCAGAACGTCAATAACAACCTTATTACTATTCGAGAAGCAGATGAAAATGACGATCTTAAGGAATGGATTATTCCCGTCAATGAAGGATTTCAAGCCCCAGAGGGCGAGGATCACTTCCGCAAACTGAATGCCGCCATTATAAATAGCGGATCAGGCAAGCTTCGGCAGTTTATTGCCTACTATGAAAACAATATCGCCGCCGCGGGAACTTTGTTTTTATCGAAAAATGCAGTGATGCTGCACAATCTTGCTACAAGGAACGCTTATACAAAACGCGGCGTTGGAACAGCCCTAACCCTCCACATGATGAAAGAAGCCAAGAATCTAGGATTCAAGCACTGCTTTTTAGACTCATCGGAAGGTGGGTTTAATCTCTATAAAAGGGTTGGCTTTCAGGTTTACTCCACGACGCTGATTTATATTAAAACCTAGCATTTTCACCTAATTCTATGATTAATAAAGCGCTCCCTAGGGATAAGTAAGCCTCGATTTAAGTCAACAATTTGCTTCAGGAAGCTATTTGAAGCATATGAAGCAAATATGATGCAATTATTTTATATTTGCTTCATATGCTTCAATAAGGTATCATGAATTATAATGTGAAGCATAACAATTGGATGACGCAAATAATGAAATACCCCCTAGCAGAGTCAACCAATCTGGAATTTAAGCGCAATCTTCCAGACAATAACCAAATCATTAAAACTGTCATTGGCTTTTGCAACCAACGCGGGGGGCGGTTAATTATTGGTGTTGCAGATGATTGCACAGTGTTAGGGCTGGCTGAGAAAGACATTGAACTGGCCATGGAGACTATTGAACGCTCAATATATGACGCCTGCTCTCCGCCCATTATTCCACGTATATCTACACAAATTCTCGAGAATAAACGCATCATTGTCATTGATGTTTCGGAAGGCATGAATAAACCCTATCATCGTCGCTCTGAAGGAGTCACACGCGGGACATACATCCGCTTGGGAAGAACCACAGCAAAAGCAACTCCCGAAATTATTCGGGAGTTAGAATGGCAGGCAAGAGGCATCGATTTTGAGTGTTTGCCCATGTACCAAGCAACTAAAGATGACCTGGATAATGAAAAAATAAAAGCATTTTTAAGAGAGCGCATTAACCATGGAAAAGCAGAAGTATCAGAAGAAACACTAAAAGCCTATAACATTATTACTTACGAGCATTCAAAAATATATCCATCCATATCTGGCATTTTGCTATTCGGCCTCAGACCTCAATATTTCCTTACTGAGGCAATGATAATTTGTAGCCACTTTAAAGGAACGAGCGGAAGAGAAGTCGTTGCCACCGTAGACTGCAATGGAACACTGTTTGCGCAATTCAATCAAGCGTTTAATTTTATCACTGAACGCTTGCACCGTTCATTCATCATCAAAAACGCCAAAAGAGATGAAAAACTCGAACTACCTGAAATTGCAATTCGAGAAGCATTGTTAAACATGATAGTTCACCGAAATTACCATGTAAAAGCGCCGAGTAAAATCGCACTTTATGACGATCGCATTGAATTTTTTAGCCCCGGCCAGTTCCCTGGGCCGCTGGACACTAAAAACTTAACCAAGGGAATAAGCTACTTAAGAAATCCCTTGATATGCAAAATCATGCGTGAAGCTGGATATATTGAGAAATTAGGATCAGGTTTTATTGAAATATTTGCAAGCTATGAAAAGATGAAACTAAGAAACCCGACCATCATCGAGGGTGAAAACTATATAAAATGCATTCTACCCCGCCTCCCTCAAAAGAAATCTTCTATTGAAGAAACCGATATTGATAAATTAAAACAATTCCTGACAATTAAGCCCGAGGTAACAATCGGAGAAATTGCTCAACATCTATCTGTCTCGCGCTCGACGGCATTACGCAGAATAAATGAACTCGTCAAATCTAAACTTGTGAAGCGAGTTGGGCAGAAAAAATCGATCCGCTATTTTAAAAATAACGACGGATAACGTGGCACGCCATTACTTAGAGAGCGACAAATGTCAGACATTAAATTATCAGAATGCGACTCAACGCCAGAGGAAAATCTAATTATTCCTCCTGGAAACGCATTAGTAGCCGATAGAAATTTTATTAACCTAGATTGGTCTCAGCGAGAGCAGCCGGGGCTTACTTTTAGAAATTGCACGATAGCAGACTCTAATTTTACTGCTGCGAATTTAAATGGCTTACGCTTCGAAAACTGTAGCGTGTTTAATACTAATTTTGAAAAAGCCGATATACAAGACGGCGTTTTTGAAGATTGCACCTTTTATGAAAAAAACCATCAGCAAGGATGCAACTTTAGCCTCGCAGACTTAAGAAGAACCGAATTTCATCGTTGCAATATATCTATGAGTAATTTTAAACGGGCAAACGTTTTTCAAATCACAATCAACGATTCTCGCGCTCAGGGCAGTAATTTTCAATTTGCAAATTTTGTTCATATTGTAAGCCGTAGCACTCTATTTAGTGCCGCCCAGCTCACCAAAACGGACTTTAGATATTCCAATTTTGAAGGCGTGTACTTACAAAAATGTGATTTATCTGAAAGTAAATTTGTAGCCGTCATCTTCACCAGAGCAAACCTAGAGGAAGCAGACTTAACAAACACTGATTTTGCACCCAATGAATATGATGGCCTATCCTTGTTTAAAGCAGACTTGCGCAATGCCGAGATAAGAAATATCGACGTAAGAAAATTAAATTTCTCTGGCGTTAAAATATTTGAATGGCAACAAGCGGCTTTTATCGAGAATCTTGGGATAATCACTTATCCAGACAAGACTTAGCATGCTCCCTCACTTCATACATATTTAGGGGTCCAAGTGCGACCCCTAACACTACGCTGATTTATATTAAAACCCAGCATAAAATAGAGTACCACTTTGATATCTAGGATTTATAACTAACAGCAATAGGAGCTTCATTTTTCATCTCGCCAGGCCCATCATAAATATCATGCAAAATACCGCTGATCTTGGCAGATTTATTGGCCCCAGTCGTTCTATATAACCCAAAGTAAGCGACGGGCGCAAAAACAACAGTAAGGCAAAGTAAGATACCTGAGATTGCTTTTATAAAAGGCATCAAATATTTATCGGTTGTCGTATCATTCCGACGAAGTTTTTCTAATTCCCCACGGGCATTCGAGACAAAGTATGTAGCAAACTGATCAAAGTCTTTAGAAGCGCTAGGCTTCTCAGGGAGGCTCTTAGCCAGCTCATTTATAATCTTGAGTTTTTTTATCCCCAATGAGACTCGCTGAGTAGGAGCACAAACATTCTTAAGATCCTCTAAAACATCAGCAATAACAGCCTTGATACTGGGAAATTTTGACGCATAATCTTCAAATGTATGTTTTTTGAATATGGAGTCATGTGAAAGATATTCGATCGTCGGATTTTGCCTAATAATATCTTGTATCAAATGCTTAGCGTAGCTAAAACATTCATCTTCAGCTTTTTTTCTTAATTCTAATATTTTCAAGTCCATATTAATATCCTCAATAACAGTGAATTATATTGGATCTGGCAAAGCATGAGGTCAAGTCTTTCATGCAACGTATAATGAATTCACAGAGAAGTTGGCAACTATACTTGATCCCTCAATTCCTTTCAATTGACACCCTCTCCGGATATTTTTTGAACAACCAAAAACATCAATGGATCAACTCATTTACATCCACTCATTTCAAAAAGAAGTTCTAGGGCAAGGAGGCGAAGTCGACCCCCGCTTTAAAGAGAAGTTTTCTAAAATTAAATATCTCTATCGCCAAGTAATTGCTGGAAGCCTATTATCGTTGATGGCAACTCCCTTTAAGAAGAAGCCCACTAAAACAATTGACCTTGGCAGCGCAGTCTTAATTTTAGCATCTAAAAACGACCCCTACATTCCCTTCTACTGCATGCAAAATATTGAAAATGATTTTAGTAACACCTCATTAAAAAGGATTGATTACGGTCACTTTCCCTATTCGGGAAATATAGAAGAGATAAAAAAGGAATTACATGACCTATAATCATCCCCTCCCTACAACTATTAGCTCGAGAAAGACTTGCCCTCTTAATCCATTAGGCCACTGCCACATAATTAGCAGTAATTTTATTTAGCACCACTTGATAGAGCTCAGGCCTTACCGACCGGTGCAACTCAATTAGCTTCCGAAGAAGTTTAGGGGGTCAAGTCTTTTCATCACATGAAAGCTGAGCCCTTGAACCTCAATCTTCTTTCGTGTGATGAAAAGAATTGACCCCTAACTTTGCCATTTTATGATGCCATCTGCCAAACCGATAAAGCATACTACTTTTTTTGATTTAGTTGGCGCACAAGAATTCTTGTTATTGTCTAGAGGGAATTTCCCCCTATAATAAAGCCAGAATGGGGGCTACAATTGCACTCCAAAAGTATCATACATTACCCTCACAACAAACAAAGAGATTCTAAACCATGCAAAGCGTTCGAACGAGCCCCGCACCGAAAGCCACCGCCGCAAAGATTCTTAGCAAAGAAGCTCAGGCGTTAATTCGTCTGTATGTCACTAAATTTAAAGACCTTTCCGCGCCCCTCCCCGGCACTGCGGAATTGCAACAGCAAACTCTTCAGGCCGCATTATGGCAAATCGCCTCCAGGGGCACTGTCTCAGAGATCCAGGTGATCTTGCCACTCATCGAAAATATCGCCGCTCAGGGCCTGACGACCAAAAGGACGGCGCTGCATTGGGCCGCCCTCGGTCGAAATTGGCGTTGTTATGAAGCTTTGGAATCATATGCTCGTAATACGCTGAGTAGAAATGCTGGCACATTATTACCAGACCGTAATGGACAAATCCCAGCGCAATATTGGACTTCGGATTACTTAAATTCCTTAAAAGACCTCGGTTTTGAGACTTCCAGGTTTCGCACGTCGGTAGACAGCGCCTTGCTCGCTTTGCGTCTTAGCTCCGCCGGGACTAAACGTGAACATACTGAAAGGAAACAGGCTGCCGCCGCAGAGCCCTCCATTCCAGCAATGCTGGAAAGAGCTCAACCGCTTTCTGATAAGGAGGCTCAGCGCTTACTCGAAATCGCTAAGGCACAAGCAGTCAATGAGTCACGAGACTCTATCCTTGCAAGTCAACGTCATTCGGAAATGAAAGCTGCAAGTCCGGACTTAACTGCACATCCTCAAGCCGCCCCGAAACGGGAGAAAGACAAGGAAAGCTTCGGACTGAGAGAATTTATTCAACTTCAGCAAGTGGCAGCGACTTTAGCACCAATACTCATCGGTATTTTAGAGATTAAAATTGCTGAATTAAAAACGAGGTCCCTCTCTGCCAATGCAATCTTGCGAGATGTATTTGCTGAGACCCGTACATCAGGGCAAAGGTCTGCGCCTTCAGAAGACGAAATTGCTCAGCTGGTAGGTAACAAGCTCAGTGACATGATGGACACTTTGAATCAGGATGTCATCAAAACTCTATTCTTGCACTGCTCTAATGAAGATGGCAAAGCCTTCCTGGAAACATTTTTGGCTAATGGCGGCGCGATAAAAATTCAGGATTTTTCGAAAGATGTTCTCAAATACGCTGTGCCAACGGCTACCAGTCCAGATATTCAAAGAATTTCTGACGAGATTGTAAGCATGGTAAAAGGGGAGAAACAAAGACTAGCAGAAGAAGAAGCCCTGCAGAGAGAAATGAACAGTCTTAAACTAGATTAAGGGTCAAGTGCCGCCTTAAGGTACAAAAGTTTCCGAAAGGAGGAATTATGAAAAGACTAATTATCGCAGGCTTCCCCTGTCCCAAAGACGCTTGGGAAAAACTTTTCCCAAGCATCGAAGGCATAGAGCAAATGATTTTGCCATTTTATGATGTTATTAGCCAGACTGATAATGCATACTACTTTTTTGATTTAGTTGACCCCGTTAAAAAAGCAATCGAGAGCTATAAACCTGACTTAATCGTCATGCACGACTTCGGCGTAATATTAGGAATATTGGCCATCTTAAAAATCAAAAAAATAAATAACGAGTTCAACCCCAAGGTAGTCATTTTTAACGGCGCTTTCCGCGGGTTTAATGTACTCAAAGCAACACATCCCATTCGGATTCAATTCATGTCTTACGACTCATTTCAAAAGGAGGTTTTAGAGCAAGGTGGCGAAGTTGACCCTCGTTTCAAAGAGAAATTCTCTACCGTTAAACACGTTTACCGCCAAGTAATCGTTGGAAGCCTACTCTCGTTGATGTCGTCTATTTTCAAGAAGAAACCCACTAAAAAAATAGATCTCGGCAGCGAAGTCCTAATTTTAGCCTCTAAAAACGACCCCTACATCCCTTTCTGCTGCCTGCAAAACATTGAAAATGACTTTAACAACACCTCGCTAAAGAGAATCGATTATGGCCACTTCCCCTACTCTGGGAATATTGAAGAAATAAAAAAGCAATTGCTTGATTTCCAATTATCTTCAATTCACAATTCTTCTACGCCACGGTCGAATAATTAGCAGTGATTTTCTTTGTTACCACTTGATAGAGCTCAGGCCTTACAGACCGGTGCAATTCAATTCACTTTCGAAGAAAAACTGCTGAGGCGTAAGCGTTCGGCCATAACCACATACAAAACTCAATAATCCATTAATTATAATCGTTTAATTGAGGCTTCGTTGTTAGTCTCTGTTTTGTTTTCTGTTAGATTTCCAGAAATTAATTTAGATAACATCTCAGAACTGGGCTTCCCCCCCAGTTTTTTTGTAGATTCTTTACCTTTTTCCCCAAAATAAATCGCTATTACCGTTACTACTTCTTCAGTTGGATTCCATATAAATTGTGGAACATTTATATCAGTCAATCCTACTTGACCCTTGTCAAATTTGGTTACATCTTGGCGCCCGTTCTTTTGTTTATTAGTGACATACAATTTACCATGCTCAACATAAAAGAACTCTGGGACCAAGTGTTTATGCCAGTCACCCACGCTATGCGGGGGAAGAGTAACCCTCCAAAATATAATTTGAGGTAACTTTGTTCTTGGATATTGTATCGTTCTACCAAGAACAGTGGTATTTCCCTGAAATATTTTATCAAAAGTAATTTTTGAGTTTTCTTGGGCATGTGCTAGTGGCAGCGCTGTAAGGAGCATTATAAATAGCAGCCTTAATACGTTTTTCATGCGGCACCTCGACTAAAGCTTGATAAACTACGGTAGCTGTTTACGGTAATTATCTTCACATCGACATTCTCGAATATGCCTCAACAGAGCGCAAAAAATATTGCGGGGTTCGACAGAATTAGCTTTACATGTTTCGATCAGCAAGTAAAGGGTAGCGCCTGCCTTAGCACCTCCTGGGCTTCATGCAAATAGCCTATTTTGGGATCTAAAGCGAATGAGCGAATAGAATTTCCTATCAGGTTGTTATTAATTTCAATACGGACAGCTTTTCCAATTTTTCCCTGCTCCGGTTTTTTTGTTCGATAATGATCAAGCCAATTTTTTAATGCTTCCAGCATAGGCATTGCCTGTTCTATTCGAAGGTTATAGAGATCATTTGTTGATAAATTACTTCCTCTGGATTCTTTTTAGATAAAGCTAAATTTATATCGTCACTTGTGTATAAAAACGCTCCTAGATGAGCTAAAATCCAGTTCTAACATGCGTAACTGGAAATCGGAAAAGACCAATGAATAATGAAATAACTATAGATGCGACACTCGTTAAACAAGCAAATTTAAGGTAACAATATGAACTACAAAATAACTTATGAAAAAAATCCAACATCAGAAGACATACAAATATTAAATGATGGCATCATGGAGCAAGCTAAACAAAAAAAGGGAATGAAGCAACTCGATTTCTTTGCTTTTTTTATCCGTGATGAAAATGGCAAAGTTATTGGCGGGTGCGGTGGCGATAACATGTATGGCGGCTTGTATGTTGGCCAACTCTGGGTAACCGAATCATTGCGTGGCAATGGCTATGGCACTCAGTTAATGCAAAAAGCAGAAGTTTTAGCAAAAGAAAGTAAATGCAATTTCATTACAGTGAACACATTTGACTGGGAAGCGCTGGATTTTTATAAGAAGCTAGGATTTTATGTGGAATTTGAACGTAAAGGCTTTGATAAAAATTCGGTATTTTATTTTCTTAGAAAAGATTTAATATGAAACCTATTAATTTTAAGCCACTAACCGAAATAGCAATGAAGCAAGCCCTTTCAGATCAGCGCATTATTGAGTGCCTAGACACTAATTATGGCATTAAAGTTGCCAGGCTTACCCTTCTTCCTTTGGGCGCAGATTTGAACTCATTCGTATACAAAGCAGTGACGCACAACCAGTTATCGTATTTCATAAAGCTAAAGCACGGTCATCATCATGACATGAGTGCCACCGTAATAGCACTGCTACATGATGCAGGAATTCAACAAATTATTCCTCCTATCAAAACCATGCACGGACAACCTATTCAACATATTGATGACTTTACCCTCATCGTGTCACCATTTATCGAAGGGCAAGATGGATTTAGCCGTGACCTAACAGACTATCAATGGGAAACTCTCGGCAAGGTAATGAAACAAATTCACGAAATTGATGTACCATCATCGATCCAGCGCATAATCCGGCGTGAAGATTATTCCTCCAGATGGCAAGAAGCCGTTCGGTCGCTCTATACTCACATTGAATCCGAACCAAGCGGTGACGAAATTGCTTTAAAGTTAATAGTTTTTATGAAAAAACATTCAGTGACAATTCATCGCTTAGTAGACAGAGCCGAACAATTAGGAAAACAAATTCAAGATCAATCACCAGAATTCGTTTTGTGCCATTCCGATATTCATGGTGGTAATGTGCTAATGGATGGAAATGACCTTATGTATATGGTGGATTGGGATGACCCTATCATGGCACCCAAAGAACGTGACCTCATGTTTATCGGTGGAGGTGTTGCTAACGTTTGGAATAGGCCACATGAGGAAAAATATTTTTATAAGGGCTACGGAAAAACTGAAATCAATAGAACAATCTTGGCATATTACCGGCATGAACGAATCGTAGAAGATATAGCAGTTCTTGGTCAGCAGTTACTCCTAACTTCAGCAGATAATCAAAATCGGATTGAATCATATAAACATTTTATTAACCAGTTTGAATCTCAGGGTGTAGTAGAAATAGCATTTAAAACAGATGAAAACTTAAGATGAAAAATTCGATCAGTATCTTTCCAAAAATCAATACTGACGGAGTAGTTTAGGGGGTTGCATCTTGAAATACACCCCCTAACTTTACTATGCTACAGCTGAATAATTTGCTGTTATTTTCTTTATGACCACCTGATAAAGCTCAGGCCTTACTGACCGGTGCAATTCAATTAGCTTTCGAAGAAAAACTGCAGAAGGGTTCGTATTGCGTCCCGTCATCAACTCTTCAAGAACTTCCTCATAGGTGTCGGTGTAGTAGGCAATGCCTCCTAAGTTATATTCCCCTGTCGCCAAAATATCTTGAACAATTAACCGTACAAATTTACTCTCAAGCAAGGCACTCTCCTTTTCTTTAGTAAACTTCATTAAATAAAAATAATCCCTGTGTTGCTCTCTGAAAATTTCTTTTAGCTGCTCGCAAATACGGGCGAAAAGTTCCACTTCTAACAGGAGCTTTTCCTCCTCTGAGAGCTTATAAATATTAGTTCCGGATAACTGATAAAGCGGCTCCATTGCTGGCATGGGTACTTATTCTCCTTTATATTTAGCTCTGCCACTCACCAAGGCCATATAGTGATGTATCGACCGAATATAGTCGTTGTGATTTTATATGTAAATAGGATTTTGGATTTTTTTTCAAAAAACGGCCATTTACTATTAAATTAAACCGTATATAATCCTGCGAACCAATCCGAATGATTTTTTACAATGCTAGAAACTTTAAGTAATAATCTTAATTTATTGATGGCAAAGGCCAGACTGAGCTCTAGTGAATTAGCTAGACTTACCGGATTGCCCGCAACCACGATAAAGCGGATTCGCAATAACGAACAATCTAACCCTACTATTTCCACGCTGCTACCGATTTCTAAATACTTTTCAATCTCTCTAAGCCAGCTTGTAGGGGATGAGGAATTAAAAACTATCAATAATTCTTACAATAAAACGGAATTACAAAGAATCCCTCTTCTTTCATGGCAAGAATGCTTCGCATATACCGGGGCCGAGGATGAGCAACCCTCTGCCGTTGTTAACACTATTTTCACCGAAAAGCAGATGAGCAAAAAAGCTTTTGCGCTCTGCATCGAAGATCAAGATTTAGATTTTTTCCCTAAAAGAAGCATTGTCTTGATAGAGCCGGAAAAAACCCCTGAATCAGGGGATTATATCGTTGTAGCAAAAACGGAACAGCGCCTTGCATCCATCAAAAAATATATAGCTGAATTTGATCAAATTTATTTAAAATCTTTAGTAGCTGGGTTAGGCATTTCAGCGCTTACATCTGAATACAAAATTCTAGGCGTAATCTTGCAATGCAAAATAGAATTAAAAAATAATATACCTTGAGGTAAAAATGGAGACGGCACTTCCCCTGTTTTATTTTCGTCCAACTATTTGTTTTGTTGATGATGACCCACTTTTCTTAGAAGCTCTTACTCTTTCATTCACAGATCACTACAATTGCATCACGTTCACCAACCCAGAAGAAGCAGTACAATTTCTCACCTCTTATAAGCCGCCGCTTGCCAAGATAAAATTTACGCATGACCTGATTGAAAGCGATTCTTTTGGTCTCTCTCATCAATTACCCTTGAATACAAATATCTCCGAGATAGCTCAATTAACACATTTAGCACAAAAGCATACCGAGATTGCCGCATTGATAGTTGATCAAAATATGCCTCAACTTTCTGGGCTGGAAGTATGCTTAAAATTAAAAGGCACGCCCTTTAAAAAGATTTTGTTAACCGGCGAGACAAGCCACGAAAAAGCGGTTGATGCTTTTAATCACGGGTTAATTAACAAATTTATTCACAAAGATAAGGTTGTTGCCGAGTTAAAGAAATCCATAAATGAACTAGCTTCGCTATACTTTCACGAAAAAACGGCAAATTTACTATCTCAACTGGAATCCTCTCGCTTATCGCCTTTATCAGATCCCATATTTGTTTCGTTTTTTAAAAGTTGGTGTGAATCGAACAAGATTCAAGAATTTTATTTGATTAATAAGCAAGGATCTTTTTTAGCTAAAGATGGCCAGAGTAAATCGCATTATTTTGTTTTATTAAGTGAGCATGAAAAGTCTGCCTTCTTAAATCTTAATGATGAAGCATCTGATAAAGTTGAACCTCTTTTGAATCGACTAGCTACAGGGGAAGTAATTCCATTTTTTGGCCCCGGGAAAGAATGCTGGGAATTTGAGTTTAATGAGTGGGAACAATTTTTTTACCCTGCCAAAACTATTCAAGGCAGAGAGAACTATTTCTGGACTGTTATTACGAACTAAAAAAACCAGAGAACACTCTTGAAATTCAGTTTTGAGTATAACCACTCAACAAAAGAGAATTCATGCCAAAAAAAAATAGGCAAACAAAAATAATCATTGTCGGCGCTGGCATTGCCGGGCTAGCCGCATGCACTCGACTCATCGAACATGGGTTTGATGCAATGATTCTAGAAGCCCGCAACCGCGCAGGGGGTCGAATCTTAATTGACCATACAATGGGCACCCCCTTAGGGCTTGGCGCAAGCTGGATCCATGGTGCTGACGCCAACCCCATCACCCTGCTTGCCAAAGAATTTAAAGCGAACATGGTAGCAGTCGAGCCCACTAAATTTACTATATTTGACAGAGATGGGCACGCCATTCCACGATATGATATTGATAGATTTAATGCTAAGTTTGAGATTATTTTAAAGAAAGCCAAGGAATTTGCACTTGCGTCTAAAACCGATATTTCTTTATCTGCGGCACTCTCTGGTTTTATAAAACCTGAATCCCTTTCTCCACTTGAACAGGATCTTCTAAAATCAAAAATTACATTTTTTGAAGGATATATTGGCGGCAACTACGAATATCTTTCTGCACGACACTGGGATCAAGAAGAAGCTTGGCCTGGCAAAAATTGTTTTTTAACCAGCACATATCAACCCATTCTTGAGGGATTACTGAAAAATTGCCCAGTTCAGCTAAATTCTCAGGTGAGGGAAATTAATACACGAGAAAATGATGTTGAATTAGTAACTAAAAATTCGATTTTCCAGGCAGACGCTGTCATTGTTACCATACCTCTTGGCGTTTTAAAAAAGAATTCAATTACATTTAACCCGCCCTTACCAGACGACAAGCAAAAAGCAATTCAGCATTTAGGAATGGGTATTTTTAATATCACTGCAATCAAATTCCCAACTGCATTCTGGCCTAAAGAACCTCCCGCTCTATTTTTTACGCAATTCGATGATTTATCAATTCCTGTATTTTTAAACTTATACCACTTCAACCATCAACCGATTATCGTTGGCTATAGCGGGGGAGAAAGGGCGCGTCGCCTAGAAAGACTACCAGATGCAGAGCTAATTGAAAAAACCATGAATAATTTCAAAACAGCTTTTGGCCCTCAACTTCCCGAGCCAGAAGCCTATTTAAATACGCGCTGGTCAATTGACCCCTTTAGCTATGGCTCATACTCTCACATTCCTGTCGGGGCTACCGGAAATGATTATAACGTAATGGCAAACCCCGCATCAGATAGACTATTTTTTGCTGGCGAAGCAACCCACTCAAAGTATCCCAGCACAACACACGGCGCTTATTTGTCGGGAATTCGCGAGGCAGAAAGAATAATCAAGCTGTTTTCTTGAGTTGCAGAACGAATAAACTATTATTACGATTATTAGTTCCTTTTATTGATGGGGTCATTGGAAAATATCCACCCTTTTGATTTTAATACTTACTCAGAAATGTTTTCTAAACCCAACCAATAAAAGATTTTTGGTTCACAGCAAAGAGCTTAAATATGCGCACAGGTAAAATAAACATCAACAATGAAATAAGTGGCATACTAACCTTACCATCAGATCATGAGAAATTTCCCACCATCCTTTTTTTGCATGGCTTCGCATCCGATAAGAATGAGATAAATAATATCTACCAATATATGGCTGAAAAACTTGCCCTGAAAGGAGTAGCATCTCTAAGGATAGACTTTAGAGGCTGGGGTGAAAGTTCTGGTAAGATGGAAGACTCAACGATCGACAAAATGATTGATGATGTCGTTTCATCCGTAGAATACTTAAAAAAACAGCCTAGCTTTGATATAGAAAATATATCCATTATTGGGTTCAGCTTAGGCGCTGCCGTCAGCATACTAGCTACTGAGTATATCCGATGCAAATCATTAATATTAATATCTCCAGCCTTGCATTTAATTAATGATTTCAAAATATTTATAGGGGAAAAAAATCTGTCTAAATTAATTGAGGCTGAAAGTCCGTTCGAAATCAATTTGCCATGGAAAACCATTAAAATGAAAAAATATTTTTATCTATCCTTAGAAAAGCACGATCCAATTAAATTCATCAAGTCATTTTCAGGATATTTGCATTGTGTTGCCGGAAAAAAAGATTTCTCTCTTGCAAATGCAAAGCAAATATATAAAGTGGCAAATACAAAAAATAAACTATTAACCGATATTAGTAATGCAGATCATGTTTTTTCCAGATCAGATGGTACTAACATTTTAAAAGAAGTTGCGGATGGCATTATAGCTAACTTTTTATTTATCTGACCACAACAGTAGTGAGGTGAAAAGTGAACATACAAGATGGTGCGATTATTATCGCCGGCGCCTCAAGAGGATTGGGACGTGAACTGGCCTACAAGGCCTACGAATCAAATTACCCAGTTGCCTTATTGGCTCGCAATAAAGCCGAGTTGGCTGATTTACGAGGCGAACTTAATAAAATTAATAATATTACTGTCAGTATCCATGCAGTAGATCTTGCAAACCCCAGAAAAACGCAGGAAACTTTTAATGACATTGCAAAAATACACAAAAAAGTTCGCGGGTTAGTGAATTGCGCGGCAACTTGGACAGGCGGAAAAGAAGTCAGAGACATATCTGCAGATGACATGAATCAGTCAATTATGTTGAATTTCTTTACAGCATTTAATTCGATAAAAGCAATGCTGAATTTATCAACAGAAGTAATTCAAAAACCTGCGGCCATTATTAATGTGGGCGCGACAGCCTCGCTACGGGGGAGTAAAAAATGCGCTGCCTTTGCAGTAGCCAAAGGGGCATTAAGGCAATTATCACAAAGTTTAGCGCGAGAGCTGTGGCCTGAAAATATTCATGTAGCACATTTAATTGTAGATGGCTTAATTGGTAATGAAAGGACAAAGAAATTAAATCCACATTTAATGGATGATAAATTTATCGATATGAAATCCCTTGCTAATGGTGTCTTACACATTATTCAACAAGAACGAAGTTGCTGGACATTTGAGTGGGATGCGCGTCCGTTTAGCGAGTCATGGTAAAGAATAGTATTACTCTATGCACTAATTGGTTACTTTCTGATTTTTTTAAAAAGTGAAATAACACCTTAACCGGTAGTTGCTGTTTCACTCGATAACGCGCGTTGCGCTAGAAAAGCCCCCGAGTAATTTCCACTCAATACAACGCCAACCACCAACAAGAGCAATGGATATAACACAAGCCACTTTGAAGATGCCAGCAGCGTCACAAAGAAGATAGCCAATAAAATCGCTACAAACTTTAGCAAACTCCTCTTCCTCAAGGATATATAAGAAGCCATACACATTAAATATATAAAAACAAAATTAGTGCTGACAACAACCAACATTGATTTTAGGAAATTGGGGAAAAATACCGAAAAAATCAATACTAACGAAAAAATCACGGCCAATAAATAAACTGCTCTTGCCGGAATATGTTTATTATTAATGGCCGAAAAATAGGACGGGAGCTTTTGGGATTTGGCGCTCGAATAAATTAGCCTCGATATTCCCCATATCCAGCTATTAAAATTTATTTGCACAGCCAAAATTGCAAAAATGGTAATAATGAACGTAGTTATATGTTTTGATGGTGCATTCTCTGATAATTGATACAAACCGGCGATTGGATTTATTTTCGCCTGAGAAATATGCGATGCGCAACTTTCTGAGAGCAGCAAATATAGTAGTCCCGACAAAAACAGAGCAATAAGCATACTAACCTTGATGTCACGAGAAGGGTTTTTAAACTCTCCCGCAATAAAAGTAAGATTTTCAAATCCCGCAAAAGCCCAAAATGCCACGAGAATTGCTGGCAACGATGCTGTAATCAGGCTTGATGAAATCAACAAGGACCCCTGCCCGAATTCCGTAGGTTTAGCAAGCATCAAAAGAGAAACGCTAATAATCACGATTAAAAATGTTATGGCCAACTGAATATTGGCACCAACTTTAATACCGAACAAATTGGTCAAAGCGCCCGTGAATATGATTAAAAATGCCGTAATTAACTGCATCTCTACGCCTCCACCCGTAAGGTTTTTAACATATTCGCCTACAATCAGTGCGGAAGATGGCATGCCTAAACTGACAGTTCCCAAGAATATGAGAGGCACAGCAGCGCCAATATGCTTACCAAGCCCCGCCGAAATAAACCCCTCTATTCCACTTTCACTAGGTATGTGTTTCACCATATCACTAAAAATAAAAGTTAATGGGATACAAATTGCCATGGTAATAATCCAAACCCATAGAGTGTAAGCTCCGCTAATAGAGTAGGTAAGCGATGGCAAAAACAATATTCCCGACCCTATCACTGAGCCAAAGGCGAGTGAAATTCCATCTTTTAACGTTAATTGTCTTTTTAAAGTTGTCATGCTAGGGATCACTTAAATTAGTTTTTATAAGGGGATAGAGAAGAGCACCTTAACCTTCTGCCACAACTTTGATCTGACATAATTCCTGAAAGCCATGCTTCCCATGCTCACGCCCCATTCCCGAGGCCTTATACCCACCAAAAGGAGTCCCCGGCTGCCAATGGCTTCCATTGTTAATGTCGATGCAGCCTGCGTCTATTCTGCTAGCAAGATATCGTGCTCTTTCAATATTTTTTGAGAAAATCACTGCGCCCAAGCCATAGGGAGTATCATTTGCCATGTGAATAGCATCCTCATCGGTCTCAAAAGAAACAATTGGCAGCACAGGCCCAAAGACCTCCTCCTGCCATATGCGCATATTATTTTTAATATTGGTTAAGATAGTTGGCGCATAGTAGGCCCCTGAAAAGCCTCGTGGTTGCCACCCGCCGGTTATCAAAGTTGCTCCTTTAACAAGCGCATCATTAACCTGAGACTCTAAAGTTTTAAGTTGGCGCATTGATACAAGGGGGCCTAATTCAGTTTCACTGCTTGAGGGGTCGCCTATTTGTATTTTTTCGACTCGGCGAGCAAGTGTTGCGACAAACTGCTCGAATAGAGACTGATGAACAAGAACGCGCTTGATGGCATCACATACTTGGCCACAATTAGTGAACCTACCCCTGTAAATCTTTTCAATATGATCATCGATAGATTCGCCTTCCAGAATAATAGCTGGATTAGAGCCGCCTAGCTCGAGCACTGCTTTTATTTGCTTACTCCCAGCGATTGCCGCCAATTTACGTCCGACAGATGAGCTCCCTGTAAACCAGATCATATCAACTTGCTGTGCCGCAAGAAGTGCACCTTCTTCTGAATCGCCATAGATCGCTGAAAAGACACCCTCTGGTAAACCTTTCAAGCTTAAAACCACTTCTTCGAGAACTTTAGCAACGATAGGGCATTCTTCTGAATGCTTAAACACTACCGTATTGCCAACGATAAGATTTGGAATGACGCTCCAGATAAAGTTACCAAAAGGATAATTCCAAGGCGCTATACAGGCTGCAACACCTCTTGGCTCATGCATTATTCGATGAATGGCGTTGCTTTCTCTAAAAATCACCTCATCTTTGATATACTTGGCACCATTAGTTAGAAAATCATTTAAATAAATAAAATCACCGTCAAAATCACTAAGACTTTCTGAAATTGGCTTCCCAATTTCTTTTGTGGTGAGCAAGGCAATTTCATGCTGCTTTTCTTTAAATAAATCCTCCAGTGGCTGTAAAATCTTGATGCGTTTTTTTATACCTAAGGAATTCCATTCCGCTTTTACAGCATGGGCCTGCTTTACTTTTTCAATAATTTCACTAGGGCTAGAGGCGGAAACTTCTCCTACGGCACTTCCATTTACAGGGTTAATTGATGTTATTTTTTTCATTTTAGTGCCTTTAGTTATAGCGCTTTTAAATGTAAGGAATCAGTAACTTTTATAGGAATTTCGTGAGTAAGTCGTTTGGGTATCAACCATATCCCTTGTTGCAAACAGCGTTGCTGCGTTGCAACGTCTTCTGCGCCATTAGTAACCAGGTAGCCACGTGAGCCCACCTTTAACTTCTCTAGCAGAGAGAGCCCGGTCCATAAAGGATCATGAAGGTGAAAATCAAACAAATATACAGCGTTTTTTAATATTTCAGGTTTTTCTCTACACCACTCTAGTAGTTTATCGGCATGCATAAAAGAGAAAACATCCATCCCAATCAATTTTAAAGAATTGCGCCAAGTCGCACACATGCCTTCATCGCCGCCTAAAAAAATCACAGGAGCACCAGAATTTAATAAAATGCCTTCTGGAAACCACACAGGTGTGCGCGCTTTTGGAAATATTAATTTTACCTGCGTTCCCTTCCCCACTTGAGAAGCAAGATCAAGACGTCCGCCCAGCGCTTTAATATAAGATTTGGCACCTGACAACCCAAGACCTCTACCAGGATGTTTAAGGCTTTCGCCTTCTAGCACTCTAGGCATTTGCTCTGGGCTTAGGCCACAGCCTGAATCAGAAATGACTAACTCTAAGAATGAGTCATTCAGGTTTTTTATGCTGACTCTAATTTGCCTTTCTGTCTTTAGCGCCTCATAGGCATTGTTAAGAAGGTTGGAAATGACCCGTTTAAAAGCGTCGGGCACAGTAAGCACCCATCCGCTATTTTTACTAAGCCCAATGCTGAGTGATATATCACAAGGATTAGCAATCCATTCAAGTTGCTTTTGGGATATCGCCCATTCAGTGAAATGCGGTAAATAGATAGAACTTGGCGCTTGGCTTGACTCACTCTTCACGTGGCTTTCGTGCAAGCAGTCGAACACAGCAACATTAACTGGGTTGCGGTACTTCTCAAGCAGATTATGAGTAATATTACGTATTCGCCGGATTGAATCTTTCAAGGTTGAGCTAACACTAGATGAAAACTCCTTGCTATAGGTATGGAGTATTATTTCCATAACAGCGAGAGGAGAAGCAATATCGTGCGCCAAGTTAGCCGCTAGGGATGATGTTTCGCGTTCAATTGTCAGTTTTTCATTCATGGAAAACAGTGCCTTTTTTATAAAGGCTTTCAGCTCAATATACTCAAGAATTCCATAATCATCATGTGAGCTCAGTTCAAGCTGAGACTTCCCCTGTGATGAGTACTCTTCTATGGCAGCCTCAAGCTCTTTGAGGGGCTTGAGCAATCTTCTCGAAAAATAAGAGCTTATTATGACAGTTATAATTGAAAGAATTATCATAACAGCGGGAAGATATTTTAACATTGTTCCACCTGGCGCGGCCGCAGGAGTGGCGTATTTCACAAATATGGAAAATAAGGCTATTGCCAGCAACTCAAGACTAAAACTACCCACGACAATTTGAGATTGCAGACAATTAACTCCGTAACACCAATTTTCCGGAGGATTGTCAGGATACGCTTTTTTTATAGTTAAAAGGCCACTGAATATGAGAAGCTGACCTACAATCCAGGTGAATTCAAAGGGGCTGTTCTGAGTGGTCGCTAGCGCAACAACAGGTAGCCTTATCATGTAATTAGAGCAGACAATGATAAGAAATCCGATAGCGATAGAAGAGAAAGCTTTATTGCCAGACGTTCCAAGACAAATCGAGACTAACGCGAAACCAGCAGCTTCAGCTAAAATATCTGCCAATTGATATAGGCCTTCGCCAGACAGGCGATCAATCTTCCAATCCGCAAAATAAACGAATATAGCTATTACGAGCAATGAAGACACAATAAAAGGAGCGTAAGCTAGAATCGGCATTCCTTTGCTCTTATTGCCAGCGTTTGCTTCAGCAAACAGCTCCCACCATATCCAGGCCTGCAAACATAAAAAAATCAAAAAAGGGATTTCAAAAAATGAGGCCATAAAAATTGTTGGATTGGAAATGTTAAAGACATTCTGTATTAGATTATATGCTCCATCCGCGAAACTTTCGCTAAAAAATGCAGTTGCGATAATTCCGAATAATTTTCGTCTTTTACTGCTAGCGATATAAAAAAGTCGGAAGGAAAGAGTACAAATTAGAATATCCATTCCTGTTTCACCGATTAAGGTCATCAAGCCAATCACAGCGGGATTGGCAAATGAACTAACCGCATAGCAAAGTGCACTGAATAAGTAGAGCGCAGGAAGAATCAATGCTCCATTTCTTTTAAAACCGGCTGAAATCCATTCCATTTTTATAATTGCCTATTTGAGTTTAAAGATATTTTGATCTTTGCTTAGAGATAGGATTTTCGTTTTTTATTTTCTAAGGCTGTACTAAATTTGTCCCTTTATTTGATTAAACGCTGTGGATGTTACAAGTTATAAGGTGCTCAAGCAAGCTAATATTTCTTTAGCGAGCAGCAATGAGGAAACAGGAACAAACGAAAGAATTGGTACTCCCTACGGGATTCGAACCCGTGTTACCGCCGTGAGAGGGCGATGTCCTAGGCCTCTAGACGAAGGGAGCGTTGAGGAGGGGGTATTATACTTGAAAAATTTGTGGATGCGAGCCTGAAAAGGGGCTGAAAAGGGGGGTTATTCGGTG
>Ga0206822_1102_pt1 | contig 20840 bp, 13 predicted proteins | sample Alteio_BWOrgCont_83_FD_152913 | JGI IMG/M metagenome (GOLD analysis project Ga0206822, IMG submission 152913) | Enriched cells from forest soil in Barre Woods Harvard Forest LTER site, Petersham, Massachusetts, United States -... | ecosystem: Environmental > Terrestrial > Soil > Temperate forest >... | reverse complement strand
ATCTCGCGGAAAAAAATTGGGATGGCATGTGGGTTGATGTTGAAAACAACGAGAGCGGCCGCGCGAAAATGATAGATCAACCTGTGTTGCAACAGGCAAAGCGAAGCTATGAAGCCTATCTCGAAGAATATCCCCATGGTCTCTATGCCGATTCAGCACGCAACATTAAAAGACACATTTTCTTATTGTCTGACAATCAGGATGAATATAATCAAGCAATAATACAAGCCATTTCGGAACAAGGGCCGCACGTTAACCAAGATCTCTTGGATGAGTATAACAATCACTACAAAGGCAGCTTCGATATTGGAAAAGATACCCCACCTCTCTTAGTCGCATATAACCTCATTCATCGCGATAGGGCGGACCGCGCTGATTTGACGATATTAAAATCAAGAGAACAAGACTTTATTAATTATCCTGGCTTACTTCCTTTCCTCAGAGCATTAACCTTATATAGACTCAAAGAGTATCAAACGCTTTTAAGCCAAACTCCAAAAATGCCTCTATCGAACACTCCGCTGTCCATCAGCTTGGAATTTTTACGCTATCGCGCTGAATTTTATTTAAATAAAAATGAAGAAGCACTCGCTTCTTTAATTAAAATACACACTATCATGCCAGATGATTCATCTATAGAACGTCACATTGCTTTATTAAAAATAAAAATGAATCAAGCGCTTAGGTTATTTAGCGATAAAGATTTTATTCATGACAAAGAAAAACTTGCCCTACTTGCTCAATATGGACTCTCCAACACAGATTTATTGCGAGGACTTACCATGCAAGATATTTCCCGAACCAATCATCGTATACTTGCCGAAGAACTGGCGCAGAGATATCTTTTAAGCCGAGATTATGCCAAACTTATTTCCCTGCTGGAGCAATATCCTGAAATCAAAGCCTACAATAGTATTAGGCCAGATATTCTTATCCTTATTAAGAATGAAAATAATGCATCTGCTTTGCTGCAAATAGGAAAATTTATTTATCAACATTATGTTTTTGCTGGCGCACCGGATATACAAGACCCCTACTATGGCCCCGATGAAAGATTGGATGAATTATTTACCGCTGAAGAAACCTTGAAAAGAATATTCGTAGAAAGGACAAGAAATTATGTTCCTCCTGTATGGTATTACAAAAAAGCCCTCCAGTTAATACAAGCCTTTTCCATTTCCAGCCCTATAGAGGCGAGAGCCTTGTCTTATCTTGCCAAGTGCCCTCGTTATCTAGAAGATAGACAACGATGTACTTGGAGTGAAAAAATTGATTATAATCCAAAATCTTATTTTGACTTATTGCACAATAAATATAAAGATTCCGAATGGGCGAAAAAAACTCCCTATTGGTACATGGCTTAAAAAGAAAAGAGGGTTAATCAACAACTTGTTGACCCACTTTTGAGAAAACTTAGCTTAGCTCATCTCTTTTATCTTCTAAGTCGCTTTGCTCTGTAATCGCCTTAACTTCTTTATCAAAATCTGATTCAAAGAGACGATCTTGAATAATGCGAAATTTTTCAAATTCGCTTTCTGCATGATCTTTAGCAATCTTCGCGCTGATCTTTCCGGCATTTGTTAATATTTCGCGTTCATCAAACTCAAGAAATTTGTCCAGGCGTTTAGCCCAATCCTCCATGGTCATAGGTATCTTGCGCGTAGCTCGATCTTCCGCCAATTCTAAATAAGCATTGACTATGCGTCCAAGAGAGTTCAATTCTTCCGCAGTGAGATAATTTTTTGCAACAACAGCATCTGTCTTAAGTATTTTTCCGTGAGGCGCGTTCTCCCACGTGCTGAGACCCATATGCTGCCTATTGCTGTCCGCACGTTTATAAACAAGTTCAGACGCAGTATGTCCATGAATAGCAAAGTGAAGTTTATTTTGTACTTTAGCGAAAAATTCACGTGTAGTGGGCGCATCCTTGTTGTAATCCAAGCTTGTAGCATAGATATCTGTAATTTTTTGGTAAAAAAGGCGTTCGCTTAGACGAATTTCTCGAATTTCAGCGAGTAGTTGCTCAAAGTAGTCTTCGCCTAAAAATGTGCCGTTTTCTAGCCGCTTTCTGTCTAATACATAGCCTCTTATTGCAAACTGATGTAACACTTGCGTTGCCCATTGGCGAAATTGAGTGGCACGTTTTGAGTTCACCCGATAGCCCAAAGCAATAATGGCATCAAGGTTATAAAACTGGGTATTGTAATTTTTTCCGTCACTTGCAGTTGCCCGGAATTTCCGGGTAACTGAATTTTGATCAAGCTCATGTGACTTGAATATATTTTGAAGATGCTCGCCTACAGTATTACTATCCACAGAAAATAAATCAGCCATCAGTTTTTGAGTCAGCCAAATAGTGCCATTCTCGTAGCGTGCCTCTATACCTTTCTCGCCTTCTTGTTGGGTAAAAATCAGAAATTCAGCAGTGCTGTTGCGAATAAGCAGCTTGCGATCTGTGTCTTTTTTAGACATTCTTGCTTTCCTTCTAATATTTGAGCCAACATTTTTGGTACCTACTTTGGCACCTGAAAATAAGAGATGAAAGTGGATTCTAGAAGACGAAATTAAACATCGCAATAGAATAACCTATTTATTTTTAATGATTTTTAATACTTCACAGGATGACGCTGAACTGATCAGGGCCTTGCTGGCTATATTCGGCATATCAAACACCCATTAACCCATTGCGCATCTACAGGCCCTGTCAAAATTATTTTTTTATGGCAGATCTTTAAGTAGTATAAGAATTTGAGTTACGATAGCACCTCAATTCCCCGTGGCGTAGATAGATAGCGCAGCCTCTTTTGAGAGGGCGGCCAGAGAATGCAGTCCGCTCCTAGGCGCGGATGACCATAGAACAGAAGGAAAACAAACATGTCAGGCAGCAGGCTCTCTTTAGGTAATATGAGTTTATTTAGCCGGGTTGATAAATTTCGTTTTGTCAAAAAAAGGAATGGTGCGTTTTTTTCTTCTTTTGATGATCGGCAGCAAATTGAGGAGAGGTTTAGAAGTCTTCGTAAAAAGCTGAACCTGATGGACTGTGGAAATCCATTTTTTTCTAGCTACTCTTATCGTCGCAGTCTCCAGTGGGCTGAGTACATGCCGACGACGAGAAACAGGCTCTCCGCATTGATTATCAAAACTACGCTCAATGGATTTAAACACAGTAAAACAGACGATCAAATCATCGCGGATTTAAACAAGCTAAAAGGCTTTCCCGAGTATGTGGTCACGCTACGGAATGCTGAAATACAGTGGCGGCGAGATCGAGATGAAGCAAGTGATAGCGATGATGAAACTGCTTCCATTGATAGAGAAGAGCCGCCAGTCTTTTTGAAATTTATGTGAGTCCGCCATGACCAAGCAGAATAAAGAACGCGTTTATGAGTCCTACGAGGAAATTGTGCCGTGGTTTGACGAAGCTCGCACTAAAACGCTTATGGAGGCGGAGTATCTCAATTTAATCGTAAAACTCATTCCTGCCGGTGGTTCGGTTTTAGATTTGGGTTGCGGGACGGGAGAACCCATCGCGCAATTTTTCATTAATAAAGGCTTTAAACTGACCGGCGTTGATGGCAGCCAGAAAATGATTGCGCTCTGCAAACAACGCTTCCCAAACGAGGAGTGGATCGTTTCGGATATGCGTGACGTAAATCTCGAACAGCAATTCGATGTCGTTCTCGCCTGGCATAGCTTTTTTCATCTTGACCCTGACAGCCAACGTAAGATGTTTAAACTGTTTAGCGCGCATACCAAACCTGGGGGTATCTTAGCTTTTACTTCTGGCGATGAAGAAGGGGAAATATGGAGCGATAATGGCGGGCAACAGCTTTATCATGCTTCTCTATCGTCAAACGAATATGAAAGGCTCCTCACAGCAGCGTCGTTTAAAGTCTTAGTTCACAAAGTGCGCGATCCGGAATGCGGTGAAGCGACTGTTTGGGTGGCGCAGAAGATTTGAAAACACAGGATGACCTGCGGGTTATCGCAGAATAGCGAGTGTGATGTAACTACGTATTGTAGTTACGTGCGGGCCGTCTATCGAATTATGCAACGGGGCGTTGCACAATTCGCGCATCCTATTCAGTTGAATCCATAGACTCTAGCTCTGCCATTGCTTGTTGTATGAACGCCTCCATTTCTGCCTCGGGCGGTAATTTCAATTGGTAATGTGATACAAACAAACTATTCTTCATGCCAGCTAGTGCAAATTTGACCATTTCTTGGTTTTTTTGTGTACATAGCAAAATGCCAATAGGTGGCTTATCCCCTTCTGACATTTGATTTTCTTTGTAATAGCTTACATAAGCGTTTAGTTGGCCAAGATTTTCATGACGGAATGTGTCATTCTTTAGCTCAACTAAGACATGACACTTTAAAATCCGATGGTAAAAAACCAAGTCCACAAAACAGTGTTCGCCGCCAATGATCAGCTTTTTTTGGCGTGCTTCGAAACAGAACCCATGGCCTAGCTCCAGTAAAAAATTCTGAATTTTATCAAGTAGCGCATCCTCTAATTTTCGTTCTGTCATGACTTCTTGCTCTTTCAATCCAAGAAATTCAAATACATAAGGATCGCGAATAACGTGTTGAGGATTTTGTTTTTCAGTTCCTTGATGAATTATTTTTGCTAATGCTTCTTTGTCTAAAGATAAACCGCTTCGTTCGAAATATTGCGTAGCAATTTGGCGTCTAAGCTCATTCACTGACCAGTGACCACGTATAGATTCCACTTCATAAAAAAGTCGTTTAAGAGGCGACTCAATTTGAAGTAATTTGACAAAATGTGTAAATGATAGGCGATCAACTAATAGACATCCATCCAGTTTAAGAGCATCTTTTTTCAATTCGGGATTCGCCGAATCCCGAATCTCCGACAATGCTAGTTTAGCCATCATAGGCACGGCTGCTTTAAATTCGGGATTCAGTGAATCCCGAATTTGAGGATAATAAGTATAAAATTGACGAAAACGCCTTAATTCTCTAATATCCATACGCTTAAGGCCATTTCGAATTAACTTTGCTGAGAGCTTGTCTAATAAATAATCTCCATAATTAGCCCTGTCAGTACCCTGTAGTTCGTATTCAACAATGTGATATCCAATCAGCCAGTTGCGTATTGTTAGGCAAGCATTTATTGCCTTACTTGCTCGAGTTGCAAAAGTTTCATGAGCATCTTGAATGGCAGTAACCAGGTTAGCAAAATCTAATTTTTTGGTGATCATTACTGGATTTCTCGCAAGGGGCTAGTCGGGGGTTCGCATCCTCCACGGGACGCGGGTTATCGTCGAATAGTTGGATTTCGAGGCTTATGCCCAGCTCTTGAAGGTTCAAGCAGAGCTTGTTGAACCGCGGGCCGGAAAATATTTCTTCGGGGCGCAGCAGTCCGCAATCTTTGATTTCGCCTTGGGCAATCAGCATTGCCAAGGTACTCAGCGTAAAGCCCGTAGTTCTAGCCATGGCAGTGAAATGGGTTTGTTCGTCGTAGTGGTCGACTAAACTAGCCTGATATTGGCAGCTTTTTCCGCTTTTTAGGCCATTGGCTCTCACGTTTAAAATCACAAAATCGCGATCTTGATCGGTGAACTTGGTTTTGTTGCGTAAAACAGCATTCACCAGGTTGAAGGGCACGATTTGTTGCTGGTTCACTTCGATTACTTCTTTGCTCAACAGCCCCAGGCTCTCCAAGGCGCGTACCGTTCTGGCGAAACCAGGCCAACGGAGGGTCTTTTGGGTAACTCGATTGGCCGCTCGCAGTTTCGGCCAGTCCGCTAGCCAGGGGAGCATGCCATCGTGCCAGGCCTCGAAGTTTCCAAGGTCTTCAACTTCGTGGGATTCAAGTTCTGAAAATCGGGGCAGTGATATTAATTTTCCAGCGTCAATCGCATAGGCCGAGCGCGGTTCGATGGGGAGACCGGAGGAATTAAAAAGGGACTTATAATAAAGTGGAGGGCTCGCCTTGAGGGGCAAGCCTCCGCAACGAATGTGGAGTTCTTCAATGGCGTCTAGATTGGCAACCGCATCGGCTGCCAGGATCTCCGTCAGCCCGGGCTCCAGGCCACAGCCTAAAACGATTAAGTTGCCGCTCGCTTGTGTCTCCCGTTTTAAGTCCTCAAGAGCTTGATAGGCCGGCCGCGTGATACTGACTAAAGGCTTACATAAATAATTAGCCGCTTTCACCGCAGGCAGGGTGCTGCTCCAAGGCAAGGCCGCGGCGATCAGGTCGTATTGCGCGAACAATGCGAGTAAACCATTGAAATCAGTTAAATCACATTTTAAAAACTGCAGCTTCTCTTTGCCGTGTAAGAATTGAAGCTTAGTTTCAGCCTTTTTCAGCGCAGCCTCTTCTTTGTCTACTAAAACGACTTGCGCCACCGAAGAACGGGATAAGAGATCATGAGCGACAGCTGGGCCGATATAGCCACAGCCTAAAACGAGGATTTTCATAGATGCAGGCTTCCTTTTTGTCCGGTCGGCAGCCAGTCCAGCTTTGTCTTCTCCTCCGCGTCGAGCAATTCACCCGCATAGCCGAGCTTCTTCCAGAGCTGAGTCGCAAACTGAGGTGTTATGGGGTAAAGCAGAAGGGCAAGACTTCTCGCAGCCATTAATTCCAGGGCAAGATAGGTCCTCGCCAGACTTTCAGTCGCGGGAGTTTGCCAACTCTTCGATGTCGCCTTGGAAAAATCAATGACCTGGGCCATTAAATCTAAAATGAGTTGCGCGCATTTTTGCGGGGAAAAGGCTTCATCTTGATAATGATAATGAATCGCTTGGTGATAATCGCGCAAGTTCCGATAAAATACTTTTGCTTCCGCACTCCAGGCGCCGGGTTCCGGGGCTTCGCCTGCGTAATTTAACTTTAAACGTTGGCCAAGAATTTGCAGCCAAGACGTCAGTCGATCTTGAAAATGATGCTTGATGAAATCAACAAAAGTAGACTCCGTGAAACTACTGGCCTGCTGTTCAGGTCGCGTATAAGCCAAATAGAACCGCAGCCAGTCCGCCGGGTAGTGCTTCAGCATTTCACTCCCCCACAGCGCATGGTTGCGACTGGTGGAGAATTTAGCCCCATCCAACTGGTAGAATTCATTTGAAACCTGAAGGTCGGGTAATTTGATATTGGGATCATATGCCATTAGAACAGCCGGGAAAATAATTGCCCTTAAAAAGGCGTTATCATAGCCAAAAAATAATTTGGTGCTGTATTTTTTACATAAGTCTAACCAGTGGCAGTTCAGTTCGTTTTCTTCGATAAGCGCCTGAATGGCGGTTACATAACGTGGCGCCAATTCAAATAGAGAATAGACGCGCTGCTCTTCATAGCCTGGCAAAGGAATTGCGATGCCGGTTTCGCTAAGATAGCTAATCGGAATTTCGGGAAGGGGTTTTTGAAAAACCTGCTCAATAAAAGACCGTAAACGTGAGGTGATATGGCTGCTTTTATAATAATTCAGTAACCGCTCTCTAAAAGGTTCCAGAGGCAAATAGATGCGCCTTAAATCCTTCAGCGTGCTGGGGTTACGGCAAACTGTGCAACAGGCATTCAGTAAATCCTTGTCCGCATGCAAATGGGCGCAGTTTTCACATTCATTGCCGCCGGCATTGGCTGCATTACAAATTGGGCAAGCTCCAACGACTTGGGCCTCAAATAAGTATTTATCACAATGATCGCAGTAAGCTGTTTTTTCAGTGCGAAAAACCAGGTGCTTATTTTCATACAATTTTAAAAAGAAGTCTTGCACGACGGCAGAGTAATGCTTGGCGGTTCTTGGGCGTACAAAGACGTCCGGATGGATTTCCGCCGCCAATAAGGTCTCTATAATCTCGCTGCTGTATTTTTCAGCGGTTTCATAGAAAGAAAGCCCTAATTGCCGCCCCTTACAGCCCACTTGGGTTTGATGACCCACCGTGCCCAGCAAATAATAAGTTTTTTGCCCCAGTAATTCTCGATAGCGTTTATAAATATCAGCGGCAATGTAGGGCCCCGCTAAATGACCCAGGTGGAGATTGCCATTTGGCGTAGGGAAGGAGGGGAGAATAAATGATGGCTCTGGTAATTCAAGTTTCGCTTTGGCCTGACTTTCCTGATCAAGCGCCTGATTCAGTAAACTAAAATCATTCCACCAATAGGAAATAAAGTGGAGCTTTTCATGCGCGGAGGTATTACGGATGGTATGTTGTTTAAAGGGCTGGTGATAGATCGTATCGCCACGGGTCACTGAAATAGGCTGACCCTCCGTTTCCACGCATCCCTGACCGGCTAGGATGTGCCAAATTTCAGCTTCATGATGGTTGTGCGTCCCTGTTTTTTCTTGTGGTTCTAAAAGTAAGTTTCTAGCCTGAATTTTCATTCATTTTTCTCCATGATTATTTTATGTTAGACCCACTCGTTTACTGCCGCGCCAGCCGATGAAGCAATCTAGCGCTACCAAAACGATGAGGGTCGTGAATAAAGCGGTGAAGCCATAAGCTTTGATGACAAAGCCTGCAATTAAAGGAAAGCCATACATCCCGAGAAAATAACTCAAGGTGAAATAGGCAAGCACCTCCTGACGTTCGTGCTGCGGGGTAATATTAACGGCCTGGGTTTTAATTAAGGGGTAGACGAGGCCATAGCTAAGCCCCAGGGAGAGAGCGCTTGCGGCATAAAAGAGCGGATTGTGATGGTTAATTAATAAGAGTGCCAAGCCTAAAATCATGAGTAAAAGTAAAAGAGGGGTGGCGGCCAGCGGGTTTTTGCGGCTTAAGAAATTACCAAATAAAAAGCGGGATAAAACGACGGCGCTCATATAGCTGAAATAATAGACTGAAAAATTCAGCTGCTGTTCGTCCGCATAGACCGTTTGAAAATTCATCATGGCGCTCAACATGCAGGCGCCGAGGAAAACCATGGCCAGTGGATATCGGGCTTCGCTCTTGAGAATTTTGAATATGCGAAATGCCTGCTTTTCGCTCTTGATCGCGACCTTACTGATCATGGCGCGAGGAGCGGAACTTTCACCGGCTTGAATATAAAACAGGCTGGCCGAGAGGAAAGATAAAAACAGCGGGATCAAGTAGATATTTTTAATGCTGGCCCCATGCAGCAGAAGCGCCTGTCCCAAGCAGGGGCCAAGCCCGGTGCCCAGCACCACAAAAGCCGCCATGAGGCCGAGATGCTGGCCTCGCCGAACATCGCTTACCCAAGGGGTGATGATCATCGGCGAAGCAGCATAGTATAAGCTCCAGCCCGTTCCGAGCAGGAGTCCCGCCAAGTAAATGGATGGTCCTAAGCTTTGCATTTTATAAATAATCAAAAATCCTAAAAAATTACATAAGAGACCGGCCGAGCAAATTTTACCCGCCCCAAAGAAGTGAGACAGTCGCCCTGAAAAACCGACAACCATCAGCGCGGCAAGCCCTGCGTAAGATAATATCAAGCCGACATCGACGGTATCGCCGCCGAGGTTTTTAACAATCACCGGTAAAATATAGATAAAGCCATAAGAAAAAGAGGCCATGAAACAGGAAAGATACAGAACAATAAACTTGAAATTTTGTTTTAGCATGAAAGATTCCTTTTTGTTTTAAATCGCTAAATCGAGTAAAGCGGTCTCGGTGGAGAGGGGATAGTGATTGCTGGCGGTGCGCGTCCAGGAAAAAAAGCCGTGATCATCGCTCACGTCGTAAACTGATTTTCCTAAAATGCTATTAATAATGGTGGCACTTCGCCAGGCGGCAAGACTGAGGTTGGGGTCCGCGATCCCTCGACTATTCAAAGCCGCATTCTGCAGATAAAGCCGCGGTTGATTCGCTTCCGCCCACTCAACCGAGTAGTTTTTGTTTATGAGTAGATTTCCCTCGGGTGTTTTAAGGCAATGGTCGGTGAGCGCCTGCATGCACTCCGGAAGAGCATCTTCGTAGCCCGTGCATAAGACAACGACATCGGCGGTAATGGTTTTGATTTCCCCCGCTTCATTATTTTTGAGCTTCAGACACCACTGATCGCCGACTTTAAAAATATCGATCATTTCAAATCCCGGCAATAGTCTGCAAACATCCTTCTCGCCTTGAATATATTTCAAGGCGTACATTTTTTGATACAAAGCTTCTAGCGATTTAGAAGAAATACCATCGCTGAAGAGCTTTTGCTTTTTAACCAAGGCCAAGCGCTTTTTTTCCGGCAGAGAGTAAAAGTAATTGCTATAAGAAGGCGTAAAGAATTCATTCACGAAAGGCGAGTCGTCTAAAGGCAAAAAATTATCTCTGCTCGAGAGCCAGGTCAACTGCTGAGGCAAAACAGGTTGGTCAAGATAGCAAGACATGATTTCGGCGCTGGTTTGTCCACCGCCAACGACAACCACCTTTTTACCATGACTTGAGGAATAACGATTTTTGAATTCGCTTGCGTGAAACAAGCTAGCGCCTATTTTATTGCGGGCAAAATTTGGAATATAAGGCTTTTTCCCACATCCCATAACGAGATGGTCACAAGTGAGCGTCTGGTTGTCGAGTTGCAGCAGTAATTGATTTTTCTTGAGCGTCACCTCGCGCACCTTCTTATTGAAATGAAGATGAGGCAACTGCCCAACGACCCATTGGTAGTATTCACTGAATTCTTCACGTGAGACATAATCAAAGTGAGCATTAATAAATTGATAGAGTCGCTTCTTTTTGTGAAGAAAAGATAGAAATGAAAAGGGATTACTCGGATCGATCAAGGAGACTAAATCTTTAAGATAATGCACCTGCAATTTACTACCTGATAAGAGTAGGCCGCCATGCCAGTCAAATTTAGGTTTTGCATCAAAAAAGATTTTTGACCGATACGCAAAGGGGTGCAGTAAAGTCGCCAAGCTTAAATTGGATGGGCCAATGCCAATACCAATGATATTTTTATGTTCGAAGGTCATATTTTATCCGTGTGATTGCTGATATTACGAAAAGAGGAGGTTGCTAGATTTCAGATGGGATGCGGTAGATATTTCTTGGGCGGGGTATTATTTGAAGTGTGTGGGTAGTCGCTGAAGGGTTGCCGAGTCTGTTATCCTGACTCGAAACGTAATCTGCCATAAAAAAATAATCATGTCAAAATTATTTTTTCCAAAGTTTTTGAAAAGGTCGCATTAAATACTCAGCCACGCCTTTTGTCTCCTCCTCCCCTACCAGCCCCGTCGCCGGCCATTCCTGCGCTTTTGGAAAATAGGCCGTTCTGAAAACGATATCCCACAAGGGGAACAGTGAAGCAAAGTTTTTATTCCAATGTTGTTTTTCGATGGAATGATGAATGCGGTGATAGCGTGTATCAAGAAGAAAATAACGCAAATAACCGAAGCTGAATCGGGTTGCGGAATGATTATAAATACCCTGCAAGCTGATTATAAAAATAAATATCAGCGGCACGGGGGTTGTCTGGATGAGCAGGGTTACGGGCAGAAGTAGAAAAATATAACGAAATATCTCTTCCGTAAAATGATGATAGTTACTCCACACGCTTAATTCTCTAGGCAAATGATGAATCGAGTGGAAATGCCATAAAAAAGGAATCTTATGTTGCAGACGATGGAAAGCGTAATAGAAAAAATCAAAAATGGCCAATGAGACGAAGGCCGCGGCAAACATGCCGAGGGAATGCAAATAGCTATTTTTAGAATCCGCAAACCACTGCAATTTGAGAAAGAGTAAGGGTGGGTAGTCTGCCAGATGAATGGCCCGAGAAAAACAGAGGGAGATATAAGACGCAACCCCAAAATAGATCAGCATAAAATAAAGGCCGCGCAAGCGAGCGCGAATGGAGATGGGGTAACGCTCCGGTTGCATTAATTCTAGAAAAAAACAAATGACAGAAAGAGTTAATATTTTCTTAGCAAATTGCAAAGCAACGGTAGCCGTTTCTTTAAAGAAGTCGGGAGTGAAAAAACTGAAGGCGGGCAGGTTATCGTGAAATGTCGCAAGCAAAATAAACACTCCGGTGGCAATTGCTCTAGCGTCAAATGTACTCTGCGGTCACGCCTAGCGCAATGCCGTATTAAAGGCGGGTGCTGCTCTAACTCAATGATTACTTCAGGGTAATTTTGTTTGATTATAATTTGCACACATAGTATTATGGTAAATAATTATACACATAAAACGAGAGCCAAATACGATGAACGGTCGCGAGGATTTGTCACCTAGGGCGAATGCCGAAGAAGCCAGTGAGGCGTCTTTTTGGCAGGTCGGCGCGTATGCTGACGTCGGCCCAGTCATGGGATCCGGCGGGGAAGCGTCAGATCTCCTTTCGTTTACGCCAAGCACTTTCGATGAGTCGGCTGAGTTCAGCGCACAGGATCTGCCTCAGAGCGATCCTGATCTCGATGCAAACCGCATTGGAACAGTTTTTCGGGAAAGAGGGTCAGAATCGCTCTCTTTAGCGGATTACGCTGGCAGCTTTAGCACTCAACCTGAATATGAAAATAGCCCAGGCATTCCTGTGCCAGCTTCTCCTGCGGAAATCGGTTCAGAATCACGCTCATTATCCAATTCTCATAGCAGTTTAAGCGCCCCCATTCAATCTCAGCCTGAGAGAGTGGATGATGCTCCGAGCCCTCAGTCAGCCTCAAGTTCTTCTAGCCATACAGCGGAAAGCAAAACAAGTCATCGAAAAAGACCGCGAACCGCAGCGTCTTCCGGCGCAACAGAGGGCGCCACACGCCCAAAGAGGCGCCGCGCCGCTGCGCCCGCAGAAATAAATTCTGAACCAACCGCTGCTGATAAAAGTAGAGATACCATCATTGTCGAGCAACTTAAAAAGCTGATTGACGCCGAAGGCATCATTCTCAACCTCAACCGCGCGCCTAAAAAAGACCCAGTCCCCCTAACTGCGCTTACTGTCTTTTCCATCGTGGAAAGCTTAAGCAGTCAATATGCCGACTTAAAAGCACTTATTCCGTTCTTTAGATGGTTGCTCACACATATACATAGTCGCCATCTTATTATTAAGATGTTAATAGCAGTAGAGAAGTTAAGCGGAGACTGTCAGAAAATCTCCCATTACCGCAATAAATATTCCCGTGATGGAAGGATGTTTCCTGAAGAGAAATCAAATTTGTTTAATGCGCTGATCAGCCTTTGCTTGAAGAAACCCGCAGCCATCGAGCTCATAAAAGATATCAGCCAGTTGTCTAGGAAGCCGCCCGGCAGAAATGCTTCGTCTGACCTCACTCCGCAGCCGACGAGCGTCTCAGCACCAAGCCCTTCTTTTCAACAAGCAGCCCCCGCTGCCGCGAAGCCGCCGCTCTCAACCACCTCGAGTACCGCCTCCACTCTGCAAGCTTTGCAGGCTGCTCCTTGCAACCCTCAGCCGCCGCAAGCTGAACCTCTTGCGCAGCAACTGGCATTGGTCGGTCAAATCAATGCGCTGCGGCTCGCTCAGTTAAATGAGCAGCTTACTCTCCTAGCCGCGACCACGTTAACCCCTCTCCAAATTTTGCAAGCAAACCAGCAGGCCCTCTTGCTGCAAGCCTTACTTTCCCCAGGAATCAGCCTGCCACTGCAAGCCGCTCCGGCAATCGCACCCTTCTTTATACCGCCAGCCCAAACTTATTATTCACCGCTACAGTTCCTGAATGGACGAACCCCGGGACCGCTGGCAAACCCTACACCTGCGCCCTATTCTGCCTTACTGCCGGAGACCAAGCCCTAGTCAAGGAAAGGCTTGACCGCCCAGGAAGTGCGCGTTATATGTTGAAGGAATGACTTAACCTGCTCATCCTATGACTCAGCTTAAAAAACGCTCTAGCCTATTCACCGTTCTGGTGTGCTTAACGCTTTTAAGCATCAGTGTGCAGCTTTCTTTCTTTGCGATCCATGTTCATGCGACGAGCTTGACTCAAACTTTGTTTGGCGGGCCCGTGCCGGCGGATTTTTTGCATGCGGCTGTTTTGCTGCCGCTGATGGGATTTATCGGTATTCAAATACTGGCGTATCTGCTCTTCGTGAGTTTTATTTGGTTTGCTAGCGTTTCCTGTGGCGAGCTTTTCCGCCACTCGAACTACGGGCTCGGGGTCTTTCTTTGGTTTGTTTTCAATCTGGCTCTCTTTCTCTTGAATGGCTGTCTTTTTCCGGATTCCTTTTTTGCTAAAAATATTTCTCAACTGCTATATGTCAATGTTGCGCTATGGGCCAGTCTTTTGCTGGCCGGGTCGGCTGTGGTTCTGGCTTATTACTTTGCCTTGCGGCGCAAGCGTCGGCGGCGAATGGCTTTCTTTTTTTTAAGTCTGACGGGCTTGTGTGTTTTACTTGCCGCAGGCAACCATTTCGCGGCGCAAGGGCGCTATCGGATCACGGGGACGGCTGCCCGTCCCAATATCATTCTTATTGGCTTAGATTCTCTGCGGCCGGATTACACAGGCTATCAAGGCCTGCGACGTATTCAAACGCCGAATATCGATCAATTTCTCAAAACCGGCCTGCGGTTTTCCGAGGCGTATACCCCTTTGGCGAGGACCTTTCCGGCTTGGGTGAGTATTCTGACGGGCAAACATCCTAAAAATAGTTTTGCCCGGATTAACTTGAATGATCCGGCTCGCGTCGTGGCCAACGATAATTTAGCCAAGCGCCTGCAAGCGGCAAATTATGAAACTCTTTATGCGACGGATGAAAAGCGCTTCAGCAATATTACGCCCGACTATGGCTTTGATCGTGTCCTCGGCCCGCGCATGGGCTGGAATGATTTTATGCTGGGCAGTTTAAGTGATTTTCCGCTGACCAATCTGCTGATTAATTTACCCTGGGGGCGCTTTTTATTTCCCTTCAATTATGCCAACCGCGCGGCCGCCATCACTTATCAACCGGATACTTTCTTGGAGCTCGTTCAAGCCGCCTTGCGTCAACGCAGCGACCGGCCTTTATTTTTAGCGATTCATTTATGCGTGACGCACTGGCCTTTTACTTGGGCAAACGAAGGGCTGACCGCCGATTGGTCGGCGAAAAAACGCTATCAGACTAGCGTTGAAAAAGTGGATCAGCAATTGGGGCAATTGCTGCACATTCTAAAAGCCAATGGCTTATTAGAAAATTCTCTGGTTATTTTGCTCTCTGACCATGGCACCACCTTTGGTCAGCTGGGCGACCGCATGATCGACAAGGAGCATTATCTTGGCGCGGCAGCCAAACTAAAATGGATGAAACTCAACAAAATCGATGATGCTTCGCAAATGCGTATTGATCCTGACTTGAACTATAGCCTCAGCACGGCCTACGGCCAGGGAACGGATGTGTTGAGCTTGAAGCAACATCAAATTGTGCTGGCGTTTAAATATTTTGCGGAGCACGCGTCTGGCGCGCCGCCTCTCTTCTTAGCGCGTGGCAGCAACCTACGCACTTCTTTATTAGACCTTGCACCAACGATTCTGGATTTTCTCAAACTCCCCGCCTTGCCCGCCAGTGACGGCTTGTCTCTGCTGCCTTACCTCGGCGCTTCTTCGCGGGAGCTGGGCACACGGCCTCTTTTTCTGGAAACGGCTGATAGCTTTTCAGATCTTGAAACTTCACCAACGCAGGCCGGCAGCTACTATGAAACCAACCCGCGCAATGGCCTGGTCTCTGTGAAGGCCTGCGAGGAAGCCGCGGTACTGCACGCGAAACAGCGCGCCGTCTTGCTGGGGCCTTGGCTTTTGGCGCAATACCCGCCTTCCCCGCGCCAGCAGCTGGTCCATAACGGCCACTTTGTCGCCTTTAAAACCTATTTTTTACCGGCTTATTATGTCCTCGCCAATTTACAAACAGGGCAATGGGCCATCGATTTTGATAACAACTTTGCCCGCAGTGCCCCGCTGGCGGAACTGAAAAAGAAATTGCATGATTTTTATGGGAAAGAGCTGCTGTAAGCTACTGTATACATAAAGTGCAGATTTGACTAAAATTACAACAAATAGTACTCTGCTAAGTCAATTTGAATACACAAAACGAGATATAATACGATGGCCCTTGAACGGAAAGATGTTCCAGCTGGAAATGATGGCGACGGCGCTGATGAAACTTTTTTGCAAGATCTCGATATGCGCACCGGCGACCCGCGCGTCGAGGAAGACGAGGATGCAGACAGCCTCTCGTTTATGCCAATGTCGTTTAATGAGCCGCTGCAGTATGGCGCCGAAGACTCGCCCAGCAATCAAGATGCCGACACTCGCGAAATTGAAAGCGACGATATTTCACAGTACTTCGTGAATAACGATGAAGCTTTAAGCGTTCCAGTTGAAGATAAAAATAGTGCCGTGGCGTCTCCGCTGCAGCCGTTACCGCCAATCGCCAGCTCTTCTTCTAGCCTCACAGAGACCGCCCCAAGCATTAGCAAAAAAAGATTGCGCAAAACACCCTCTTCAGTTGATGGAGAAAGAAAATCAAAGAGACGACGCACTGCGGCTTCATTAGTGGCGACGGCTCAAGCCATCCGCAACCTGATGGCGCGACCACACCGCCAGGAGCAAAAGTTGAACACCTCGGCCACGGAAGAAGCATTAAAAGTAGTCGCAGAAAGACTCGGGGAGATTGAGCTACTGATCACCTTGGAAAATAATACTTACGATCCCTTATTATTCAAAAGAACGAACCGGCCGCGAGCCTCCTTTCATCAACTCACCATAAGCGCGGTTTCCAGCCGCGTAAAAAAAATCAGCGGTTGGTACCCCGGCATGGCTGAGCTGATTGAATTTCTGGAGCGCGCGGCCAAAAACGGAACTTCTGCGGATCGACCCTATATTAGTTTGATGTTAATTGCCGTACAGCAATTTAGCGGCGACCACCCGAGAATTCGTCTTTTCTGTCAAAACTTCATCGTCTCTCGTCCAATGTCGGGTGAAGATAAATCGAATCTGTTTAGCAACCTGCTCTACCTCTGCATGCAAAATCCAGAAGCATTGCAACGCCTGCTGAATATCAGTCGATTTACTCTGCCGCAGGCCAGAGAAGTATGTAAGAAAAATTTATCTTTCATTAATAGCCAGCAAGCTGCCTCTGCGGCAGAAAACGCTGCCTCGACGCAGACAATAGAGGCCGCCTCAAATAACCCGGCGCAATCGGTATCAGAGCCCCCTGCTGAAGAATCAAAACGGGACGCAGCACGGATCGTGAAGATCGAGCAATTGATCACCGCGCAAAATAACAGCTACCAACCTGCAGCAGCCTGGGAAACAAGCAAACTGCGAGATGGCGTTCAGGATTTGCCAGTTGCTGAGGTGTTTAAACTCGTAAATAGCTTAAGCAAGCAGCATTCCAGCATTAAAAAAGAGCTAATACCATTTTTTGAGAAGGCACTCCGATACGGAGCGAGTGATCTTCAACCCTATATTAATTTGATGTTAAATGCAGCGCAGCAATTTAGAAGACAATACCCCCAAATTCCCGATTTCCGCCAAAAATGCATTGCCACTCGCGGCATGAATCGTGATGATAAAGCAAATCTGATTGGCAATCTGCTCCAGCTCTGCTTGAAGAAACCAGAAGCACTGAAGCACATACTGGATATCAGTCACTTGTCTCTGCTGCAGGCCAGAAGAATGAGTGCAGCCGCTGTGGCAAATATAACTGCCCCGATGAGCACGGCGACTACGATGCAGGCTTTACAGGCCGCTTCGCCTCATCCCATGCTAGCTACCCCTGCGCTTTCTGCGCAACCGGCTATTCCGGCCATCGTACTAGCCTTTGAACCGCGGCATTTCCAGAGCGTGGCGAGCTTGAATCCTCCTCCGCAGGAAGCGACATCCGTGGCGCAAGCTTCTGCCGTTAAACCGCGGTTTTCCGGCTAATTTCACTCATTGTAATTTATACAGATCGACCCTGACACACATAAAACGAGAGTAAATGAAATGAATGTACGAGAGCATAAAGATTCGCAGACTGAAAATGATGACGAAGGCGCGGCTGACGCGTTTTTGCGGGAACTCGCAATGCACACGGGCAGCTCGGAAGAGGGTTCAGACAACGCCTTACTTGCTTTGCCGGCCATTAAACGGGAACCAGACAGTGCTCACGACCTGTCGAGCAGCCATGACGATCAAGGCGCAAGCCTCTCTTCGAATGAAACCAGTCCGCATTTCCGAAATCCAGAAGCAGAATCGCTGTCTTTCGCTGATTACAATAGAGGATTAAGTGCTCCTGTCGAGCGTCAAGCGGAGAGTCAGGCTCGCGGTCAAAAAAGAGCGTACGCTGCTACAACTACAACCGCGTCTGCGTCTGCATCTGCGTCGGCGTCTGCGTCTGCATCTGCGTCGGCGTCTGCGTCTGCATCTGCGTCGGCGTCTGCGTCTACATCTGCGTCTACATCTGCATCTGCAGTTGCAGGAGAGAGCTCTCGAAATTCAAAGAGGCTGCGAACAGCAGCGAGAGCATCTTCCGCGCAAGAAGCACCGCTATCGGACGCAGCAATGATCACCCAGATTGGGCAACTCACCGACGCGGAAAACCACAACTACGATCCCTTAGTGAATGGAAACAAGAGCCTGTCGCCAAAAAGTATCCATGCACTACCGGTCAATGCGGTGTTTGTACTGGCGAGAAAATTAAGCGGCGCCTATTCCGGAATAAACGAGCTTATCGCTTTTTTTGAGAAAACCATCGAACATAAAAGCGCTGTGACTCGACCCCATATTATTTTGATGTTAGCCGTGGCGCGGAATTTTAGCGACCACCACCCAAGAATTGAAGTCTTTTGTCAGAATTTCATTTCCACTCGCCGCCTCCATTTGGAAGATAAATCTAATCTATATAGCAATCTGATCACTCTCTGTTTAAATAATCCCACAGCCCTGCAGAACATGATTGATATTAGTCGATTGTCTCAGACGCTGGCTAAAAGTCTGGCGGGAGCGGTAACGTCGCGCGGCGCAGAAGAAAAAACCGCAAACGCAAAAGAACTGCGCCCGACAGCCGCATCCGTGCCGGATGCCGTCACGATCGAGCGGATTAAACAATTAATTTCCGCGGAAAGCAGAGTTTACGAGCTAACGGCGCACCGAAAAAAGGGAGAAAAAAAATCTCCGCATGCCCAACAGGTGAAAAAAGTTTTTGAACTCGTAGAATCCTTAAGCAGTGAACACACCGCATTAAAAATGCTTATCCCCCACTTTAGGCGGATGCTCGCAGATGACCACTCAGAGTATCGAACGCATATTAAATTGTTATTAACTGCGGTGATAAATTTTAGCCCGCATTATTCTGGAATTCGCTTCTTTTGCCATTATTTTATCTCCTCTCGTCAAATGCTTACTGATGACCAAATGAGTTGCTTTAGCGTATTGATCGACCTTTGCTTAAGGGAACCCCACGTCATCGAACCGCTTATTAGCATCTGTGAATTCTATGTTCTGCAGGCTAAGAAAATCTTTGCCGAGGGCAGCCTAATACCCATCCCCATGAAGCCGCAAATGAGTACCGCTACGACCATGCAGGCTTTGCAGATTGCCTCAATCCGCCCGATAGAGACGCCCCCGGGGACTTTCGAGCAGCTAGCAATGACCCATCCCCGCGTTAATGTTGACGATCCCCTCTATCAGGCTCTCTTAGCCGTCGCCGCGCAACCGACTTCGGAGCTGGTGTCGTCGCTGGCCTTGCAGACCATGCTTTCCCTGGGGTCAAGTCCGCTCGCACCTCCTGTCGCCCCGGCAGGCAGCGCAACCTTGGCGGCATTTGCTCCGACCGCCTTTTCGCCGCGGCAGTTTCAGAGTGTGGGAACCTCGGGGCCCTTGGCTGCCCCAAAAGCTGCGCAACAGCCCGCAGATCAAAAACAATTTTCCCGCTAGTTTCAGTATCTTGGGATTAACCCCGTTTTACTGGCGCTAACCTGCTGATTTTTAAAGCAGAATTATGTTTGATTATTTTTTGAACACCTAGTAGCATAGATAAATAATTTTACATAAAAAGGGGCTTAAGCCGATGCACGACCGTGATGATCTTCCGTTTAACTACAATGGCCTGGAGGACGACGACGCATTTACGCCAGCGTTCATACTGCCTGCGCCGGACAGCAACGGTTATACAACGGAGCAGACTCTGGCCCTCATCGATGCGGACCCGTTCAGCATGCCAGGATTTCTGAACGTCGATCGCAATTTAGACTCCAGCTCATCGGGTAGCGAAGCCATTTCACTGTCCTCAGCAGAGAACGAAGATCAAGATACCCCACGAAACAAACGTGCGCGCGAAACTGAAGCTGAAGATGCGAGCGACAGAGGCTCGAAACGGCCACGCACAGAGGGCTCATCACCAGCAGCAAATCCAGATGACGATGGCTTTAGCTTTATGCCGCAAGTGAAAGTAGAGTTGCCGCCCGCCTTAACACCGGCTCTTGAAATAAAAGCAGCTTCGGACGCAAGCATCATCGATCAGATCAAATCCATCACTGCCTTAGAAATTGATTTTTGCACGCACTCAAAGCACAAAGAAAAGCCTCCCGCTCCCTATGCAGAACAAGTTTTTTCCTGCGTGAATAGCTTAAAGGGTCAGCAGTATAATGACCTAAAAGATCTGATTAAGTTCTTTAAGACAACACTTACATCGAGAAATTATCGTCCGCACCTTCGTTTGATGTTAAACGAACTTGAGCCATTCAGCGGAGAATATCCAAGACTTCTCCATTTCAGCAAAAAAACCAGGCGCATCGACTGTATTCCAAAAATATCGCCTAAGGATAAATCAAATATACTTAACATGTTGATCTCCCTTTGCCTGCAGAATCCAGAAGCCATCGTTTGCATTAAAAGGATTAGCCTCTTGAGCCCGCATGAAGCTAGAAAAATGAAATCGCTTGAGGCACCTGTGCAGCAACCAGCCCCCATTGTTAGACCCGTTCAGCAAGCCGCCTTCAGTATCCCCAGCCTGATTTCTTC
>Ga0206822_1001_pt1 | contig 20867 bp, 19 predicted proteins | sample Alteio_BWOrgCont_83_FD_152913 | JGI IMG/M metagenome (GOLD analysis project Ga0206822, IMG submission 152913) | Enriched cells from forest soil in Barre Woods Harvard Forest LTER site, Petersham, Massachusetts, United States -... | ecosystem: Environmental > Terrestrial > Soil > Temperate forest >... | reverse complement strand
TTGCTCCAAATTCCCGATATCCAAAAACAGATAATTTTTTCCTTCCAAGTACAGAAATTCCAATTTTCTTTCTGCCAAGGAAACATCTTTTATCGGTTGATTTAGCTTAAAGCTTTTCTCGATAAGCGTATTCGATTCAAGTTCGCGCAGCTTTGCCTTAATGAACGGCGTTCCTTTTGGAACCGTAACTTTGATGCTTGATTCTACGCGATAGAGTTTATCTCCTAATGAAACTGTCATCCCCGGAGAAAGTTGATTACTTGCCACCATAATGCTAAACCTTGCAAACTTTGTAAAATATCAATTTAAAATAGATCGTTTGTTTTGTCAAAGATTTCCCGCAGTCCGCAAAGATTGAACCCCCTGGGCAATCGTTGGCGCCTTAAAAACATAGGTGCCTGCGACAATCACATTGGCTCCGGCTTCAATACTTTGCCGCGCCGTTTCCACATTGATTCCGCCATCCACTTCTATGTCGAAAGGGGGAAGATTCGATTTCTCCCCTTCTTTAGGGGTAATTCCCCCCTGCCGAATGTTAAGTTTATTGCATAACTCCCGAGTAAATTGAACTTTTTCCAACACTTCAGGTATGAAGGATTGTCCTCCAAAACCGGGATGCACGGTCATCAGAAGCACCATATCGCATTTGTCCAAGTATTTCGGAATCATCGACATTGATGTTTCAGGACAAAAAGCTAAGCCGGCCTTGACGTTACAGCGTCGAATATACTTCAATGTTTCTTCCACATCTTCTGTTGCTTCAAAATGGAAAGTCAACATGTCCGCTCCTGCTTCAACAAACCTCTCCACATACTCGTAAGGATTGTAAATCATCAGATGGACATCTAAAAACATTTTAGTGGAGCGATTGATCGCTGCGACAGCCTGGGGCCCCATAGTAATATTCGGGACAAAACCGCCATCCATAATATCGACATGCAAATAGTCTGCACCGGCATCTTCAATTCGTTTGGCTTCATCTGCCAAATGACCGAAATCACCGGCTAGAATTGATGGAGCGATCTTTATAGGTGTTTTTTTCATAGCTTGATAAAAATAATGTATAATAGTCCCTCATTGATAACCGATTTTGGTCCAAAAGTCAAGGTTAAACGTTGAATATCGAAACCTTTGGGAATTCAGAATACAGAATCCAGAATACAGAATCGAATGGTAATGCAATTTGGTGCCCCAATCTAACTAATTTTTTTAACCACAGAGGCACAGAGGCACAGAGAGAGGCACAGAGGAGTATCGTTTAGCATCAATACCTTGAGGAATTCAGAATACAAGTTTAAGGACAAATGTTTAACAATTCTGAATTCCCCAAAGTATCGATGCTAAACGATACTCCTCTGTGCCTCTCTCTGTGTCTCTGTGCCTCTGTGGTTAAAAAATTAGTTAGATTGGGCACCAAATTGCATTACCATTCGATTCTGAATTCTGTATTCTGAATTCTTTTTTGTTGCTCCCGAAATCAAGGCTTTGCTACACTGAGGTCAACCTTATAATTGGACCACATGAGTACTATCTACTCACAGTCTTTCCTCTCCACTCACGTAGCCCTCGCTAACGTGGTGCTTCTCCTTGTGCGCTAAGCGCACACATAATCCAACTTGTCTACATCCAATTGACCCTCAAGAAAATCAATAATAAAATTATTGATTTTTAATATGATTTCTTTTAACATTACTAACAATATTTTAAACAATGAGAATTTAAATGCAAAACTCAGCCCGTTCGAATACTATCGCTACAGGATTAGCTATGTTTTCGATGTTTTTCGGAGCAGGAAACGTCGTTTTTCCCTTAGCCATCGGACAATATGCCCAAGATAAAAATGTCTTCGCTATTATCGGACTGCTCATAACAGCTGTCGGCGTCCCATTTTTAGGCTTGATCTCCATGACTCTTTTTGATGGAGACTACCGCCGCTTTTTTGGAAGAATCGGAAAAGTCCCAGGATTTCTCGCCGCTTTTGTCATCATGGGATTAATCGGCCCCTTCGGAGCTCTCCCTCGCTGCATTGCCTTGTCCTATTCAACAGTTAGCTCCTTCATTCCCGGAGTATCCCTTTCATTATTCAGCATACTGTCCTGTCTTGTGATTTTCGTTTTTGCCGTCAAAAGGAATAGAATTGTCGACATATTAGGATATGTACTCACTCCTCTCTTACTCATTTCATTAGTCGTGATCATCGTCATGGGATTGATTTTCTCTCCTGAAGCGATTGAAGCGCCCCACAATAGTTTTATTGTCTTCCTTGAGGGGCTGAGGCAAGGATATCAAACCATGGATCTCCCCGGAGCCTTATTTTTCTCGTCAGTGATATTAGTCTGCCTAAAAAAGGATTTAGCTCCCGAAGAACGGACGAATTATACCAGGATTGTCACGTTAACGTTAAAGGCAAGCTGTATTGGAGCCACTCTACTGGCATTAACATATATTGGATTTAGTTATGTCGCAGCATTTAACAGCCATCATTTATCCGGGGTCACCTCTGATGCATTGATTGGCCAAATTGCCACAATGGTTTTGGGAGATCATGCCGGAATACTCGCAAGCGTAGTTGTTGCGTTAGCTTGCTTGACAACAGCTATAGCGCTGGCGTCAGTGTTTGCTGAATTTGTCTATGAAGACATTAGCCAGTTTAAAATCGGGTACGGCGTTTCCTTGGCCATCACTTTAGTGATTGCCTATTTTGTCTCTACCTTGAGCTTTACGGTGATCGCATCTTGGTTGATGCCGATCTTAGAGATACTATATCCTGCACTCATTGCTTTGAGCCTTGTCAATATAGCGTATATGCTTTGGAACTTTAAACCAGTAAAAATTCCGGTGCTCATTGTTTTTGCAGCATCGATTTTCGGCTACTTTTACGGAAAATAGGGAGATCAAACAAATGAATAGTGATTATGAATGGTTGAGAGCAGATGCTTTAAGAGAAATTCTTGCACAACCCCCTTACAGCCCAGTTGCAGAGCAAGGAAAATCCTCACGATCAATGTTTCTCCCTGACGATTTGGGTTCACCTGCGAAAGTTTCGGAAGTCCGTAAGAGGCATTTGGAGGAGGCTCAAGCCTCCTCCTCACCATTTAAAAAGGCCCGTACAGCGCATTATGGTAAGGAACCGCTAAGCCAAAAAATGATTTCCTACAAGAAAGAGAATGATATCACTACAGGCAGGAACGGGGCGCTGATTATTTTTACATCCCCAAAATCGAAGAAAAAAAGATATACAATTGCCGCGACGGAAGGTCTCCCAGGCAATCCACATGCTGAATTGAAAGCTTTGGATAAAGTTCCCTCTCATGTAACTAAAGTTGACCTTATTTATACAGAAAGGGCTCCGTGTAAACACGGATCCAACTGCCATCGTAAATTGAAATTTGTCACCAGCGACGAATCTGAAATTGTCCATAGTGTGCAATATCCTGCTGACCAGCAGAAGAGGAAGATGACAGAGAAGGCATTTCGGGAGCAGCAGGAGTATTTGGGGATAAGAGCTCCAAAAAGATAAGGGATTCTCGAGCATTGCCACAATCTAAATTAATTTTTAACCACAGAGGCACAGAGACACAGAGAAAGGCACAGAGGAGTATCGTTTAGCATCGATACCTTAGGGAATTCAGAATTATTAAATATATATCCTTAATCTTTTATTCTGAATTCCCCAAGGTATCGATGCTAAACGATACTCCTCTATGCCTTTCTCTGTGCCTCTGTGCCTCTGTGGTTAAAAATTAATTTAGATTGTGGCAATGCTCGAGAATCTATTTCGAACAAGGTACCAAATTCTGATAGGCCTGCAAAAACTGCTGCTGCTTCAACACATCACTACACCGATAAATATAACCTACATACGAAACTTCGTGCACTGTCACCGATGATGTAGCTAACTCTGTCGAATGCAAATTGAACTTTTGAAGCTCACGATTCCACACTTCCTGCACCGCTTGCGTCTCTGCTCCCATCAAAATATACACAAAATCAGGCTCCTGACGGATCTTATATCTTTCGCTATTCGAAAAACCGCTTTCAATAGCCTCTAAAAGCATCACAAATAATGTCTTCAATGCTTCAGGCTCTAACAAAGTCCTCATCGCAACTGGCGTTAAAGAAAAGAAAAAGTTTTCCAAAAGTATGCCGCTATACTTTATTTCCTCCCCCAAAAACCCCTTCACCGCATCCAACAATTCATTTTGCTTCGTGATCATTCCTCCATTGAAATCACGGAACTCCCCGATCACCCCGGATAGCTCAGATACCACAGTCTGACGTGCTTTGTACAAATCAATCGAATGATCTGACCTCAAAAACAACTCCTTCGGCATCTTGACACGGAAAACTGTTGCTTCCTTGGTATATTTATTCCGCAAATACCCCACCATTTTGCAACGATCGTGGATATACTCCAACATTGTCGGCGACTTTTTGAACATTTCTTGAATGCTTAAACACCCTGGGGTCATCACTCGAACTATAATAACCGTAAAAGAAAGGTCAGCGTGCGTTTGCTCATCAAAAGTAATGATCACCTGCGGGATATCACGCAGGAATTTGATTTGATTGCTCAGGCTGAGAATGTTTCTCATGATCTCCTCTTCATTGCGTGGCATGAAGACTGGATGCATCGGATGTTCAATACGGTCCTTTAATTCCGCCGGTAGCACCTGACGAAGAAGACGTATTTCCTCATTGGTAAACTGCTGCCCGTTGATTTTTTCGATTTCGAGGTAAAAAGTGCAGATGGGTTCAGATCCGCGGCGGTTAGCAAAATAAGACCCCTCAACAACATGCGCTCCGGGGATATGGTTCTGGATGGCTGCGATAATATGTTTCTTTTCAAAAATCTCTTTATCGCGAATAAAGTTCACTCCAACAAGGACACCCACTACTTGCTTGAAGCTTCCCGAATGCCGTACCAAAGTTTTGAATAACTTGACAAATAGATATCGTTGATCGGGTACTTCTTTAATCGCATCACGAATAGCTCGACGGAAGAGATAATGTCCGCTAATAATTCGGCTGAGATGACGCGACTCGCGCGATGCTTTGAAGTCGTCGCGGCACATGACAAGGGCATGTTGCATTTCAGTGAGAACATCAATGTCAAAAGACTTAGGGAGCCGTTTAACTAGATAGGTGATGCATTCTTGTATCATAGCCGTCTTTTCGTCGGCAGCGAGTCCTTTAATCTCAAGAATCCTCCTAGCATAATAGCCGGACATTATTCCGAGTTTGACCTCCGATTCAATGATCGGCAAATTCGTTAAAATTTGCGTATACTCATGCTTATCTTCAACATGAATCATCACTTCACATAACGTGTATAGATCATGGCTTACATCAGGCATCCGAAAATCGGCCGCATAGATGAGGACAACATTTAACCGTTTACCTGGAACAAGCCATCGACTAATCATTTCAAAGAAAAACTTAAATGCATTAGAGCGATATTTAACTAAAATAAAGAAAGACATCTTACCGGGTGCTGCAGAGCAAAGCGTTGAGGTCACGAAGGGAAGATGGGATTTGAACAGTTCATATTGGTGTTCGGCATTTTCCCGGGAAAATAAATTAGAGGGAACAATTTTGCGTAAAATGTTTCGAATAATTTCTTGATAGTGAGAATGATTTCCTAGCTCTTGAGGGTTATCAAAACAGGTGACGATCGTAGGTATACAGCCAGGCATCATTTTGTTACCAGTTATGGGAATACAGAAGTCAGAAATAGCATCTCAATCTCAATCCATTTTTAACCACAGAGGCACAGAGACACAGAGAAAAGGCACAGAGGGTGAAAAGTTATACACAAAATTATTGATTTATTCATTCCTCTCTGCCTTTTCTCTGTGACTCTGTGTCTCTGTGGTTAAAAATGGATTGAGATTGAGGTGCTATTTCTGAATTCTGTATTCTTCCTCATAATTATTCTTCTTCAAAAAGCGGATTCCCACCCCTCGGCACAGCCTTCTCGCGAATCCATGTCCCTTCGATAGGGTCAATATTTTTATCATGAAACGAACGAACATGCAACGGTAATCCATTCTTCTTCGCTAATACTATGCATCTCGGATGCAAAATTTTGGCCCCCTTCTGCGTAATATCCAGAGCCAGATCATATGTCATTTCACTAAAAAGGGAAGCTCCCGGATTTTTCTTCGGATCTTCTTCAAATATTCCGGACACATCCTTAAAAAATTCGATTTTCACAGCCCCTAAAGCCGCTCCCAACGCTACTGCTGTAGTGTCAGACCCTCCTCTGCCAAGTGTCGTAATCTCATTGTCCTTGCTTACGCCCTGAAAACCCGCGACAATCACAACTTTACCCGATTGCAAATGAGGCATAATACGATGCGGCCGCACATCAATGATTCTGGCTTCTGTATGACGGTTAGTGGTGATGATTCCGGTTTGACTTCCCGTGTAGCTGAAGGCCTCCTGATTTTTCAGGGCCAAAGCCATAGCGAGAAGAGAGATGCTGATACGCTCTCCGACAGTAAGCAGCATATCATATTCCCTTCTAGGTGGATCCGGATGTACTTTTTTGGCAAGTTCGATCAGCTGGTTGGTCGTATCCCCCATAGCGCTGACAACAACTGCCACCTGCTTATAGTGCTTTAAGCGGTCGATGATGATATCCGCAATAGAGGAAAAATGTTCAGGGCCCGCAACAGCCGCCCCACCAAATTTCATGACCAAAGTTTTCATAACTAGTTATTACCCAATTCATTCAAACCAACATATCTGAAATACTTACGACAAGTCAAGCTGGAGTTTACTCGTAAACTCCAGCCGGAGAGTTTGCCAATATTTTTTGCAGTAAAAATAACACCTTCGATTTCTTTGCCATATCTATAAGATTTGATTGGATAACTTCTTTCCAATTTTCATTCACCTTAAATGTTACACCGAATTTCTGAAAAAAAAGTGGCGCACCGATAAAAGAATCGCGCTCGAGTATTTGCGCTTTACCAGTAGTAATGCGAAATCTTTTTTTACGGCGTTGAAAATTGAGCTGTACGGCTATATATGATCTTTTAACCCCGGATTCTTCCTTAAGAGCAAATAAACGATATCTTTTCGAAAAGTGAAGATAGAAATGATTGATATCACGCTCAGAAGGTATATCTGACATGCCTTGGAGTACCCTATCTGCATGATTTGCATAAAAATAGTTTGTAGCTAATTCCTGGATTAACAAATAATGGTTTTCAACCGCTATCTCCACCCTATACAACAACCCAAGAATCCACACCTTTGTCGCAGGGCTGAGAGCATCACCGGGAGGAACAAAATGAGCCAAGATAGGCAGTTGATAGAAAAGCAATTCCCTGTTAAGGGGCACTGAGCCCTGAAGCAGAAGACGTAAAAGAAATGCCAATGCATAAGCTTGGATTTTAGGATCATCATTTGTGGCAAAACTGATCGGTCCAACTTTGCAAATGACCTCAAAAAATTTGGATACGGATATAATGCTGTTCATCAAATGTTCAGCATGGACTGAATATGGCACCATGTCCGGAAGGATGTCCATATTTTTAAAACTATTTTTAAAAAGGATCTGAAGAGCGATTTTGTGTCGAAACCAAAGCGTGTAGGGATCAATATCAGTTCTTTCGATGATGAGAAGTTTGATAAACGCACAAGCATCCTCGAAGGTCATTTCCTTCGGTAACTCCTCGAGCAAACAATCTACTAGAACAGGGATTTCACCGCATTTTGAAAATAGAAACAGAACGATTTGAAGTTTTTCTTCGAATGTCTTACGGGACGCGGCAAGGATTGTACAGATTTTATTAATCTCATTAGCCGTCAAGGAGAACCTTGGAATTAGCTCGTTTGAAAAAAATGTTGTTAAAAGGTGCTCTGAATTATCGGCTGAGCGCACTTTCTCGACTACATCGAATATGAACTTTAGCTCAAAGTTAGCGCACCGCTTTAAGATAACAGCGCTGTTAAGAGATTCCAGACTATCTGTGAACGAAGCATAGAAACAAAACACTAGTGTCCCATGAAAATCTTTCATTGTGTTTGCATCGAAATGGCTCGAATTTACACAAGCTTGGATGATAGTAATAGCTGCGGTCCTCCATTCCAAAAGAGATCCCAGACTATAATTTAGATCAATTTTTAGGATGAAATGACGGTAAAAACTCCAGCATTCCTCTTTTGTAATCGGGGTAGTAGGATTGTCAAAAACTTTTGTAATAGCCATGAACCTGGCCAAGCAGCAAATTTTTTGAGCGAGGGTACATTGTATAAATGAGCCTTTAGACGATTTTCCGAGCAGGGAGATAAGCTTTTTTATCGAAAGTTCTGTTCTGGAGATTTGATCGCAAGATTTGTTTAAAAATGTGACAATGTCCTCCTCGTCGTTTTTTTTTGGATAGTTCTTCCGGGCAGTTGGGGGAATCGAACCAAGATAAATAAATTTGTTCGCTTGGGTCAATAAGAGATGCCTGGCTTGTGGGACTCAGAGTGGTGCCGATTGAATTCATAGTGATTACCTTCTTAGAAAATAGAATACATAATTCAGAATTCAGAATCCATTACGTTGAACAGCGACACCTTTGGGAATACAGAATTCAGAATTCAGAATCGTATTGTAATGCATTAGTCCGGAGCGGCAGCGCAATGTCAGTGAATTAAAATAAATTATACGAAGAGCTTGACGAAGTCTCTGGAGTGCGCGCGCTTTAACGCCGCTCTTGCTCCTAAGATTGTGGGAATTTAGTTTATAGCCCCATGATATACAATCTAAGGGGCAAAAGCGGCGCTAAAGCTAACTCCAGAGACTTCGTCAAGCTCTTCGTGTATTATTCTGTATTCTGGATTCTGTATTCTGAATTCCCAAAGGTGACTTCTCTGTTGCCATTTTAATTTGAACAATGCTATAATTCCACCATTAGAAAGAAAATGAGGAGAAACCTTTAAATGTCAAAAAACCCACAACACACTTGGAATGAGAGCAACATCGTCGATGATATCTCTTTCCAAGAGCAAGATGCCGTAGATTTTAAAAAACTTCTTGGCACAAAAGAAGCTGCTACCAATGAAGAACCTGCCCAGCATATCCCTGGATCGATTCTCAAAGGAAGAATTGTTGAAATTACTAAAGACCACGTCGTAATCGATGTAGGCCTAAAATCAGAAGGTCTCGTACCTATCGAAGAGTTCACTGACCCCTCACAAGTCGCTCTCGATGCAGAAGTGGAAGTATTGCTCGATCAAGCTGAAGATGACAACGGCCAAATCGTTCTTTCCAGAGAGAAAGCCGAACGCCTCCGTCAATGGGAATATATCCTTGAGCATTGCGAAGAAGGATCCATCGTTAAAGGGCGCGTATTGCGTAAAGTTAAAGGCGGCCTCATGGTCGATATCGGGATGGAAGCATTCCTGCCCGGCTCCCAAATCGATAATAAGCGCATTAAAAATCTTGATGACTACCTCGACAAAACATATGAATTCAAGATTCTCAAAATCAATATCGAACGCAAAAACGTCGTGGTATCACGCCGCGAGCTCCTTGAAGCCGAACGCATTTCCAAAAAAGCTGAACTTCTCGAAAACATTAAAGTTGGGGACGTCCGCGATGGTATCGTTAAGAACATCACCGATTTCGGCGTGTTCCTGGATTTAGACGGCATCGATGGCCTGTTGCACATCACCGACATGACGTGGAAGCGTATTAAACATCCTTCCGAAATGGTGCATCTCAGTCAAAAACTCGAAGTGATGATCTTGAGCGTAGACAAGGACAAAGGCCGCGTTGCCTTAGGCCTCAAGCAAAAAGAATCGAATCCATGGGATCAAATTGAACAGAAGTACCCGCCGGGAACTCGTGTAAAAGGAAAAATCGTCAATCTACTCCCCTACGGCGCATTTATAGAAATCGAGCCGGGTATCGAAGGCCTGATTCACGTTTCTGAAATGTCTTGGGTGAAGAACATTACCGATCCAAGTGAAGTCGTGAAAAAAGGCGATGAAGTAGAAGCTGTCGTACTCTCCATCCAAAAAGAAGACGGCAAGATCTCTTTAGGCCTTAAACAAGCAGAACATAATCCTTGGGATGATGTAGAGAAAAAGTATCCGATCAACAGCAACGTCAAAGCAGAAATCCGCAGCCTTACGAACTATGGGGCATTTGTGGAGCTCGAACCCGGCGTTGAAGGATTGATCCATATTTCCGATTTGAGCTGGATTAAGAAAGTATCCCATCCCTCAGAAGTTTTACGCAAGGGCGACGTTGTAGATGCCATTATTCTTTCAGTCGATCGCGACAGCAAGAAAATCACTCTCGGAGTGAAGCAGCTGAGCAACAATCCTTGGGAAAGCATTGAAAAAACAATGCCTGTAGGATCACTTGTGAAAGGAAAAGTTACCAAAATCACAGCTTTTGGCGCTTTTGTTGAACTGGACAGCGGCATCGAAGGGTTAATCCACGTGACTGAACTGTCGGACCAAGCATTCGGCAAAGTGGAAGATGTGGTATCCAAAGGCGATGATGTAACCGCAAAGGTCATCAAGCTGGATCCTGAACACAAAAAGATAGCTCTGTCGATTAAGGAATATCAGATTGATCAAAACCAGTTCAATCGCGATGATATCGTCGTTACCCCTAAGCGCAAGAAAAAAGAAACCCGCAAGACTTCTGAAGAAGAAAGCGGCAGCGAAAAAGGGAACAGCGAAGAAGGAGTGGAAGAGGAAGCTGAAACTAAAAAGAAGCAAAAATAACTCCGATTTATCTGAGCCGGCGCCACAATGCCGGCTCTTGATCAAATAATTTAAAAACATTTCCCATAGAGGCGTAAACAGAATGAACAAAGATCTCATTGCAATCTTTGAGTATTTGGAAAGGGAGAAAGGCATAAAGCGCGATATCGTTATCGGCGCTATTGAAGAATCACTCAAAGCAGCAGCCCGAAAAAGCATACAAGGTGCATCTAATGTCACCGTGCAAATACATCCAAAGACAGGCAATATCCAAGTCTACTGTGAAAAAGAAATCGTGGAGGATGTAGAAGTTCCTGCACAGGAGATCTCTGTAGAACAAGCACGCCTCATTGACCCTGAATGCGAACTCGGCCAATTTATCGACGTAGAGGCCACTCCGAAAGATTTCGGCAGGATCGCAGCACAAAAAGCACGTCAGATCATTACCCAAAAACTTCGCGGCGCCGAACGGGATGTGATCTATGAAGAATATCGCCACCGAATGAAAGAACTGATTTCCGGAACTGTGAAACGGTTTGTCCGTGGCTCAAATGTTATTGTCGATCTAGGCAAAGTCGAAGCCATCATGCCGATGAAACACTACCCCAAAACAGAAAAGTATCAAATCGGAGAAAAAGTTCTTGCCTTGCTTCTTGAGGTTAACGACACCGAAAACGGCGGAGCCGAAGTTGTCATGTCGCGCAGCCACCCCGATTTCGTGCGCCAGCTCATGATTCAAGAAGTGCCTGAAATAAACGACGGAACTGTCATTATCGATAAAATTGTGCGTGAAGCAGGATACAGAACAAAACTGACAGTCCGATCAACAGATCCCAAAGTCGACCCTGTCGGAGCCTGCGTAGGGATGCGCGGATCACGCGTTAAGAACGTAGTACGCGAATTACATAATGAAAAAATCGATATCATCCCTTTTTCCCAGGATCCGGTCGAGCTGCTCCAAAACGCCCTATCGCCGATTGAAATTCGAAAAATCAGCGTGAATGAGGACGACAAGAGCATTTCCATCGTTGTCGAAGATGATGATTTTGCGGCAGTCATCGGTAAAAAAGGGATGAATGCCCGTTTAAACAGCGACCTTATCGGCTACGACCTCGATGTGCAGCGGATGGGAGACTACAATCGTACGAAAGCCTTGCTACGCACTGAGCTTGCGGAATCTGATGATCCTACTTTAGACGAGCCTCTCACAGGGATCGAAGGGGTCAACAACTTAATATTTGAACACTTGGTGGCGGAAGGATTCAGTACTCCACGCACCTTGCTCATTGCAACCCCCGAAAAATTGGCGACAATTCCCGGTATTAGCCTGGAAACTGCCGACAAGATTTTGGAACAAATTAGAAAACAGAGGACTTAAGCATTGGCCAAAAACTTAAAACTTAACATTAAGAACACCCAGATTGCGCAAGGGATAAATTTAGCCGGAATAAAAGGTAAGCTAGCCAAAGAAAAAGCAGCGACGGAAGAAGCTCCCTCAAAGAAATCAGCAACGACTAAAGAACCTTCTGCTAAAGCTCCAAAAGAAGAATCGGAAGATATTTCCAAAGCAGCGAAAGAAGAAGCGCCTCCTCGCATCCGGGCAAGGTCTAAGTCTGTCTTTGCCGAGCCTCCAGTAGGTGAGTCTAAAACAAAAACTGCTGAAACGGAACAGGAAGCTGGCCATGAAATTTCTGAGCCTGTAGAAATTCAGGAAGTTCCTGACCAACCCAAAGAATCTCATAAGAGAAAAACCAGCGAGGAGCTGCGCAAGGAAATCTTTGCAGTGGAACTCGAAGAACGAGCTCCGCCTACATTCTCTTTGCGTACTGCTGAATCTGATGCTGCGAACGCCAAAAAAGCTGAATCCACACCCCCTCCACCGGTCGAAATGCCTCCTCAGGTGGAACATGTCGCAGAGGAAAAAAAGGGTCACGTTCATGTCCATGCCCCTAGCATTGAAAAAAAACCCGCACCGTCAGCTAAACAGGAAGCTCCACAACCGGTGAAGCCTGTTCCGATTCCTTATGAAAAATTAGGGCCTACAGGGCGACATGTAAAAGATCTTATACCGCCTCCACGTCCTAAAGCACCTTTTACTCCTCCACCTCCAAGAGCCCAACCAGCCTCCGCCAGACAAGGTGAAGCTAGACCTTCAAAAGAGGCTGAAGCCGCTGCGCTTAAAGATAAGAGCAGGGTCAAACCAAAAGGCTTCGAAACACCGGCTGTAGAAACGGAAGAAAAGAAAGGAGGAGCAAAGACTCCCAAAGCCAAAGAATTCCACGATCTTAAGCCTACTCGCAAGACTGAAACACATAAGACGTTTGATGCTCGCGATCGTCAAGGATTGCGCTCGTCCGAAGAAGATCAAACATGGCGCAAAAGGCGTCACAAACAACATAAGCCTGTACAAGAAGATATCACGATTCGGCCGACTTCGCTAAAAATTCGAATCCCGATAAGTATTAAAGATCTGGCAGCCGAAATGAAATTGAAATCTTCTCAGCTTGTTGCAAAATTATTCATGCAGGGTGTTGTCGCCACATTGAATGACTTGCTGGAAGACGAAACAACATTGCAGCTTCTCGGCCAAGAATTTGGCTGTGAGATTGCCATCGATACTAGCGAAGAGCAGCGTATCCGTGTCACCGACAAGTCAATTAGGGAAGAAATCTCCAACAGCAATCCTGATGAGTTGGAAATCCGTCCTCCCATTGTCGCGTTCATGGGCCACGTCGACCACGGCAAAACCAGTTTGATCGATAAGATCCGCGAAAGTAATCGCGCTGCTGGTGAAGCCGGAGCTATCACTCAGCACATCGGGGCATTCAAATGCCACACGCCTGTGGGTGATATCGCCATCTTGGACACTCCGGGTCACGAAGCCTTTTCAGCTATGCGTGCCCGTGGAGCCGATGTAACAGATATCGTCGTCCTCGTTATTGCCGGCGATGAAGGGATCAGACAGCAAACCATAGAAGCGATACAGCATGCAAAAGCCGCAAAAGTGACAATCGTTGTAGCGCTTAATAAATGCGACAAACCTAACTTTAATCAAGAGAATGTCTATCGTCAGTTAGCCGAACAAGAGCTCTTGCCGGAAGCTTGGGGCGGTCAAACCATCACAGTCAATTGCTCTGCAGTTACCGGAGAAGGGATTCAAAACCTTCTTGAAATGTTAGCGCTGCAAGCCGAGGTGTTGGAATTAAGAGCAAATCCAAAGAGCAGAGCCCGCGGAACAGTCCTTGAATCAGAAATGCACAAAGGGATGGGTTCAGTTGCCACGGTCCTCGTCCAAAATGGGGTTTTGCGTTTAGGTGATGCCCTCGTATTCGGACAAACATGGGGCCGCGTGAAAACCATGCAAGACGAATTCCGACATGAGTTCAAAGAGGCTACACCTTCGACTCCGGTAGAGATTACCGGTTTGTCCGGAATGCCGGAAGCGGGAGAGGAATTTGTCGTCGTTCAAAACGAACGGGAAGCCCGTAACATTGCAGAAGCCAGGATGCAAGGGATACGTCAATCTAGTATGCTCATGAAGAAGAAGCTTACAATGGAAAACTTATTCCAACAAGCATCTGATGTGACAACTAAGAAAACATTAAACATAATCCTTCGCGCGGACGTTCAAGGATCCTTAGAAGCCTTGAAAGCGGCTGTATTAAAAATAGAATCGCAAAAGTGCGAATTGAATGTCATATTTACCGGTGTTGGAGAAGTTTCTGAATCAGACGTGCAACTCGCCGCTGCATCTAAAGCTGTCATCTTGGGCTTCCATACTCAAATTGAAAGCCACGCAGATAGCCTTGTTAAGCAGCTAGGCATACAAGTCCGCTTACACAATATCATTTACCATGCCGTAGATGATGTGAAAGCCTTGATGTTAGGCACACTGGATAAAGTGGCTGTCGAGACTGAGAAAGGCAAAGCTGAAGTGAAAGCAACATTCAAATCCTCTCACTATGGTATCATTGCAGGGTGCATGGTCACGGAAGGCACAATCCATCGCAATAACCATGTTCGCGTCCGTCGTGGAAATGAGGTGATTTGGAAAGGTCCGATTTCCTCACTTAAACGCGTCAAGGAAGATGTGCGTGAAGTGGCAAAAGGTTTCGAGTGCGGTATAGTACTTAGCAACTTTACAGCCTACCTGGAAGGAGACATCCTCGAGAGCTATGAAGTAACCTACATAATGCAAGAATTATAGAGATACCATGCCGAAAAAACGAACAGACCGACTGAACTCCCTTTTGAAAGAGGTGATTTCCGACATCATTAAAAGGGATGTGCGGAATCCACATGTTAACCAGCTTTTGACAGTCACGCGTGTTGATATCACCAAAGATCTGCACTACGCTAAAGTGTATGTCAGCATCATCGGAACGGATGAAGAAAAGCAAGAAACCCTGCAAGCGCTGCAAAGCGCTGCGGGTTTTATTGCTGTAAATGCCTCCAAAGAGGTTGTGATGCACTATTTCCCCGAGCTCACCTTCAAACTGGATGACAGTGTAGAAAAACATTTTCGCATCGAGAAACTGCTTAGCGAGCTGAGCGCCGAAAAAAAATCAAGGAACGCAGATCATTCCGATGACGTCACCCCTCCCTAAAACCAACCCGATTGCTTCCCAAGGGTATTTGCTTGTCAATAAACCGAAAGGGAAAACTGCCTTCAGCCTGGTCGCCGTTTTGCGTAGGCGCTTGGGCATACAAAAAATTGGTCATGCGGGTACTTTAGATCCATTAGCGACTGGCGTAATGGTCATGCTTCTGGGCAAAGAGTACACTAAGCTTTCTGATAAATTTCTCACGGAAGATAAGGAATATCTGGCGCAAGTTCAACTGGGTATCGAAACCGATACCTATGACAGCGAAGGGCAGCCCATGGGTGGAACCGCACATTGCCCCACACTTGAGGAAGTTCAAGAAGTTTTAGAACAATTTCAAGGGGACATCATGCAGATTCCTCCTATGTTTTCGGCCAAGAAGGTCAATGGACAAAAGCTATGCAATTTGGCCCGCAAGGGTAAAACGGTAGATCGTCTCCCTGTAAAGGTGAAAGTGGATATCGATCTTTTGAATTATCAATATCCATATATTGATTTACGGATCAATTGTTCTAAGGGAACGTACATACGAAGTCTTGCTCATGATATGGGAAAGCTGCTGACATGTGGAGCGCATCTTTCGGCGTTAGTTCGCACACGCAGCGGTCATTTTCATTTGCGGGATTGCATGGATGGCGAGCTTTTATTTAGCGGGCCGGCGGACATTGGGCTTGAATCGCACATCTCTAAGCTGCATTTTCTATGACATTGCGCTGGCGCTCCGGACTAAGCGCTTTATATGACTTGCGTTGCAAAATATCTTGATTTTAATTAACAAAATCTTTACAATTCTAAATTACAACCAACAATAACAGCTAAAGGAGTTAAAATGCTTCCCTTAATTTCTAATTTCTGGTCACGAAACTGCCGTATCGAACGCGAATCTACTGCCCAAACCCGCGAAATCCAAAAAGTTGAAACTATTGTTAAGGATATAGACGATTTTAACACTCAATATGCGAAAGATTTAGGCGAATTGAAGCGCGAAAACGAAAAAACGCGGGCACGCATTAAAGATCTACTTGATAAGGTCTGATCCTGCTTTAGAAATTAAGCCTTGAACCATCTAAAGAAGGTGCTCTCCTCTCCTTCTTTACGCTTGCTGACGATCATTTTTTGAATCTCATCTAAGTGATTCGTAATAGTACTTTTTACAGCCTTTGTAATTTCAATGGTTTGCTCTACAGACTCATGACCGTGGCAAACTGCAGATTCAATACGTTTTCTAAAAACCCCATTTTTGTCAAACTGCTCTTCTAAACCTTTGTGTGTAGAATAGGTTGAAAATTGTTCTTCCAATACAATTCCTCCAGCTACAACACTTGGCAAATCGATTATTGCGAGTACCTCAAGGGCAGCTTGTATTGCCAAATCTGTGACAATATTATCTTTTTCTGAGCTAAGTAAACGTTTACTCAGAAAACTTGTAGTTTTTCCTGATAAATATTCATCTATTTGCACCATGGCTCTTTCATCAGTGATATAGGAATTTGAAAAATGATTAATAGCCAACGAGCTAACTAACCCTAATCCTAATCTGGCTATAGGATTGCAACTGGCATAGAATGATAATACAGTAGTTGTAAAAGTGATAAATTCCGTTCTTAATAGATCATGCATGACAAAAGGACATTTGCCACTTAGTCTCTTTTTTGTATCCAATATATCTGATCTAATTTTTTTTAGACCATCTCTCTTATTTTCTAGAAATGCTATGTTTTTATCAGTACTATCGTTAATTAATCTATTAAGTCTTTCCTTATCTTCCATAGAGCAACGTAATAATTGAATCTCATCGAGCATCATTCCTTTTCTCAGTTTAAGTTCATTTATGACCTTATCGTGAGCATCTATGGCCTCATTAAGGGATGTTTCCATTTCCCCTAATAAATTATATACTTGTGAATGAAGATCGTCTGTATTAGCACATTCTATGGAGTGCTTCCATATTATGAATGTTATCAACATTTGTAATGCAACATCTTTGGCTAAATGGTGATAAGAAGAAGACTCCGGGCCTTCTTTATCTTCTGGAATTTCTTTCTCAACACGTCGCAAGGCCATTTGGGTGATGCGAGAGGTACTTCTTTCTTGTACAGTTACGATCGCTTTACTTGGAGATGATACCACTAGGATTGCTGTACTTTTTTCTTGTATTCTCATCAAACTTCTATCTACAGAAGCTGATTTGCTTTCTTGGATTGTTGATTGCCGACGACTTGGCACAAGCCACATTTCTTTCCTCTGTGTCCAGTCCAAAGTTAAACAAGAATCCTGCACATGCATATCTTTAGTTTTATCGTGAAAAACCACTATTTCCTTTGCTTCCATTGCCGGTTGAGAATAGGGTTCACGTCTTTGTACACGTGGACTTGGTATTCCAGTAGTAGTTCTTATTAAGAGCGGGGTTAATCCCCTTATTGTTGTCATCATTTTTATCACCTATTATTAGTATATTAAGTCACTATTATACTATGAATTTGTAAAGCGTATTTAAAATGAATGTTAAAATCATATAAATTTAATTTAATTAAGAAGGCCAACTGCAATTGGCGACCATAAACTCTCTGTGACATCAGTGCTCTCTGTGTTTAAAAAAATTTTGAAACACAGAGAGCACGGAGGGCATGGAGAACTTCGAAAGTCTCTTGGCTTTTTTTATTGAAAATGGCATCGTGCATTCATGGAAATACTGTTTAACTTAACCAAAAATGTCGACCACCTGAAGCCTGCAGCACTTACTATAGGCAATTTTGACGGCTTGCATCTTGGACATCAGGCTGTGATTAATCGCGTAAAAGAACTGGCTCAGAAAGAACAAGAACATAGCATCGTTTTAACCTTTCTGAATCATCCTTCCGAGGTTTTAAATCCCGATAAGGCCGTTTCAAAGCTTTGCACTCAAAAACATAAAATCAAACTTCTGGATGAATTGGGCATAGATGCTGTGATACTCCTGCGTTTCACTCAAGAATTTTCCCGGCAAACCGCGGAGGAATTCCTGAAAAAAATCTACGAGCGGTTCCCCTTCAAACATTTAATCTTAGGACACGATGCTGTCATGGGAAAGGATCGGCAAGGAAACCCTGAACAGATTAAAAAATTAGCCCAATCGCTGAATTTTCAAGTTCAATATATCTCTCCGTATTTAATCGAGGGCAAACCTGTTTCAAGCAGTTCTATCCGTGAAGCTCTACGAACAGGAAACTTACAAGACGTCGAAAAAATGCTCGGCCGGAAATATTCCATTTACTCCAATGTAGGCACTGGAAAAGGAAAAGGCCGTGGTCTTGGTTTCCCAACGGCTAATATCGACACCGATAGCCTCTGTTTGCCGCCCTTGGGTGTTTATGCGGTGAGCGCAAAAGTTGACGGCAAGACCTTTCCCGGAGTGGCTAATTTAGGAATAGCACCAACGGTTCGGGATGACGGTAAGCCTATACTAGAAGTACATTTGTTTGATCGCTCTATTGATTTATATGGCAAAGACGTAGAAGTGAATTTTCATGGTTATATAAGACCCGAAAAAAAATTCTCCGATCTTACCCACCTTAAAGAAAGGATAGGATTGGACATAGAAGAAGCTAAGTTTATACTCAGGAACGATAACGCTAATTGAGGTTTGTATGGTCTCAAGCACATCCGATATCCACAGCAGTGGACACATTCCGACCTTAAATCTATCTGCAATGTCCTCGGTAATAAAAAAACAATGGGGTTCCCGTTTAATCGATTTCAAGGCATTCAGTAAACTGTCTGTAACAGATTCAAAAATGGAGTGGGTGTGCCTTAAGGCCCGTCGCGACACATTTTTACTTACTATTCAAGAATTGGCCAAGCATCTGGATTGTTCCCCAAAAGTCATCAGAAATTCACTTTGCAACTATGCCGGTACACATAAAATTGAAATTCTCCTTTTACTTAAACTGCAATCTCCCGGCTGGGAAAAATTAAAATCTAAAATGGAACAATTTTTCGTTCCTTTTGATATAAATGTTGAAACCCTATACCGCCAAATCATCAAAACAATAACAATGCTATTAGAAAATCCAACGAAGTTTCTTTCTCTGCCGGAAGAACCGAAACACTTCACTAGAGCAGAAGTTGGTTATCCTCTGCCATTGGACGTAGGAAAGAATGGTCAACATTATTTTATCTTAAAACTCACTCCGAAATCTGAACCTTTTGCTACAGGTTCTTATAAAAAAGTCTACTATGCCATCAATCTCGAAACTTTTGACTTTGCCGCTTGGGCAAAAATTTTGTTGAATGAAGAGATCAAAGGGAAATTATTAAATGAAATCGAAATACCAAGCCAACTGAAGAGTGCAGGGGTCGTCAAACTTTTTCATCATAGCTTCTATCGGACAAAACCTGGTGAGAAAGCGGGGCTCATGTTTGAATATTGCGGCAAAGACCTTCTAAAACTGGTCGAAAAAATAGCCATCAATCCATTAAGTCCCGCACAAAAAAATAAGCTATGGGATGTGCTCCAAGATGTTGCTGAAACTTTATCGGAACTGGAAGCAAAAAATATCCATCATCGTGATATCAAGTCAGAAAATATTTTTTTAAAGGTTCAAAATGGCAAATGGAGAGGAAAAATTGGTGACTTCGGTTTTGCTGTCCCAAAAGATCAAGAATTACGCCAACTTGATTTTTGTGGGACTGTCGATTATCTCTCTCCGGAATACTGCAAAGGAAAAAGGCTTGTAGAAATGGGAAATGAGATCATTAAAAATGCAGATAAAACAACATTTTTGCTCTTCACAGATTATTACAAAAAATCAGAAATTGCGCGTGGAAAAGCAATGATAGTTGCGGGGGAGAAATTATATGCCCAAACTGTGTCTGACATTTGGTCTCTAGGGGTAACGCTATACGAATTACGGACAGGAAGGATTCCATCCACCCTTATTTCTGACGAAATAAATGCCGAAACCACTGACCAAGATTATCTTAAAGCGATTGATCAAGTGGATCAATATTTTATAGCCTCTAAGTTTTCACAACCAGTCCCTCGGAATTCATTGGAAGAATTGAATCTGGCTATGTTGACGCTGGACCATGAGAAAAGACCTTCAGCCCGTGAATGTTATTTGAAAATCCGGGAATTGCGGAGAATGAAAGTACAGTTTGAATGAGCCACAATCTCAATGAAATTTTAACCACAGAGGCACAGAGAGAGGCAAAGAGAGAAGTACATCGCAACAAAATGCGCAAAGAGGATTCCTTTCTAGCTCCGGGCTAGAAAGGAATCCTCTTTGCGCATTTGTTGTGGCGATGTACTTCTCTCTTTGCCTTTCTCTGTGCCTCTGTGCCTCTGTGGTTAAAAATGAATTGAGATTGTGGCTTATTCTTCTGTGATTATCCGAAGAAATGGCCGCAGCTTCCTCATGTCATCCACAGCAGACTCGGGAATATTGCAATGCGCTATATTCATCTCTTTTAACGCAGGTGCAATCTTGATCGCTTCCCGCACCCCCTGCTCAGTCAAATTAGTGCAGCGCATCACATTCAAGTTAGTCAAGGAACGCATCCGCA
>Ga0206822_1101_pt1 | contig 20935 bp, 16 predicted proteins | sample Alteio_BWOrgCont_83_FD_152913 | JGI IMG/M metagenome (GOLD analysis project Ga0206822, IMG submission 152913) | Enriched cells from forest soil in Barre Woods Harvard Forest LTER site, Petersham, Massachusetts, United States -... | ecosystem: Environmental > Terrestrial > Soil > Temperate forest >... | reverse complement strand
TCTGGGTATAGCATATATTTCATCCTTTCCGGCAGACATCAAAATATCTCCTTTCGACGCATATTGCACAGTGTCCCAAGAGGCTTTGAAACGGACATTTTCCTTCAATTCTACAAATCGCCTCATTACTGGTTTTGGGATAAATACCCCTTCACGGATGGGATCTTTATCATAAAATTTCTCCATCTTTGCGCGACTTAGAAAATATTGGTCGCCGTGAGAAGCGCTAACTTTCCAATCTCCTTTCTCTGCGGAAAGGATTGTAATCAAAAAGCCATCATTTATGCTCCTTAAGACCTCTCTTTCGCGTGCAGGTTCCGCAAAAATTTCTTTGGTTCTTACAGCGGTTTGGATTTCGGATTTGGCCCACTCGAGTTTGCATGTACTTTTAGAAAAATCTATAATGCTGGGAATGATCTCTTTGAATTGGTCTCTATCTTTCCTATGCGAAGACTTTTGGAGGGCTTCTTTTGTGTAAGGTACTCCATGCCTGGGGACCATCGACCAGTCATAGATAAATAAAGGATTGTGTGCATTTCCTAATTTGCAGTACTTGGATCGGCTGACAGAAATTTTCACAAAAGTGCGGAAGAGTGTCTGGTCAGTATTGTTGAATCCGACATTATGGACGCAGTAGGGATCAAGCCTTAATAGGGTATTGTTCGGATAGTATGTCGGTATCTTTCCTTCCGCAACTGACGAAAATCTTTGTAAGACTTCATCAATATTTTCAGGATCAATTCCCTCTAATGAAAAGGGTCCAGGAAGAAATGGGGTCGGGCAAGAATCTGCAACCACATACACATGATCGCAAGGAACATCAACATCTCTTTTTTTGCTGTCTATCCTTAGGTAGGAGTCGCCATGCCAGCCTGTCCTTCTCTGCGCCTTATGGGGCTCAACTTCCCCTTGATCGACAGTAATATAGACATAATTATATTTTTCAAAGTCTGGGTTGACGCTTCTCTCGAAAGCTGCCGCCTTAGCGATCACTTCCTTGAATTGTTCAAGTTCCTTTGGGATTTTCCAACCTTGATTAGGTATATAAATAGGCATGTCGAGGAATCTAAGGCCTATTTCATCCTTCTTAGTAGAAAACATCGGCTGATCTTCTAAAGTTCCCAGATTGACTGGAAAATTTAGTTTATTATAAAATTCTATATCCCAAGTTTTACTGGAAAATAACTCATCAACAGATCTTCCGGGATTCAAACCTTGGACTTGCAAACGATATTGCACATCATCGCGTATGCCTTCTAAGAATCGAATATCCAGTCTTTTTGCATGAGGTACTTTAGGATCATCTTCACTATCTTTAATTGCAATCTCTGCTCCTGTTTGTTTCTTAGGATTGTATTCTCCTATTTGCAGAGCAGGATTTTTGCAGGTTCCTTTCAGAAATTCGGAAAGCACCGTACCATAATTTTTGTTAAGTATGGAAAACTCTGCGTTGGCTTCTTGGAAAACAAAACCGCTTTGCAAAGCATATTTCAGAATAGAAACATATTTGTTCGAAACTTTTAGTCTAATGCAATCATTTCCTTTTTGATCTTCGATAAAAAAAGGAAGATATTTTTTTACTTCTTTCAATATCCCCTTCTCGGAAAATGAAGGAATCGCAGATAGATCCACAAAACAAAGATTCTTGGATTGGTATGAAGTGTTTTGAAGAAAGATTTCACGGACTTTACTTTCCGCACCTTGCTTGCTATCGTCTGTTTTAGGAGACTCAAAAAAACTGTCAGGCGTATATTGTGTTGGGTCTAATGATAATTTAGTCGTCATTATAATTTCCTTTTTTTTAATAAAAACAATCATACTATATTTTAAATTAGAATAAATTAATAGAATTTTCTACGGGTCATCGAAGGACGGTATGGACTTATGCAACTGTCTCATTATGTCCTTGCATCCTTTCGTCCCTTATTTGCTTGCTGCAAAAAGATATTTAAAATATATAAAAATTTTTGTAATTTTAATCACAAGGAGCTTAGTATGAGCGTAGCATCTATTGGAAGTATTCCCTCTCAAAAATATCTGTCGGCAGGTCGAACTCCTTCCCAAGATGAGTTGGTAAACAAAGTCAATCGCTATATCCGCTCTTTTTCACGAACCAGTCCCGAAAAATTCAGAAGCGAAATATTTAAAGAGCGAAGAACACTTTTTGCTGACAAGCTACCCAACAAATCATTAGCAATCATTGTTGGAGGAACCGAATATTCCAGGAATTTAGATATAGAGTTTCCTTTTAGGCAGGAATCGAACTTTTATTATCTAACAGGTTTTGACGAACCCGATAGTATAGCTCTGATAGAAAAAAAAGATGAGAGTACCCATATTTATACGTTATTTGTAAGGTCTCGCGATCCTGCCAAAGAACTGTGGACGGGACTACGCGCGGGCGTTTCTGGAGCTGAATCGGATTTCCATGCTGATAAGGCTTTGAATAATGATCTATTGATCCAGACTTTGACTACAGTATGCAAGGCAGCAGAAAAAATATTCTTAATACCCGCGGTAACAAATAAAGCGAAAAATGAACTAATTGAAAGCCTATTGAATAAGGAGCAAAGACAATATGAAGACAGCAGTCATGTAGTCCATAAGATGCGTGTAGTGAAGTCTCCTTACGAAATAGCCCTCATAAAACGTGCCAATAACATTTCAGGTAAAGGGCACGTGATAGCTATGCTGGAAGGCAAACTTAACCAGGAATTGATAAAGCTGCATCGAAGCCATGCCAAAGGACGCAATGAAGGGGAGATTCAAGCTGTTATTGAAAGTGAGTTCCGCAAAAGAGGAGCTCAAAGGCTGGCTTATCCCACAATCGTGACTTCCCCAAAAAATTGCGCGATACTCCATTATGTGCAGAATTCAGCCTACGCTAAGCCTGGCGACCTTATCTTAGTAGATGCTGGTTGCGAATATGGATATCAGGCTGCAGATATTACCCGCACTTGGCCGCTATCAGGAAAATTCACTAAGGAGCAGGCTGCAATTTACAATTTGGTCCTCAAGGCGCAAAAAGCAGGCATTAAGGCGGCTGTGGTCGACACAACTTTAGAGGAAATTCAGAAGGTCTCTGAGAAAATATTAGTTAAAGGTCTGCAGGAGTTAGGAGTCGTTAAAGGCGATTTGGATGCAATTGCCGCGAAAATTCGTGATTTTTTCCCTCACGGAATCGGACATTTTTTGGGCATGGACGTGCATGATGTTACAGGTGAGACGGATATGAATTTCAAACAGGTCCCATTGCCTGCCGGAGCTGTCATTACGGTGGAACCAGGAATTTATATCGCTCAAGATAACACGTCAGTTGATCCAAAATGGAGAGGCATTGGGATAAGAATCGAGGATAATATATTAATTACGGCAGAAGGACCGATCAATCTTTCGTCGGGCATACCCAAGGAGCTTTTAGAGATTGAATCTATGATGTTATGACGCGTAAATAGCAACGCGGGGAAATTCAGAATTCAGAATACAGAATTCAGAAGAATAGTTTGTAAAGGGCTTAGAATGATGTTTGGAGCATGATTTGTCTTGACAATATGTCACCAAAAATTTTATAAATGTCCTTTATGTCATTAATATATTGCCCTCAAAATCTTGTGTTGATAAACTGGATGTCGTTAAAAAAAATAATTTCTTGATGTCTAAAATCCAAAAGTAAAAATTATAAAATTCAATTTAAGGAGTAATAAATGGCAGCTTCAATCCCACCATCAGATAATAGGGCGCTCTTAATCCTTCACGGTGCCGATTTTGACACCATAGAAGAAAAAAATCCTGAGTTCGTATGCCCTGTTGGCCAAGTATTTATGAATGAGCCGGTAATGTGTGGTGAGCATACGATAGAAAAAAAAATACTTAAACAGTGGGTTGCTAAATGTATTGAAACAAAAAAAGAAGTTACACATCCAATTAGTGGTGAAGTGATAGCCTACGATCCCAACAAACTCTTTGAACACCAATTTCCGCGAAATTTATTGTTGATACAACTCATTTCTAAATTTGTTGAAGGATTTATGAAGGAACATCCAATCAAAAAGGATTTAGAAGTAAAAGAAGAGATCGCGAAGCCAATCGAAGAAAAAAAATCCGAGGTAAAGCCGGTAGAAGTGAAAAAAGATGAAATACAACCAAGTGCAGAGAAAAAGGTAGAGGTTAAACCAGAGATAGAGAAAAAAGCCAGCCAGTCCAAAGATTTCGATGAGAGATTCGATGCAGTTAAGTCTTCCCATGAAAGCAAAGAAGATAATGAAATAAAAGGTTCCCCTGACCTTAGACCGCAAAGTAAAGAAATAATCGACCCTGACTTCGCTGAATATTTTACGTCATTGCTAAACTCTATAACTCACCTATTATCGAAAAATCAAAAGTGTTGTGTCTTACATTGTGGTTGGTGGGATGCTAAAAAAGGGATTGCTCAAGTAGATGATAATATTATTATTAGAATCCTCCCTGAAAAAGTACGAGCCTTCAAATCAGACAAGTCTCAAAAAAAATTAAATGCAGAAGCTGAATCCATATACAATGAAAATAAGTTTTGGACTGAAGATTTTTCCATATGGACAGAGATTTGTTCCCTGTGGGATAGGCGGGCACAAGAAAAGCTAGATATTTGTAATATAGAAGATGTGAAATTACTATTATTTAAAGATATTATTCGACCTTTTGAAATTATAGACTTTTTCCAACATGAACAAAAAACCTGGGGTAGAATACACGCTGCTTTTATTGATAAATGTTTGCTCGCCAACAGATTGTGTACTTTGATCAAATGTTTTGAAAAATGCGAAATAGCTCCTAATGAAATTGCGGCGTTACAAAAAATCGCAGAAAAAAAAGAGACAATGAGTTTTGGACAGATGGTTCAATTCATTTTTATTTCAACTCTAAAGAATAGTGGCAAATCGAGCCTAACGGATAAAGGCCATTTAAGCGAAGTCCAAGGTTTTGAGTTTATTGCAAAGAGTTTGTCATACGACTTCTTGATGGAACTTGTTGGAATGTACAAAGATATATTCGCAGAAGCAGTCAAAACAAAGGAAGCTTATCTAAAAAAATGTGAGTTTTTGTCCAGCATAATAAAAGCATGCGTAGAAATTCATAAATCAAATGCGGTACATTTTCCAACAAGGACTTTAGATGACACTTTTAGTGCATTAAAGCAAGAGGTGGTTGGATTCTTTGAAATATTAGACAATGAAAAATACGCAATATGTTCTTTGGCTCTTACTGATAATGACATAGAAAAAGTCAGGAAATCGAATATACATTCACCAGAATTTAAAGGAATTCGCTTTGCTGTCTTCTGTAAGGAATTTGTCATCTGGATTGTTGAAAAAGGAAGTGAAAGTCGTTTAAAAGCAACTCTAGAAGCATCCTTCAAATCTTAACGCCAGTACACAGCTCTTTAGTCCTGAGCGCCCGCAGAGGACGTCTGGAACGAGCCCACAGCGCCCGGAGGGACTATCTAGTACCCACATCTTTTATGCAGGCCTTTTCAGGCCTCGCACAAATATTTGTTAGCTCCCCAGGCCTCCGTTCCATGTCGCTCACTTTTACTTGTTTCCCAGTCCGGAGCGCCAGCGGAGGACGTCTGAAACGAGCCCATAGCGACCGGAGGGAGCTATGGGTACGAGAAATAAAATCTGAGCTCGGAGCGGAGCGGAGAGCGACTGACTTTTATCAACGTTGATCCACAAATTGATCGCTATATGTCGGACAAGTCAATCGCTCTCCGCTCCGCTCCGAGCTCAGATTTTATTTTTCGTACCCATAGCTCCCTCCGGTCGCTATGGGCTCGTTTCAGACGTCCTCCGCTGGCGCTCCGGACTAAGGACCATTGTCCCTTCTTCTGAATTCTGAATTCTGTATTCTGAATTCAGCACTCCTCCACGTTTATATTTACACGTTAAAAACCAATAATAAGTTTTTCTTATATTGCTATTAAGTTTTTTTAATTTTTACGAAACTACATCGATATTGTAGCATGTATATTGAAATTAAACCTAAGATGAGCTTAAACGAAAAACTAGTTTTAAATTATATACAGGGGATATTATGACAATTTCATTGTTGCCTTTACCGGCAGTTAACCTTTCAGAAATTTCAATTAAAGAAAAACATTCCGAACAAGGAATTACTACGGAACTACTCACAAAAATGTGGGCATCCATTAACAACTCTCTAGTTCTAGGGGAATATGGAAACCTTTGGGTAAGACTTCATAGCAACGCAGATTTTAAAGCTGTTTATCGAGAGAAAGATTTTAAAGCTTTAAAATATTTGTTTCCTCTTCTTATGGAAACGGCAAAAAAACAAAAAGCAAGTTATGTCGTGATTGAATCCGATAGCTCGACAAAAGTCCCCGAATATGCAAGACAAGCTGGCATGAAAGCACGTTATATGAACTCGGAATCCGGAAGTCAAGTCCATGCGATTCGCGTAAAAGACGGATCCGACAATTGGCCTAAGTTTCGAGCCATAAAAGAATCGATCTCTGCTGTACCTTTGATTAAAGATGAAAGGACTGTTTATGTCGTCATAGGAAAAAATAAACCTAATGGAGCCCTAGGAGCCGGAAGACCTATCGGGACTATTACCGGATATAGGGAACCTGGCGAGAGTTTTGAACAAGCTGTCATAAGGGAATTGGGCGAAGAAACGGGTCTAAAATTGCCGGAATCAATCAAACCGCGATTAATAGCTCAAACTTTCAAACGTGATTATTACCCCGGAGCCGATGATCGAAATGAAGTTGCACTTATCCCAATCGGTCTAGGAAGTGGGTTTACTGTGCAGAAAAAAGAAGATCGCACTTGGACTTTGATCCAACCGAAGTCGGGAGATGGCACTGTCGGCCAGGAAATCAAAGCTTCAGATGATTTGGAAGAAGTTTATGTTTTGCCAGTAGGAGAAGCTTTAGACCAGATGGATCTAAAGTCACCAGGATCAAGTGGCCGTGCTAAGGTTGATGCGGCCTATAAGGCTTTCCTATCGGGGCTTCAGCTCGTGGAAAAAGAGGTAAGCTTTGGCTGGAAGTCAGCATTGCAAAGCTATAATGATGTGAAGTTCACTTCACCTGGAAAAGATGAAGATCTTGAGTATCTTACGTGAGGGCCTGGGTTGGTCGTTTTGAGTTAAGTATAGCTAGAAGTCTAGCCGTCTATGCGCCAAAATCCAACTGGATTTTGATGCATAGATTAATAGTGTTAATAATTTTAAAATGTATAGGAGTAGTATATGACTGTTCAATATGGAATACCCTTAGGTGGAAGCGGTATGTATTTAAAAGACGGTAAGATAGAATTCGGAGTCCCACTTGGTAACAGTGGACTCTACATCCCTCTTACGAGTAAGTCACCATCAAAGAAGCCGTCGTATTCTTCAGATCGTTCTACCAAAACCGATGAAAAGATAACGGGAGTCAGAGTAGAAATATTGAAAACAGATAATTACCCCAAAGGAATGGATTCCGGTGATTATGCAATGGAAGATTTTTGCAGACATTTGGAGAGATCAGCTAAACGAGAAAAAGAATGGGAAAAACCAGAATACAGTGATTATGCTAGTGCTGGGATTTAATGAATTTCAACTAGATGCTGCTTTAGGATAGGAATTTCAAAGAGTGTGAGTACCCTTTGAATTTCCTCTCCATCGGACAAACCCCGAAATCTTTAGACGAATAAGTTTAACTTTTTTAGGTCGAAGAGGTCATTGTCAATGGCATTAACCAATTCACCAATACGATTATCCTTCTCAATCTTTAGAAGATGATGATAGATAGACTCATCGTCAAACCACAAACACGCGTCTAAACTACTATAAAATAAACCGAGGATGCTGGTACGAATTAAAACTGCTTCCCGGGTAGTGTCAAAAAAGGGACTCAAACGTGTCGGAATTAATTTTTGAACCTCTTCCATAGCCTTTTGGCACTTGAGATCTTCTCGAGCATCTTCCAAAGACAAAACGGGCTTTCCTAGAATATTCATCACTTTAGCGATACCAAAAGCATAATAAAGAAAATCTTGAGCCTTTAAATCTAAGTTTTTTTTGAAGGGGCTTTCTGTGAACCTTTTGAAGGACACTTCTGCGTTTGCACATACGTTTGCATCGTAGAGTTCTTGCTCAAGGCAATCAAGATGTTTTGGATTATATTTTTCAAAATAAAATTTCTTGCTTAAACGATCTATTATCGAGGGCAACACATGAAGGAGTACTTTCAAAAAACGAGGTTGTTGCATACGAAATGAGAAGCGCGGCCATAAGGCTTCTATAAACTTTAGATATTTATCTTGAGTCCATACGTCACCGGTATCCGATTTCTTTGGATTCTTAGCAACGTACTTGTCCAGATATTTCCCGACATCACCATCCAAAAATGGCATTATGCGAATCTGTCTAAATTCACTTAGAGGGTGTGGATGGAAATAACCATCCTCACAAAAACCCGCTCGGGAAATAAAAATAAATTTGGACTCTTCTATTTCATCCAAATGATTCAATCCATATAAGTTCTTTAATTGTATTCTGTTATCAAAATCAGCAAATAACACTCGGTCAAATCCATCCAATATCCACACAACTTTTTTATGTTTTATTTTGTGAAGTTTAGGTTCGGTGAGATTGGCTTTTAAGCATTCTTCCGCAAGCTTACTTATGTTTTCAAGAGAAGATAAAGAAAATAAGAGAGGTAAATAATTGTCTGAATCTTGGTTGTACCGTTCCAGCTGTTTGCGAAAAAAATGCTTAGCACACGTTGATTTGCCTACACCAGTTCCACCAGTCAATAACAAAACTTTTTCATCGGAATCGAGAAAGTTATTGATTTGATCGGCTATCATTTCTGCGCGGTATATGACGCTTTTGGCTCCTCTTTGATCGATGTAAAGAGCACTTTCCTGATCAAACTTTAGTAGCATACTCTTGTCTAAATTCAACATACGTTATCTCCAAATAGAACATTACGATTGGAGTTATGATAATTGCTTTTAATGATTTATTTTAAGATAAAAAAACTTATATAACCAATAAGCAAAACTTATAGAAAAATGGCTATAGGTTTGTTTAGGGGGGTATTCAGTGCGTGTCCCCGTATTTTATACGGTGTTTTTTCAATCCAGCAATACCTTATAATAATCGTAAAAAATAAGGATTGTTATGATATTCATGAATTTTATTAATAATATTAGTTTTAGGGTTCAATATTTTCTTTCTGAAGTTTCACAAAAAGAGGATGAATATGAATGTGAAATGCTAGAAAAAAATGTATATGGACAACTGCCAGATGAAATATTGGTAAAAATGGCCAACAATTTACCCCTCAATGACATAGCAAAGTTCCATCAGGTTAACAAGAAAACTGCTCGCGTTTTTGAAGATACCTTAGCCCGAGCAAAGATCTTTTTTTCCAGCATAAAAAAATTTAATAAAAAGCTTAAAATTGATCTTGATATGCTCCCAGTTGAGCTTCCCCAACAACACACGGAAGTGCTTATAGGTAAAATTTCAAATCAGGGAATTAAATACTTTGCATTTGAGTATGGAACTACATATGAAGAATTAGAATCTCGTGTGATTGATTTGATTGATCATCATTTCATCATCGCTTTAATAACAGAACGAGCAATAAATTATTACAGAATAAAAGAAGCATTATTTCTCTGGTCGAAAATTTCGCTACCTGACTGGACTGCTATAAACTTGGCGATCGATTACATGAATATACTACTGGAGACAAAACCCGGAAGTAATAATGAAGAAGATAAGAAATGGATGAAGCTTTATGGCTATTCAGCGATTTTACAAGCCCAGCGAGAACAAGAAAGTCATGATAGAAGGATGGATCGCGGTTGGCACTAATATTTTCCGGCCGCGAAGGCCTCTCTCTGTGTCTCTGTGCCTCTGTGGTTTAGAAATGCATTTGGATAGTAGTAACTGTTTTTCATAAAAAAACCCTTGTATTAAAAATAAATTTCGTATATAATATAATTAAAAAAATAAGTATTTAATACGGTTTAATATGAATCCATTTCAACAATTATTACGACAAACAACTTCTTCTCCCCATCATAATAAAATGATGAAGTCCGTCGAACCTCTAGAACAATATTTTGGCATAAACCATTTTTGGTATTATCGTGTCACAAATTCCGGACATTATAGCTATTTGGGCACCAACAAGAAATGGGACGAATATTGCTTCGAAAATCAAGTATTTAGCACTGTCCGCTATCTACGCCATCCATCTACCCTTCCTGAAGGCATAAGCTTAATGAAAAAGACTTCAAATCCGGTATACAAAGAATTTTTAAAACTTGCTTCAGAAAAATTTAACATAAATTTAAGCTTACATTTGTTGAAAAAAATTCCTGAGGGAGTCGAAGGTTTTGGATTCGGTCTGAAACATAAAAACCGAAGGGCAGAAGAACAATTGCTCAATGAATTGCCACTCCTTTGCCAATTTTATAAGCGATTTCGCGAAGAAAACAACGCCCTAATCCGCCACATCCAGAACAATCAAATCGATCTTGCTTCCCTGATAGGGCCAGTTTTTTATGAAAATGAAAAACAGATCCAACTGCTGCCAAACAACCGGCAGGATTTTTTAAGAAAACTCGGTTTTCAAGATATCCTGGATCTTTCCGATCGTGAGAAGCAAGTCTTAAAACATCTCTCCAATGGATTTCCTGCTCAATATATTGCCGACGAGCTTTCCCTTTCCAAGAGGACTATAGAAGGCTATATCGAAAACATTAAACAAAAACTTCATTGCTGCTCTAAGGTGGAACTCATCAAAAAGGCAAGAGATTTCTCTGCAACAGAACCTTACTATTTAGACATATGACATTGTTTAATACCCATTATTCTTCAACAGATTGTGTGAGAAACAAAGATCTTAGCGATCTTTTTCCATTTGAAAAAAAAGAGATCTGCAAAGATATTCCAAAGGCATTAACACAATTTTATCTACTGTTAGTTGCAGCAAAAAATACGATCAATTCTTTAGATTTAGAAAAAGGAAGATTTAAAGAACTAGACCCTTGCGTTGGAGAAAATCAATGCCACGTCCGTGCAGTCATCATCGCCCTCATCGCCAAACTTTGCCTATCCAGTTTTAGCAAGATTCGAGACTCAATTGATCAAAACTTAGAAGCTATTGAGCAGTATATTAAACAGGTCGAAGAAGAAATAAAACATCCAAAATCTAAGGATTTTAAAACTAAAATTTCGTTACCCTACTCGGATGTCCTAAAAAAATTCGATATTCCATCCACGGAATATGAACTTTTCTTAGTCCAATGTTATCTTCTCACAGCCGTTATAAGAAAAACAAATGATGAACTTCATCCAGAAAAAACCGACAAAAAAAAATTACGCGACCTTGTTGGAACCGAATTCTCAAAAAGAATCAATGATAAGTTTCTTGAACCTTTAGTTAAGAACATGCGGAAAAATATTTCTGAGCTCTCGGTGAAATTTATCAGAAAAGTCGCTTTTGATACACAGGATGAGCACCTCATAAAAATGGTTTCACCAAGTTATTCATTGCCTCAAATAGAACATCGCCCCAAATCACCCCACCCTGATTATTTATCCTGTACTCCCACTTTTTGGACAAGCGAGCTTATCTTGAAAAAGGGCATGCTGGAGAATTTACCCATCGTTTTATGGCATAAACAAATCGATGATAAGACTAATAAAGAAATTAGGGAAACCTGCCTGTACTTTCAATATGATGATCAAAGCGGAACTTATGTTCCAACAAATCCTAAAAAATTTGATGGAAACAAAATCGTCATTGTCACGGAAGCTAAATCCCGAAAAAAAAGAGATCGTTTACCCTTCAGAGAAATAACCCGTGAAGAATTAGAAAGTACTAAATTTGCCGATTGGTTTTATGGTAATTTTGCAGCCCACCGGCAGTTTTTTGATGCATCTTTGGATAAAGCCATTCTTCAGGATGTATTGGAAGATGATGTAAGATTCCAACATTATAAAGAGTTATCCGAACAAGGATATTCAAGGGACAATCCATCTAAATGCCACGTTTGGCATATGTATTGCGATTTGTTGCGGAATACGCCCTTCAAGCAACTTACCGATAACGATCTTGAAGCTATTTACGGCGACTTTTACCGTGAACACGCTATGCAGGAATTGAAACGGATCGAGGAGGAACTGAAGTTGCCGCTGACAATTGAAGTTCGTGGAGACAAAATCTTAGTCTCGCTCAAAAACGATATCCATGATGAAGCTTTAGTAAAAACTAATAAAGAGCTGATTGAAGCTATAGATCATTCTGTCATGTTATATAAGCCTAATTATACCGCCAAACCCTGGTCTGAAACATTCGAGCTGGAAAAAGCGTGGTTCATGTTTAGCCCATTAGTATTGGCCATCCATCATGAAAATCCTGTTAAGTTTTTATTAGACCATCGTTTTTATTGGACTTGGGGTTTCAATGAAATAATAAATTTTCTCAGTTCCAAACCAGAACTTTTTGAACCTGCAGGCTTTTTAGACATATGCGCTGACTATTTGCTCAACGGGAGAGGCTATATTGGTGACCTTATTGCCGTGGTTGCAGCAGTAGGCAAAGCTTTGAAGATTCCAAACCTTAAGGATAGGGCTTTTGACCTTCTTGTTGCTGCGGCAATGAATTATAAATCTGAAAATCTAGACAGCATCATTACCAAAAATGCAGATCATATCAACCTTCGCCAAGAAGCGATCAAGCAATTAGCTCCCTTTAAAGACGAAAAACCCATACGAGAAGCTCTTGAAAAAATGGCTAAAGAAGAGCCTGTGATGCAGCTCAAATTGGATTTGGAAACCTATTTGGAGAATCGTGGATCCTATTTTGAAGCTCTTGAATGTGAAATGATGAAGAGAATGATGACAATAAAATTTAGAGAAGAGTGGGGCTATGAGCATTTGATTGATCTAGGACCTTCTTGCCATCTGTGGGAAAATCCAGGGCTATATAAGGCGATCCTTGAATCAGGCGAGAGCACGATAGCACAAGAAATGATGAGGCAATTTACTCAAGAAAATAATGCAGGCCCTTATTCTTTTCTGAAATTCATGGCCTTACATACTAGTGATATAACTCTTTTGTCAAATATCATTGACTTCCTCAAGGAGAATGCAACGGTTGACAAGTTAAGTCTAATTGAAAAAAATCACAGGAATTATTTTAAGTTACAATCCTTAGATGAGCTCTTAAGAGATATCGAGCAAGATTCGATTTTACTGCAAATCCTAGATAAAAATCCTCGTGAAAAGAAATCGCAACAGCCGTTCAGCACTCATTTAATTCACATAAATGAGTGGACCCACTTGAAAATGCTGTGGAGACAACAAACCCTATATTCTATTATTACAGATGAACAACTAGATTTATCCCTACGTATAGTAGCAATACGAAAATGCACGGAATTCTTTCTTAAAGGCCAAGGTGAATGGCGCAGTGAACCTTCTCTTGATCCACAAAGTGAATATAAAAAATCGCATAAAAATTACTATCATCGAGGAAAGGTTTGTACGGGTCTGCGAGTAATTTCTGTAAATGGCGATCTTCACACAAAAGTTCGAGAAGAGGCTAAACGCATTCTTGAATTAATCAAGAATCATTTGAACGATGTTGTGAAAGGATTTCGTTCTCCCTTTGACAAAATCACTCGCGAATTAACCCCGCAGACAATCAGATTGCTTGAGTTACTTGAAACCCCGGTAAAAGAAACAGGATTTTACGTGTAAATACATACGTGGAAGAATTCAGAATACAGAATACAGAAGAAGGGACAATGGTTCTTAGTTCTGAGCCGAAGGGACAATGGTTCTTAGTCAGGACCAGAAGGGATACTGTTCCTTAGTCCGGAGCGCCAGCGGAGGACGTCTGAAACGAGCCCATAGCGACCGGAGGGAGCTATGGGGATCGAAAGAGAGATTCTGAGCTCGTAGCGAAGCGAAGAGCGATTGACTTTGCTCAACGTTGATTTTTTCCAATTCCTGGGGCAATTCAGCTAAAATTGATTTGCTATATGTCTGACAAGTCAATCGCTCTCCGCTCCGCTCCGAGCTCAGATTTTATTTCTAGTACCCATAGCTCCCTCCGGTCGCTATGGGCTTGTTTCAGACGTCCTCCGCTGGCGCTCCGGACTATGATGGCGACACTCTGGACACTGGCGCTCCGGACTAAGTTGGCGCATTCCGGACACTGACCCTCGCGACATGACCCTCGCGACTATTGACCTCTTTTCTAAAATATGATATAATAAACAGATTATAACATTTAAAATGTAAACTAAACTAAATATCAATTAATGTGAGTAAAAAAAATGCTTAGTTTGGAAATTCTTAGTCCTTTAGATCCGAAAATTTATATATTATCTGGCCAGATTCGTGCAATGGCCCAAGAGGCAATCAAATGGCGTGATGACGCAAAACAAATAGATGGCTTAGCATTGACGAAATTTGACTTTGTCATGTTCCGTTTTAAAGAAAGAAGAGAACGCCAAGATGTCCAAGAAGGACTCCAAGGTACGGTCGTAGAGTGGTATAAGGAAGAAAAAGGAACTTTCAATGTAACCCGAGTTGGAGGTTCTGCTTTTAAAAACTTTGGTAAAGAGATTTCCCTCTTTCCTACTCAGACTACATCCTTACTGTCTCCTAGCCCAATCACAGTTGAGGAACTCGTTCAAGATATACTATCGACAATAGAGGTTGGTGAGCAACAACTCATTACATCAATTGCGCTAAATGTAATGCTTTTTGATATTAAAGAGAAATGCATTGGAAGAAAAGAATGGAGTATAGAAAAAATTGCAAATCTATCAATTTATGATTCTTATTTAAATTATATTGATAAATCAATTGATAAATTTTTAAATAATTTTGAAGATTTTCAAGACAGAGAGATACAATCCTTCTGCATAGGGGTAAGAATCATCAGCCAAGAAGATGGAAATCTCGTTACCAAAGTTTTTAAAAGCGAAACCTTTCGGCCTAAGGAAGTTGCTGTATCTCCTATTATAGTGGAAAATCAAGAAGCGTATTCGTCTTTAGGAGATATTGTGGAAATCTTTCAAAGACAATATCAAAAAGTCAACGGCTATTTTCAGGTCGTAGAAAAGTGTAAGGAAATTGCCAAAGCCCATTTGCAAAATAATGGTTCGGAAAAATACATAGAGCACCTGACAATATTTGCTATGACCGGTGAAAATCTATTTGATATCGAACCAAAGATCTTAAAGTATAATTTTACAGACATTTCCTGTAAAACTTGCCATAAATGGAAAACTACAAGTCATAAATTGTATAAATGTTCAAAATGCTTTATGGCCTATTATTGCGATAGAGAATGTCAATTGAAAGATTGGAAAATGCACAAAGTGACCTGTCTGCCCACACTACGGCAATCAACTGAAGAGAGTGATGAATAGCATTCTAGCCATGTTCTCATTTCCCGAAATCATTGGACTTTTGAGAGAATTCGATATAGAGATTTTATAGCTCTTTTGCTATTAAAATCTCTAGATTCGGATATAACTTTCAAACTTATTTGGGAAAATTATGAGCATGAGCATAGGTACAGGAAGAACAACTCCATGGAGAACTGAAAGCTTAAAACATGATCGCGAAAAACAAGAAAAGATAGATCAGGAGAATTTTGAGCACAACGCTGATGTATTGGCACAAAGTATTGCCCAATCGATTGCAAAAGAGCTCTTTGAAAGATTAAAGGAACGTGAAACAACTTCCTGTCTGATGCATACAGATGAAAAACACCCAGTTCATCGGAAGTATCATTTTTTTAATGTTAACACACAGGAAATGAGTTGGATAAAAAATTATGCAAAGGAAGCTGCAGATCTCCCACCTTTCAAGCAAATGCTGGACTGTCTAAACGACGAGGATATAGATGTTGACTATATTGAAGATAAGTTTACTCAAGTTTGCGATTTAACTAAAACGTATGTTGAACAGACCATTGAGCAAAAGATAAAACTCACATATGATAATAACTTGGAGTATATTATTATAGTAGCTCGTACACCGCATTACCCCAAATTTCCGAAAGTACATCCAAATACTATCCTTGATTGCCTTTTGTGGATCAAACCGGCCCATATACAGAGCAAGAAAGCACGTATATTTGATGTTTACGGCATGTTAGAAGAAGAGAAGAAATAGTTCTTTGAAATAATCTCTAACTTTCAACTCTATCATCATAAATGAGAAGATGACTTGATTCTATCCAAACGTTACCCATAGTGCCATCTGAATGGACCAGGCAAACTTCAGCTTTGTGAGGGATTGCATCATCCAAAGAAACGATTGTGCCGAATTTTTCTGAATATTTGCTTCCTACATGTACCACAGCACCTACTTCAAAACCTCTTTCTTTAACCGTTTTCGTTCCTTTATACAAGTAAAATAAAGATCCGGTCAGTTGAGTTTTTTGCAGCAGTTCCAGAGTTACTTCGCTAAATAATGCGATAAATTTGGATTCTACATTCACACGGGTTCTCGCTCCGCCAGGTCCCATTAAATGAAGTTTTGCCCGATAAGGATCATCGGCATTCAATGAGGCAACAGTCCAGATTTCTCCAAATGGAACACGAAATCCGCTAAAATGAACCTCGCTGCATGCTTGAATCCCTCTTTCAACCAAAGTTTTATTTCCTATGTAAATCACTTTTTTTCCAGTGCTGCTCTCCCCATTTCCTGACGAAGGGCTGATATCTCTATCCTGAAAAGATAAATTCTGAGGGTGGTAATACGCGATTATGGCTTGAGAAGTCATAGTTTCTCCTTTGCTGCTTTGAATTTAATCTCACCAAGATCTACTGCTTTATCCATTTTTTTAAAATAAAAAAATTTCTTTTGTGGCTTTGAAAATATTCTTTTGCTATTAAAAGAAAGCGCATTTTCAAAAAACGATCAGAAGAGGAGTTCCGTCGAATATGACAATACAAATGACAAGTTGGCCTTTGGACGCTCGAAAGCAGGAAACCGAAAGGTGTGTTGAACCAATTGAAAAATCTGATCTGGAAAGGTTAGCGGCAATTGCGAACCAAGATCTGGTGGCATTTCATCAAAAAAGGCCCGAGTTAAGAAAATTACGAGCCATTACTGTACTTGGGGAAGAAGGAGCAGACCATTTTATCGACAGAAGAGGTTTTCGTTGCTTATCGGTGTGGACATTTTTTAGAAAAGCAAAAGGAATTCGACATTTTCATCCCATGCGCCATACAAGATTAGACTTTGGCAGTGCAAAATTCGGGCATTCATCATGGATAAAACATCCGGGAGATATCGGTTTTAAGGGAAGAGGCATCAATTGTTTCGGCCGTTCGATAGAGATAAAAAAGAATGAAAAAATTGATATCGCATTCAAAAGATACTTAGCTAAAGATACCTCATCAGGAGCAAAACGATTAAAGAAATCTTCCTGTGTGGTTCTTTGGCCTCCTCAAAAGCTTGGTGACGTTATACAGGGAAAAAGTGTCTAAAAAACACATTTAACTTGTGTAAATCATCAGCAGTGCATAGAATGGCTCCGCATAATATCAACAATGGGGAGTTTACTATGTTACCGATTAATCAAATATTTACTCGAGCAATGGCTACTCGGGCAGCCCAGAAGGCTACACCGTCAGCACCGCCAACAAGTGCACAGTCAGAAAAAATCAAAAACTTATGGAAAGCAATACAAGACTTAATACCTGAAAATTCTAATTTGAAAGATTTATACAGATCTATTAAACAGTTGAAAGCGGTTGATCTGGCTGTAGGTGGAGCTTGTATTGGTGCACCTATTGGTGTATTTAAAGGAGTTAAAGCCGGGGTTCATGATGGTGATTCAACTACAGAAAGATTCCTTATGGGATCTGCTCTTGGAACGGTGGGGTTCGTAATCGGAGCTGCTGCCGGCGCGGTTTGGCCGGTAACCGGTCCTTTATATATATACTCGGCTCATGTGCAAAGTAAAAAGGATCGTCACCATTACTGAGGCGACCGATTCTCGTTAGCCACTAAATGAAAGGGGCCCTGGCTAGTCCGTAGCGCTAGGACAATGCCAGTGAATTAAAATAAAGACTACCTCATAACCCCTGACGAGGTAATTGCAAAAGTCCTTTCTTAGTCCGGAGCGCCAGCGGAGGACGTCTGAAACGAGCCCATAGCGACCGGAGGGAGCTATGGGGGTGAGTAAGAAAATCCGAGCTCGGAGCGAAGCGAAGAGCGATTGACTTATCAGACATATAGTAAATCAATTTTGGAGTATTTCATGCATTTTTTAGCTGAATCGCCCCAAGAAATGGAAAAAATCAACGTTGAAAAAAATCAATCGCTCTTCGCTTCGCTCCGAGCTCAGATTTTCTTTCCGTACCCATAGCTCCCTCCGGTCGCTATGGGCTCGTTTCAAACGTCCTCCGCTGGCGCTCCGGACTAAGAAAGAACTTTTGCAATTGTCTCTGAGGGGGTTATGAGGTAGTCTTTACTGACATTGCGCTGGTGCTCCGGACTAGTTTATTCATCGGGCATAAGAGCTAAGTTTACTATGAATTAATTGTCAATAAAATGGAGATCAAGACAACATGCAGCCATATACCTATAAAAATATTCATAGCTTGGCCAACCAATTCGATTACGTCTTAAACTTTCAATCTTGGAAAGAATCGGGAGTGACGCTGCAGTACCTTGAAAACTTGATCGATTTATTTAATTTGCGAACTATCTTGTCACAAACTGAAAATGCGGAAACTGCACCAGCGTTACAAAAGAAGATGTTGGCTTTAAGTACAAGAATTAATACAGAAGGGAATGAATACCAGACCCCACAATTCAACGAATTAGCTTTCAGGATCATGGGAATTGCAAAGGGTATTTTTAACGTAGGGACTAAACCTGATTGGAATTCGTTACCCATGGAACTTATCAAAGAAATTTTCTCTCATGTTGTAAAGAAGAAGCAACAACAACATGGTAAAATATTCCAATGCGATATCGAACCCTTAGTGTTAATTAGTAAAAAATGGAACATGGCTGCTTTGGAAGTCCATAAAGATTGGATGGAAAAAATATTAGAAGATTGGTCGACAGATGTTTATCGCTGTTACACATTAGACAGTCTACTTAAGTGTATTAAAGATAAAAAGATGAAGCGTATCGTAACATGTTATCAGTTCGAAGATGCTGACCTCAAAAATCTACTGGAAAGCTGTGAGCATCTTTCACATATAACTATATATGCCCGTAATATTAAAGACATTTCCTTGGATGCACCTTATCCTAGTCTTCAAAGTTTATTTTTTTCTGATTGTCAAATCTCTATAACTCAAAAGTTACCCACGATTTTATCAAATTTTCCCGAACTAAAAGTCTTAAAATTTGGGAATCCTTTCCATTTTGAAGGTGTGCAATTATCACAAGCTTTTTCAAGTATACCGAAGCTTGAACAATTATATCTATCTAACTGGGTGGAAGAAAAAATGTTGGCAGATGCTCTTCTACAACTTCCCAATCTTTCCACTTTGGATCTTACCCATTTTCATTTCGTGTATAAAGGTGATGAGCTGGCAAAAGTACTTCCTCAGCTTACTTCTCTGAGAACCCTGAACATGTGTCAAACAGGGATCACTCCGTGGTATCTGGAGGAAATTATCTCAAAGCTTCCTCAGTTGACCCATTTATCGCTTACCACGGTTCCTTTTGCTACTTTTAGAGAGAATCTTGGATCTGATGATGATGATTCGCTGTTGGCTAGAGCTCTTCTCAATCTTTCATCTCTGCAAAGCTTATGCTTGCCTCACTTACACGGATTAAAGGGAGAAAAGTTAGCACCTATCCTAACCAATAATTCATCTTTAAGAAGTTTATATCTTCCACACTGTCGTGAACTTACGGTTCTTCCTAAGCTACCCAATCTGACTACTTTGGACATAGCTCATTGTTACAAGCTTACAGGTGAAAAGCTTTTGGAAAGTCTTTCAGGATGTCCTCGCCTTACTGAATTGGACATTACAGGCTGCAGGTTTACTTATGAGGAACTTGAAGAAGCTTTATTACTCCTACCCGATTTGAAAAATCTAGTGATGGAAAAACTCAGGATCACAGATGAGCAAGCGAAGAGATTACGGGCAAATTTCCCTCATATTCGATTTACCGGGATGCTTCCTTTTTTTTATTCCAGTTGAAAAAAGTTTACATAAACTTCTTTTGCGTACTTCGCGTACCTTATTGTGGCGATTTAGAATCCTCTTAGTCTCTATCTGTGCCTTAGAATAGCTCCGAGTGAGAGCCGATACGAATCAGATGGACATACTCATCATCAAGCCAATAGATTAGCAAAGTGTCTGGCTTTACATGGCATTCCCTGAAACCCACGTAGCTCCCAGTTAATGGGTGATCTAAATATTTCTCAGACAATTTCTCTTCTTTCAAGAGTAAACCCAATACCGTTTCTAGTTCTGTTTTTACTGGTTTGTTGTGTTCATATTTCTTTAAGTCTTTTTTGAAACGGCGCGTTGGATCTGGTCTAAGCATTCGGATTCATCCCCATCTTTTCCCAGAAATCTTCAATGGAATCGCACTTTATGCCTTTTCCTTCTTTACTTTCCCGCATAGCATCAAGAGTGACCTTGTTAGGCTTCCTCTCTTGAGGGAAATCCTTTCTAAGATAAGAAAGAATGAACTCGCTTAAATTCATGTGCGCCTTTGCAGCCAACATTTTAATGTAAGCCCTTTCATCTACAGTACAATCGATGGTGACTTTTGCTTTATCATGATTGTGTTGGTGTCGAGCGTGAGACTGAGCACCCATATTATACCTCCTTGGTTACAACTCCATTTTACCAAATTCCCAAGATTTATGAAAGTCCAAAATCTCTTTTTCCTGGAATAGAGAACGAGTCTC
>Ga0206822_1100_pt1 | contig 21355 bp, 27 predicted proteins | sample Alteio_BWOrgCont_83_FD_152913 | JGI IMG/M metagenome (GOLD analysis project Ga0206822, IMG submission 152913) | Enriched cells from forest soil in Barre Woods Harvard Forest LTER site, Petersham, Massachusetts, United States -... | ecosystem: Environmental > Terrestrial > Soil > Temperate forest >... | reverse complement strand
TGATTGTTTTAAAATTATACTTGCTGGAATGTTGCCACGTGCATCTTTGATCATAAGCCTTAAAACAAGATTGCGCCTATCTGGTTCACTTAATCGCGCAACAGATTGAATGTGAATTGGGGTCTGAAATGTTTCAGAAAGTAAAGCAGCAGCTTGTTGGACTACAGTTGAGTTAATTGTTATTTCTGATGGTGCATTAAAATAGTGTTTGTATGCATAATAAACGCCACCAATCATTAGAATGCTGGCTACAATAGGTTTTAGTATCATAAAAATCCTCATTATTTTTTACAGATGCATACAACTTATCAAAGGGATCATGGACAAGATAAGATTGAGGATAAGGTTTGATTATAAAATAGCCATATAAAGACATAATGACAACTTGGACCTGAAATTGCTTACAGCATACAAATAGAATATGATAAATGATGTAACAACAAGATTCACATATTGTAGTTTTCCTGGACATTTCGATAGGGATAAAATGAACTGGAAATATTACTGGCAAGTTAAAAAGCAGCACAAGCCTAAAAAACTATGTTCTAATTTTGATTTAAACCCCATTGACTCGTTCGACATGTTTCAACATCAAGAACTTGTTCAATTTGTTCGAGATAGCGATGATCATATTAGTTTAATCATTCCAGAATACAATCTTACAGCCTTTCTGCGCGAGGATGACAGTTTGTTGGTAGAGTTTGATAGAGGCTCATATATTATTCCTGTAGAGTCAAAAAAACCTAACTTTGGTGGCATGTATTATTTCTTTCGTTGTCCCCTATGTAGTAACCGAATGAGAAAGCTATATTGCCTTGATGGGCAGTATCAGTGCAGGAAATGCGCGCAGCTAGCATATTGGAGTCAACGACTAAGGCCTTCCGAAAGACACGTTAGAAAGACCATTGCTATTAAAAATAACCTAAAATCTAAATGTGGATCTTTACAAGAGCGACCCTTGCACATGCAATCGCACACATTTCAAAAACAACGTATCAAGTATGTTAAACATGATGAATTGTGGGATCGTGAATATATCAAAGAATTGACACTGTGGTACGGGAATAAGATATATGAAGACGTCGATTGGTATTTTCCGCCTTCGGATATGTATGACGCCTATGTTGAGCGAAAGTAGTATTTTAGGTTGTTGTAGACTCCTTGTTGTATTTTTGGATTAAATCCAATGGAATATCATCTACTGGATAATTCTCAAAAATGCATTCAGGCTCTATATTTGAAGCCTTGCTAAAATCTTTTTGAGCTTGTCGTAGTGTAGGAAAATTATAACAGCGTTGGCGAATGCCTTCAATGCATGGCCGAATATTTTCTACTGATATTATTAATACGCTGATAACTTTGCCAAATGATACCTTTGAGAAAGGCTCTTTGTTTCTTGTCTTGCACCAAGCTACATAGTCTTCATATACAGTGCTTTTGCTTATTTGTTTGTACCATATAGGTAAGCTGTTTTGGTTGTTTCTACCAATAAAAAATCCACCATCTCTAAGAGCTTCGTAAATATATTTATGGGCGGAATATGGATCATTCTGTTGTAGCATTATGGAAGAGGTTTGTTGGTTCATAGTAAATCCTGATTTTTATGTTCTTGCTGGGCAAGTTCTTGCATTAGTATAAGCTTTTTTTGCAACTCTTTGGTTTGTGCTTGCAGTGACTTAGGACCAAGCTCTATTTCTTCTTTGATTTGTTTATAAGCATTAGGGCATGATGTTTTGGTGTTGATGTAATCTAATGCCCAATCAATAAGAGGTTGATCTTGCTTGCTCCACGGATATTTGGCTAACTTTAAGTCGTATTGCAATTGTTCTGGTAGTTTTGAGATGATCCAAGATCGTAGATCAAGGCCTTGTTCAATAGCCTCGCCAATATCTTTGCTTGTGCTAGTTGAGCATTTTATTGCGTGTGAATACAATGCACACCATTTTTTCCATACATCATTTCCGGCAAAATCTGCATCCGGGCAGATTAATAATGCTTTATGTTTGGCAAGGTAATCTGTTACAGAATCAGGCTCTTTGGTGCTGCCACCGATAGCGATAATCGCAGCAAAATCACCAACAACATGATGTAAGGCATATCCATCAAGTTCTGTCTCAACTACTATCAAAACAGGATGTTTTTTGTCGCCAATGATGTTAAGTCCTTCAGTGCTTCCAGGTATGGCAATATATTTTGGAAGTGCGTCACCTTCATGAAAATCTGTACGTCGAGTTTTAAGTCGAATTATTTTACCAAAGTCTATGGTTGGTATGACTAACCCTTTGGGCAGCCACAGTTTTTTCATCGTTCCATCCTCTTTTTGTTCTTCTGGTAGGTCCCAATCAGTTCTAGCTAAATATTGATCTTGAGCTGACCAGCCTAACCAATAATTAATTACGGCTTCTAGAGGAAGACCTCGTGCTGCAAGATATGCTAAAGAATCTTGCTTAAGTAACAAGTTTGCATGTGTTTGATCAATATATTGGGTTGCCTGTTTTTGCCAGGTAGGAGAATGTTTTATTAAGGGTATTGAGCTTGGTTTATAGGGAGTTTTAAATAAAGAGTTTTTCATGGTGCTTTCTATGGTTACTCCAATCAATTTTGTAGCATCTGAAAATGTATAGCCAAGATGATCTATGGCAAATTGAATAGTATCGCCACTTATTTCGCATCGACGGCAAAAATAAAAGCCGGTACAGTTTTTTTGTTGTTTATTTGGTTGAATTATAAATCTGTCATTTCCGCCACATGCAGGACAAGCACTTTTATACTCACCTCCTTGCGTAGAAGCTGACCAGATTGGATTTAAATTTGCTTGTTGAGCAAGCTCTAACAGTGTCATAGTGTTCTTTCGTAAATTAATGAGCGTGGATATGGTGGATGTCGTGGATTTATACGATGCTGTTGCAGGAAAGTTACAGTAACCATGAGTTGTCTATTTTTTGAGACAGCCAAAATCAGATCCACGCTCACCACCAACACCACAAAAAATTATTTTTTAGGTTTTGTAACACGCCATTTAGTGGTGCCTTGATGTTTTTCGCATTGTTCTAAGCGAAAGCCGCCTTCAATTCGATTTTTGTTGCGGGATAAATACTTTGCTATGCGACGTTGGTTAATTATACCTTTGTTATCGGCTGCAAATTCAGCCATTACTTCTTGAAGCGTGCTATATGCTTCAAGTTTTAATTTAGATGTTTCTAAGGTGGTGATGCTTTGTTCGGTTAGTTCTCGTACTTTGATTGGTCTATCTTCAAATACGGTATACCATGCAGTAAAAAATTCAGTGAGTTGTAGCCTGACGGGATCAGATTCTTCTATTTCTTTGCGACTTTCGCATGGATCTTTCATCCCAATCCATACAATGGCTGATCGAACCAAGTTACTCCAATCTTCAAACCTTCCAAATTGTTTGATATCTTGTGGTTCTCTTCCTGCAAAATGATATGCGCGTAAAATAGTTAATGCTGCTTTTACGAGTTTGCCGCGATGCTGAGGTATGTATTCTCGTAAGTTTATTTCGAATTCTCGTTCTTCTGGGCGTTCAACCTCTGGATCCAGTTTGCATAGGACTGCTCTTGTTGAAATATCACCCATGAACACAAGATTGTTACCTGTGACTAAAAAAGTTACGTTGGTCAGTACGGTACGTGTTTCATTGCCACCAAGCAAACGGTCTTTGTATGTTTCTTGTGTTAAAATTGAGCAGAGAGCAGCACTTTTGAAGGGTTTCTCAATGTTGTCATAACAAACAATTGCATCCCCTTCACTTAATACTGACATAATGCGCTTTTTTTCTTCGGTTTCGTTTTCAGCTTGAGCAATAACGCTATTTGATTTCCCAGTACTAATTAAAGCAACAATATCGCTTAAAAGTGATTTGCCTGATGACATTTTTGGTGCAGTAAAGCCAAATAACGGCGCTGTAGAAATAGATTTTCTGATAAGGGCCGTAAGGATGGCTGCTAGAGCAACTGATTTGCTAGCATCATCTTCAAAGGGAAAATCTTTTAAGATAAAGAGCAGTTCTTCTTTTGCATTTATAGCATCTATCTTTGTTGGTTCTTCTGGGATCTTTTCAAATATACAGTCACTGGGAAAAAGTAGTAATCCTGATTGAGAATCGTAGCCAGGTATTTCAAGGATTGAGCCATCTTTACGAAGAGTTGGTGCATTAATAATACCCGTCAGAACAGGAAGGCTCCAATCTTGTTTAGAAATTAAATGTTTAGATATTTTCTCAGTACAATCAATAGTTTTTAGTCTTTTAGAGCGATCATCAAATGTTACAAAATTTCCAATTTGAGTTAGATAAAATATCAGATATGTCTGATCAATATCTTTAATAATCATAGAGTTTGAAGCTCTTTTGATGCTGTTATTTTTGCTTGCTGGTGAGCTAGGTGTCTGAACAACGCGAACTAATTTGCCAGATCGTTGATAGATATGATCTTGTTCGTTGAGTAAAATCTTTTCTGCTGCAATTACGATTTCAGGAAGCTTGCCTGGCTCGATGTAAATGGTGTTATCAAATTGTTTTTTACGTTTTAGATATTCGTTGTAAGATGTTAGCAAAGTAATTATTGAAATTCCTGATGCTTGATCTAAGTCTGTAATATCAAGTGATACTAGTTCCTGCCACGAAATGGCGCTATATCCAAAAGCGGTTTTTTGTGATTCGATATCATTTTCTTCTTTGGTTAATTCTATCTGTGCGGCAGCTCGAATAGCTTGATATGATTCCGTTTTAGCCAGTATTTCTTTTTGCTCTTTTACTACATTTTTGTTATCATTTTCCATGACAATATCCTTTGTTTAGAGCCATCGGCTACCACCGATGGTTTTTTCTTTTTTATTTTCTGAGAATCTCTTTAAATTTTTCTTCAACAGCTTGTTCTAGGTAGTCTGCAATTGGTTTGTTGATGGGATAGTACACATTTAAGGCGCCAGAAGGATGGGTTCGTGTAGGGAAAGTTAATCGGATGCCTCCTTGTGGGCGAGTGTAAATACCGATACCGCCTAAATAAAAATTATTGTCATATACAAAGCTGATAAAGCCGATCAAACCATCGCTTGCGTTAATGGGGACTACTTGAATATCACTGACTTTTTGGTGCATACATAGCTCCTTTTATTACATTTTTGCTTTCATCAAGATTCATCAATGCCATAAAGAAATCGGCTAATTGTTTTTGTTCGTCTAGCGTTAGTTCTTTTGTATCTCGCGGTGGGATACGAATGGACATGGTGATAGCTTTCTTGATCTTCATAAAGCTAGTATCGCATTATGATTAGGCCTAAAATGGTCCAACTGAATTATAATGAAAATACTATCAATATAGCCCCTGAGAGCGCCTAGCGGTGGCGCCCCCTTAAATCAATATGTAAAAAGTGTTGAAATTTGGACCAATTTGAAAAGATTAATCGAGATATTGAGGATTTATTTGAACAGACTCGGTGGTAATTATTAAAAATTCTTGCAACCCACACTTTGTTGAGATCTGCTTATTAATCTGACGACAAGCATCGTATATTGTTTTAGTGTTATCTTTTTCTGAATCTCGCAAAATTGCTTGCAGCATATTTCCTAACGACCATTTAGTGACTTTATTGCGCATTAAAACCTTAAACACCTCTGATGGGATACCATCATGTGACCTACCATTTTTATCATTATCTAAGGCTTTAAGTCGATGAAATCTTACTCTTTTATTTTGATATTCAAAGTAACGACCTTGTATTATGTAAGACCAATTTGTAATTTTATCCAAGCTTAAAGGTTGTTGCATTTGAGAAGGTAGATTTTCTTTTAAGAATGCTACGATCCGTAATATATGAATTTTGTATTCTTCAATTATTAGTAACCAATCAGGAGGTGGTTGATTCTCAAAGTTTACGTATCGTATTACATCATTATGAGCTTGTTGCAAGATTAAAGAATCACGTTTTTCTTGAGCAAGTTGTTCTATTATGGAATCACAAATTTCTGCATTGTATCGTTCATGAAACACTCGTAATAGATGCAGACTATGCCAAGTTGAAGATTGTTTCTGCTGAGTTAAATAAAATTCTTGGTTTATCCAGGCACAATATTTAGGAAATATATCTTTCGTTATAATGTATTTACAATCATTAATGCGATTGATTTTGCCAAATTTCTTTAAAAATAAAGAATGATCAGCGATTTCATCGTGTAACAAAATAAAAAAAACTTGTTCTAATGGAAAAATAACGATCTTGTTCTCTGCTAGTAACTTTTGCTCTTGATCAAGTAAGCTAAGTATTTCAGGGTTAATTGCATTGTATTTAATGACATATTTTCTTGCCTGTTTTTCAATTGATTTTAGTTCTTTAATAGCATTTTTTTCGGCAACATTGATTGCTTTTATTGCAATGGTTTCTTCAGAACAAAGCTGATTCAATGCTGGAAAAAATATGGGTGTGCGCAGCAGATTATTACTAAAATTATTGAATTCAGGGTAAAAAACATGATGAACGTTAATTAAGCTAGTCCTATTGGCAATAGATTCTAATTTGTTTAATGCGATATTCATTATTACTTCTTTGTCGATACTTTTTTATAATGATAAATTCATATGAATTATATCATCCTTACTGGCACTTTATAGAATTTTGTGATGAAAAGGATAAGCTGAGTTAGTGTCCGTTGATTATGTCTTTTATGTGAGATCGTTACCTTCTGTTTGGATAATTATGAAAAAATATTTAGTTGTTGTTGAATGTGCCATCGAGCTTGATGGAAAGTTCTTGATCATCAAGCGTCCTGAAGGTAAGCATGCTGCAGGTTTATTGTCATTTCCTGGTGGCAAATTTGATCCACAAGATGAAATGAATGAGTGGGACGTTTTGCGATTTGCAGCTCAAAGAGAAATTTTTGAAGAAGTTGGCTTAACTCTGTTAGATCCTTTGCAGTACGTGACGAGCAATTATTTTATCGATAGCGACGAGATACCAGTCATAGACTCAATTTTTTATTGCAAGCTCAGCAAAACTACTGCCAATGTTAATGCTTCACCGCGCGAAGTGCCAGAGTATTATTGGATGACTCCAGAGGAAATTAATTCAGCTGTAAATTCTCCGGCATGGCTGAAAAAGTATGTTGAGATAATTCTTGAGCATAAAAAGTTATACAGCTTGAATGAAGCGTAAAAGGAACTGTGATGTCTATCGCTCAATCGTCCGATAAATTGGATATTCCTGTAACACTTGTACAAGAGTTGATTGCAGAGCAGTTTCCACAATGGGCCTATTTGCCCATTAGAACTGTGGAATTCAGTGGCTGGGATAATAAAACATTTCGCTTGGGCCAAGATATGTCCATAAGACTTCCAAGCGCTCAAGAATATGCGGCGCAAGTTAAAAAAGAGCAAACATGGTTGCCGATTTTAGCATCAAATTTGTCGATTCCTATTTCACAACCGATTGCGATGGGCAAGCCTTCAAAAAATTATCCTTTCAATTGGTCGGTTTATCGATGGATAGAAGGCCAAAGTGCAAATAGTTTGATTATTGATGGATTAGATTTAAACATTATCGCTGTTCAGCTTGCTCAGTTCTTACATGAATTACATCAAATCGATAGCCAAGGCGGTCCGGTTACTGATCGAGGCGGTTCTCCTATTTTCTATGATGATGAAGCAAGATCAACTATGATTCAATTGCAAAATTTGATTGATGTTAACACGGCAACATCTGTTTGGGAGGCAGCAATAAGTTCTCGATGGAATAAAGCACCGATGTGGGCTCATGGAGATCTTAGTTCGGGAAATATTTTGATACAAGATAATCGATTGTGTGCTGTTATTGATTTTGGCAGTATAACTATTGGTGATCCTGCTTGTGATTTAGTGATAGCTTGGACTTTTTTAAAAAATGAGAGCCGGCAAATTTTTAAAAAACAAATAAATTTAGATAAAGATACTTGGGCTCGAGCACGCGGTTGGGCTTTGTGGAAAGCATTGATTACATTAGCTCCATTGAAAGATAAAAATAATTCAGATGCTACGGCGCAACTGCAAATTATTGATGAAATTTTAAATGAACATGTAATTGAAAATCATCACTAAGCCATGAGTAATTGTTTGATTGAAAATATTAAGTTCATGTCATCTAAAAAGTTCCGAAGATCGTACGATGCGCTGCACCAGTCATTTTTTCAAGTGCTATTAAAATAAACTGTAAAAATAAAGCCACTCACAACTTCGCTGAAAAAAATGCCTGGCAGGCCATTACCAAAGGCTTTGAAGACAATAAATTAAATGGTTTTTGTACGTCTTAGACGATGTTTTTGCCACTTAGGCGCAGGTTCTGAAGTAGGAACTTTATGAGCTGTCGTTTTTCATCAACTTCAGAACCAAGAAAAAGTTCATGAGCTTTTTTTGTTAAATCGAGAAATTTATCGATGCTTTTGTTTCTGGGAATGTCTATACTATCTGAAACTAGATTACTTTTCCCGTAGACATTCTGGGTCAGTTACAAATTAAAATTACCTTAAATAAGGAGAATTATGAATATTAATGATTTGCATGATTTATTTTTTAATATGAAAATGACCAGTTCTATAAAACGAGGGAAGAACATTCCGCCTGTTCAATTTGTTGAATTTAAAAAAGGTTCTTGGACATTTGATTTTAACTCACAATTGTACGATAAATTATTTAATCGATTGTTTGAGCTTGATGAGCTTGATATTGAAAATGATGAACGAGAAAAAGAGCTTTTGTCTATTATTGCTCAAATGCCGGAAGTTTTTGATGCATCTCGTGAACTTGCACAAATGTATAATGATGAAGATGATAGAAGTGATGAAGTTAATCAAATTTATGAAAAAGCATTTGCCCTAGCACGGAGCTACATTCCTGAAAATTTTCGTAAAGGACAAGATCAAATTCCTTGGGCATGCATAGAAAACAGACCATTTTTGAGATTAATTGAGGCCTATGGTGAATTCAAGGAAATGGATGAGGGAATAGAGTCTGCTATACCGATATACCTACAATTACTATCCTGGAATCCAACCGATGAACAAGGGATATTAAATAGAACTACATCAGTCAAAAGAACTGCATCAGTTAAAAAAGATTTATTGTAAGAGAGGTGATTGTGAATTTTAAAGTTAACAGAAATCATCGATGCCCATGCGATAGTGGAATTAAATACAAAAAATGTTGCTATCAATCAATCTCTTCAGTTGATTTTGATCTATCCAGCTTTGAGGAAGATAGGTTAAATCAAGCTGACTATCAAGATGGCCGAGAGATACTATGCGATGTGCTTCTTGAAGAGTTGCAGAACTTTTATTATCAATTGGAGGAATTTAAAAATAATTCAAATGAACTGCCAGCAGATTTTTTTACGCGCTTGCATGAATTTAATGAAAAACATCCTAAACATCCTATCCCGCTTAATTATTTATATAACGGGTATATTTTAATAGGCGATCACATCAAAGCAAATTCGTATATGCTGGAAATGTATCAAAAATTTCCTCTCTATTTCTTTGGTCGTTTTATTTATGCAAGTATATGCCTTTACAATAAAGAACATGAAAAGGCTTTTGAAATTTTGGGAAAATATGATTCATTAAAAGATCTTTATCCTGAAAGAAAAAAATTTCATGTCAGTGAAGGTTATACATTTCATGAATTCTTAGTAAAATATCATGCTAAAATGAAAAATCGAGTTTTAGCTGAACGTCATTATAATTGCTTAGTCCAATTAGCAAGTAGTTATCCAACTCATGATAGTACGCAAATCATAAAAACTGCTCGCGAGCAGATCGAATGGATTACTTTTGCTGCAGCATTTCAGGTAATTCAAAACATGTTTACCGAAAAACAGGTGTGATGAACTTGATTACCAGAGAACAGTTAATAGCTATTGAAGCTGAACAGTTAGCGGATTTTATTACTCTGCCAAAGACTCAGGTGTTTTAATGTACCAACCACAATAATCCAAGCATTGCGGACATTCAAACTCTTCTTGAAGGCTGATTTTAAGTAAAAAGAGCATGAGTGTATCATCTGCACCTGAGTACAAAAGTTGTTTAAGCTTGGCAATTTTTTTGGTATCGCCCATTGCTGCAAAACATCCGTAAATATACAAGCTATTCATTTCAAAATCACAACTTTGACAGTATACAGATGCCCGATCAGCTTTTTGGTTATCAAGCCACCAATCTAAAATGAAATTGATATAAAACATTTCTTTGAAAAAAACATAGGCCTTAAATAGTGTGATTTCTGGCTTTGGTTTTGGGTGTGGTTTTAATTTTTCGATGGTGGTTATTTGTATGCTGGTAGTCAACAATATGGCACATAACAATATACGCTTCACAGGTTAATCCTTTTTTATTTATGCTTTGCAATGCCAACCTTTATATTTATGACATACGTGACATTCAATTTTGTAATAATTTAAAAAACCTTATTAATTTTGCAATACCTATGCTTTAACATATAAGATCTGCATAACGATCAAGATCAGATAGGTCTTTTTCTGGTAATGGCTTTTGAACTAATTTACGTGCTGTACGCCAATGTAAACCGTAATATCTTTCAAATTCTTTTTTTGCTAAGCAACCAGCAAAAGGATGACCATAACGATTCCATCTAGGAAGCTCACAATAAAAAGTACCATGTTTGCCAGCAGTAAGTTCAAAATGATTACTATCTTCTGGTTTAACTCCAAGTTCAGACGCAGCTTTAACAAAATCGGGATGTGTTGTATCAAAAACATTTGTCCATCTGTTCTTTTGCATAGTTCTTACATATTTTTCAATAGCGTCAGCAGTTTCTTGAGGTAACGCTTTGATGTTTAGGTGTGAATGCTGTAAAAACTTTGGAAACGATTGATTATATGTAAAGTGAATGTCCTCGATAGATTTTTCAGGATCTGTTTTTACTCGAGATGGAAAAGTAGCTCTTGCGACAAGAAGAAGTTCTTGATCATTCGGTCGCGGAAATATTTTCCCTACATAACCTGTGGCAATTTTATAATATTCACCAGTTGTTTTTTCTTCAGGATGATAGGAAACATCAAATAGCTCACCTCTGCTCTTTGATGTAAATTTATAATTTTGCATTCCTGGGCCGAAAGTTTCTTCGCTAGGATTCTGGAAAAAATCAATTAGTTTTTCTAATTTTTCTTCAGCATCCTTTTTTGAAAGGGCTACAGAATCGACAGAATCTTCTTTTAATAATTTTTTAAGCGTTGCCGTTACGCAAAGACCAAGCATAATTTTTGTTAATAATGATCGATTCCAAAAAGATGACGTATTATCATTATTTGATGAGTCATTATTGCCACTATTCCCACTGCCACCGGCAGCTATTTGCCAAGCTTCATGTTCCTCTGATGCAAGTTGATATATAGTTTCAGGAGATGCCAATAATTTTTGTTCTTTATGTGCCAAATATTTTTTGCGTGCAAGTATCACGCCGTACCCTGCAGGCGCCAGCAAGCATAATGCTGGACTTATAATAGTTGCGCTGGTTGCAGTTGCAATCGTTTTAGCACTAAGCGCATTAAATGCAGGATCCAAAACAGGCCAAGGAATCGTAGCAGATTGAGTCATTGCTGCAATATTGTTCGTGGCTGCACTCATTGTTGAAGCTACTGTTTGTGCTACATCAGGAGCAATATTTGTTGCATTACTTACAACTTCAGCGGCAGCATTTTGCCATGCTACTGGAGTAACCGTTGCTGTTAGAGTTGTTGGTATTGTTTGCGTTGCTGTTGCAACAGGTAATCCCACATTATGGGCTAATGTTGCTGCAGTACCTGTACCTATAAACGATGATAATCTTTGCATGCTTACTATGGTGCCAGACATACAAACGATACTGAATATTACAAAATGAATTTTAAACCAATTTTTCACAAAAACCCCTATAAGAATAAGCTTTCCACCCATTTTTTCAATATATCAAAAATAGAGTTTTGTGCAACAATCAGCAAATCTTAAGGCTTTTTGTGATCTGTTATCAAATATTTCTAATCAATGACTAAAAAAGTAGCATTAATATGACAACTGCTGAAATAATAAATGAAAGTATCGCCAAATAAAAAAACAATGATGCAAAAGTACCTGTTGTGTTTGATAGGTTTTTAAATCCAAAAATCGCTGCCAAAAAAGAGATTATTAAAAAAACTATCGCTAAATGTAAAAACATGATTGATTCCTTTTATAAAAATTAAAAATATGTCGCAAAAAATGCAATATATTTTCAGCTTTGCAAGGGGCAATAAGCAAATCAACCATTTCATTGAAATAATAGTTTGCATGACGATCCAAAAGCAATTTCTGACAACTTCTCTTTAATGATGAAGAGTTGATTTGAATTCTTGGATTCAATTTTATTGAATCTATTGATACCATGATATGAAGAGAAAAAGTTAATACAAAAACGAGGCTCAACAATGTTTAAAATCTATGTTCTTGCGTATCTGTACAGTGATGACAATATTTTATTGCTACGCCGTAAAAACGTAACCTTTGGTAGTGGGCTTTATGGTTTAGCTGGTGGACAAATGGAGCAAGGAGAAACTGCTCGTCAGGCTATTGCGCGTGAAGTGCAAGAGGAATTAGCACTGAGTATTGACCCATCAGAATTTGAACTTGTACACACCTTGCATCGCAAAGGCACCGAAACGGAATTTATATCACTTTGTTTTCAAGCAGATATTGCGGGCATGAAGCCAAAAAACAATGAACCAGATAAGCATGATGATATGCGATTGTTTAAGCTGTATGATCTTCCTACAAATATTATTCCTGCGCATCAACGAATCATTGAATCTGTTGAAAGTGAAGATATTTACTCTGAGCATGGGTGGTAAAAAACTATGATAAGTTTATGGAAATAAAAAGTTAATAAAAAAGACAGGAGATTTATGAATCAGTTAGATGAAAAAATAAAACAAAAAATTATTGCCGTGATTTCAGCTTTAATGCCTGATGTAAAAATATATCTTTTTGGATCGCGAGCTCGAGGCACAAATAGTCCTAGAGCAGATATTGATATTGCCCTTGATGGAGGTAAGCGGTTACCCATAGAAGATGTAGATGAAATTAAAAGTATGTTTAAAGAAAGTAACATCATGTATCAAATTGATGTTGTTGATTTTTATCAAGTCAGTGAGCTCATGCGCAATGAAATTTCAAAAGAAAGAGTAATGTGGAAGCAGTAATGTTGAAGCGTATGGCAATGCAGATTGATGAGATATCATTAGAAACTGAAGGTCATGAATAAAAATTAATTTTGCAAGGTAGTGGTAAAATCAAAATAAAAAAGGAGACGCTTATATGAAGAAAATTAGTTTAGTTTTAAAACTTTCTGCCCTATTGTTTTTATCTTTATCCACCACAGTTCAATCACAATGGTCATTTTTAATCTATGCAGATCCTGCAGCAGAAATCACTGAAGCAGTGATCAAAAATCTCAACGACTTGGTGCAATCTTATAATTCACTTGAGGTACAGGTGTATGTACAACTTCGTGTGTTTATCAGTCAAGATGCAAGCAAATCGCATGCATGGCGTTACAGAGCTCACGATAATTGTCTGCAATTTGTTGAAGCCATAGAAATGACTGAGGATTTTTACACTGACGTTACCAGTGCAATGGCATGGGCGTATGGCCAAGCAGATGTAACAACAACGAACTTTGGACTTCTGTTTTCGGGCCATGGCTGTGGGATTTTAGAACCAGAATCTACCGCGACCAGTGGCTCTTTAGGAGTTGAGCATGATGATGCACAGTGTCTGACCTGTAATCGACACTTTGTGCACATGCCAAAAAAATCGATACTTCTCAATGAGTTTACGGGCAAAGCAATGGACAATAGTACCATGCTAAACATTATGAACTTTGGAACAACGCTGATTGGTTCAAAGTTTGATTTTGTAGGATTCGATTTATGCCTTGGCGCAATGCTTGAACATGCATATCAGTTGGTACCATACGTACAGTTCTTGGTTGGATATCAATATTGTGCAGCTGTTGAAGGATTTGATTATTTTGCGTTGGGCAAACAGCTGCAAAAAGCTGACTGTTCTCCTGAGTCATTGGCGCGCCACATGGTTCAATCACATGAGTCGTACAGCATGAAGCTTGCACCGCATCACAAACATACACTTTCTGCTTTGGATTGCAGCGCTGCTGTAAGTGTCGTTGTTGCGCTTGACGCCTTTGCTCTGTTTTGTATGAATTTGATCAGTCAGAATTCACAGCTTGTTGACGAAATCATGACTGTTCGTAAAGATTGTTATCATGCTTGTTGGGTGCCGATGTATACCGATTTGTATCAAGTGGTAACTCAAATAGGGACAAACATTGCACCATTTTTGACCATTGACGAACAAGTCGCATTGCAAGCATTAATAACTGATGTACAAAATCAAATTGATAATCTGGTGCTCGAAAAATTCACCAGTGAAAACTTGTCACATCTGCATGGCATAAATATTTATTTTCCCTACAGTCATATCGACAGGAGTTACTATCGAGCGCCATTTGCACAAAGCTCGATGTGGGTAAAGTTTTTGGAAATGGTAATTAATGAGGATAATTAATGAGAATTAAAATAGTTTTTTGCGCAATGTTTAGTTTGTCAGTTGTGGCGATGAAAAAACCTGTGACCGCGGAAAGACAAATGACGCCTAGGATTGAAATTAACTGCAAAAATATACGTGATGATAGGTTGAGTCGACCTATAGATTTATTCAAAATTTCATGCCACACAGCAAAACCTAAGCGACCAATAATCGTCATGGGTATCATGGCCTTTATGATTATTCATGGATCATGGTGGTTTGATAAATCAGTGGTATAACCAAACAGATGAAACTATTGAATGAAAGAAAGTAGTATGAAATTAAAATTTTTTTTAGGATTAGTTGCAATTTCTAGTGTTATGTTACCCAGTGATCGTGGTGAGTCATCATCAAGCAGTGATAGTGATTATGCTCCAGAAGAATTTTTAACACCAGAGCAACGTAACTGTAAAAGAAGATTAATAGACGCTGTTTTTGAACAAAACCCAACATCGGATCCAGATAAATTAAGAGCACGAGCAAATATAGATTTGCTATCTTCTAGAGTATATGCTCAAGGAAATGGTTGTAAAACCAATCCATGCGTACATGTTGACCTCAAAGTGGTATCTTTTGGTAGTGAAGAATTGCCGGGTCGAAAAAAAGTTACAGAACGATTGTGGACTACATTTGAAAAAAAATTATATGAACGTATTGAACATGGAGAAGGAGATCAAGATGCAATTTAAAATTGCACTTTTTACACTCATAAGTTTGCCACTGATTGCAAGTGAGCCAAGTCAACTGCCACTTCCAACAAGAACCATAAAATTGCCAACCATTCAAGCCGCAATAACAAGTTATGAAAAATTAATACTCAATCTACAAACTCAGTTGAGCAAGGTACAATCTCTTCATGCGTTAGCCACCACTAACCCTCATGCATGGCTTCATCAAGTAACGCAAGAAGCAATAAAAGATGTTACTCAACTCGAATCAGCTTACAGAAGCCTTTTACTGCAATATGAAGAAAATACCCGCCAATACACCGAACGGAGCAGACATTCTGAAAAGCCTCAACCAAAAAGATCAGTTAGACCTTTTCTTGGAAGATAAGTTTAAGTCATCCTGCCGCTCGTCCCGAGTGTCCGTCATTTTTTCCGTAGAAGTTGTGAATTAATTCTGATTTTTTAAATTCACAGAGCAAGCACTGAAAAAAATGCCGGATGTATCGAGGGATCAGAAGCGATCTGTTATCTGTTTTCGTATTGTTCAAATGGCTTTTGAGCTATAGTTGCATGTTTTTCCATGCATTGTTTTCGCTGTGCATCAGTTATTGTTGTTGAATGCATAACCTCGCCATGCGCCAAGTTTACTGCGCTAAGGGCCATCATTACATCTTCCGCATGATCTGTAGTTTGCTGCTGCTTAAATGCATAATTTGCTCGGCGTAATTTTTCTGCTGCTTCATGAAAACTATCTACTGGATTTTGCGGTGCAAGCAGTGTTAATCCTGTAAAAATCATGAAAGCTGCAAGATATCTGTATTTGTTTAACATGTTCATTTTTCCTAAAATTAAAAGTGGATGTATTATCTTTATTTTAATGCAAAATCAACTGCCGCAATACATTGCAACTTTACGGGATCAATGATGGGCAATGTTGAATTTTCGAGGCTTAAAACCAATGGAAGTTCTGTGCAACCAAGGACAACTGCATCGACATCTGAATACTGGGCTATAATGTTTGCGAAATAATCTTTGGATGTTTGAATAACCACATTGCCGATGAGTTCATCAAAAATAATTCTATTGATTTCATGGCGCTGCGCTTGATCTGGAATCACGACTTGAACACCATTTTTTTCGAGTGTTCTTGTAAAAAATCCATCTTCCATGGTCAACTTTGTTGCCAAAAGTAAAACACGTTTAAAATTTTGTTGTTGAACATACTGTGCAACCAGTTCAATGGCATGCAAAACCGGAATATCTGAGTACAAATGAGGTTTAACGATATCATAAAATTTATGTAAACTGTTGCAGCAAATAATGATGCAATCAGGGTTTAAAGCAATCAATCCCAACAGTTCTTCATGAAACAGAGATGCAACTTTATCATTATCTTTGCCGTAGTTGCTTGCAATGTCATGATAATCGATACTTTTTAAAATTATTTTTGCACTATGATGACCACCCAAGCGTTCATGCATCAGTTGATTGAGTTGTGTATAATAACCGATCGTTGATGACCAACCGGTACCACCAAGTAGTCCTATAGTTTTCATGTGAAGATCCTGTGTTTTGATATTTGTTAGGCCAAACAGCATTAATAGAATGACTGTTATTTTACTCTGTTTCATCATAATTTTGTTATCCTTGAAGTTACGGTCTTTTGAGTATCTCAAAAATTCAAAAAGATGTAAAAAATTATATACTTGAAAAATAAAAGAACACTCGCCAATCAATTTGAAAGAATTTTATGATATTTGCCAAAAAACAGATACTGCAGTATCTACAAACGAATCATATTACTTATAAGCTGTACGAACATGCTCCGCTCATGACGGTTGAGCAAGGCCTTGCAATCATTGCATCACTCAATATTCCAGGGGCAATCATAAAAAACCTTTTTTTAAAAGATGATCACAAAAACTTGTATTTGGTGAGTGCAACCATTGATACTCGCATAGATCTTAAAAATTTTGGTAAAATTATAGGCGCTAAAGGACTGCGTTTTGCTGATAGCACACTTTTAATGCAACACCTTGGAGTACAACCAGGATCTGTAACGCCATTGGCTTTGATTCATGATACTACGCAAACGGTACAATTCTTTTTGGATGCAAATGTGCTAAAACAAGAACATATTCAAATTCATCCATTGCAAAATGATACTACGATCGTGCTCACGCCCATCGATCTGCTTAAGTTTTTGAATCTGATTAAGAGATCATATCATACGTATGATTTTACTCAAAACCAAAAAAATGCTATCGCCTTGTAAGGATTGCATAGTTCATAAAAATTAAGTAGTATCGCTTTCAAATTATCTTTGTCATCTGTAACCAAAGGAATCATATGAAACTAAAAATTGCACTTTTTACACTCGTAAGTTTACCACTCATAGCAAGTGATCAACCATCCAGTCCGTTGAATTGTACGCAACGAGTTGCTTTCTTATTTCATGAAGTACATGCAACCATTTCAGAAGCTTTAGAAGAAAATTCAGAACTTTTAGAACGCAACAATTGGCGCGATAGAACACGAAATGCTCTTATTGATGATCAATGCTCACAAGTATTAAAATATGTCGCGCAAGAACCTAAGCGATATGCTGACCTCGTGGCATTGCATGCTATTTCAGGCCACCCAGAAGCAACTGCTTTGCAAACAATAATGGATAAATGGGATAAAATATGGCGTACTGAATTTTCACCAGAAGAACTGGCCGTGATACAATCATTCCAATCTATTTTGTCTGATGGCAACCAAGCTGGTCAAAACCACACAGCTACACTCCTTACTACTTTGCAAGCACAATATCCAACAGAATTTCATGCCGATAGTTCACTGCAGATTCCCGTAGTAAAAATTGAAACACCTGCTACGACCCGCAGAGATTCATAGTCAGATTCAAAGCAGTAACGGCAAATTTTTTAATCTTTGGCTGCAGGATTTTTTAATGATTCTGCTAACAACTTATCCTTTGTTCTCATTTTATAATCAGACCATTGTTGGTCAAATAACTTTTGTTGTTCAACTTCAATATCTGTACGAATAACCTCTTGCACCATCTCTACTTCTTGCGGTGTTTGTGCTAATTTTCTTAGTAAAGCATAAAAAGCATTGTCCGACTTAAAGAACTGTTTGATAATTCCAATCATTCCCTGATACTGCGTAAATATGAAATTGAAAAAAAACTCTCGCAAAGGAGCAGGGTTTCCTTTAAGAAAATCTTCATATGCTTCTTGAGTTAAACGATAGAAAAATTCGTAGTCCGCACGTTCAAATTTTTGGATAGCTAACTGTAAAGCAACATCTTGCTCTTCTTCGGTCAATTCAGGGTTTTCCGCATCTTTGGTAAACATTTCAAGTGTCGGTTTTGTTTGTCGGAATGCAGAAACATCGATGATTTTAAGTGGCTCATATTCATCAAGCAGATCTAAAATGTCTTTTTTGTATGTAGGATTATATGTACTTCTCTTTACAGCTAGATTGTAAGGAGTATCTTCACGATTTCTTTTTTTGGGTGCATGTAAGTTGGCGCCATGATCGAGTAAAAAACGAGTAGCTACTGGATAACCAGCATCAACCGTACAATAAAGAGCTGTAAATCCATACGTATCTGGTTCATTAACATCAACTCCATTGTCCAAAAGTAGCTTCATGATTTTAATATTACCCCTATTTGCTGCATATATCAGAGCTGGCCTTAAATCATTGCCATTTCGTACAAATTTAATTTGGCCAGGATATTGTTCAATAAATGCTTCTACAGGGTGAATCATTCCATTCTCTATCGCTGATAAAACTGTTTTCTTTATTTCCGAAGAGGTTGTATCTCCTGATCGTATTCCCCTGCTTGCTGTCCATGCAACATTGGTAACCATGAGGCATGCAATGATAACCAAAAAAAATTTAAATTGCTTCATAGAACCCCCTTTGTTATTTAAACTTGCGATATTTTGTACCATCAGAACATGAACATGATAGTAAATAATCGCTATTCAAGGCAATAGTTTAGCTTTTTAAAGCTTTGTGCGATGTTTGGTATGTTTACCTTTGTACTGAGCAACAGGATGTTTTGCTTCTATTTTTGCCAATTTCTTTTCAGTGACGGTATAAAGATCAATTTGTTATTTCGTTACTGTTACGGTCCATTGATCAGAATTTTTATCCGGTGGACTGAAAAAATACAATCCACCGTTTTTTGCATTTGGATGATCGGACTGAGCATTCAAGATACGCAAAAGCACCCGATACACTTCGCCATGGCTGACGATGAGCGTGCTGTGCGATGGATTCAGTATTTCATTTACAGCGATGGTCACGTGTTCATCGATAATTTTGCCAAGTCCAACATGTAGTTGCAGCGGTAACTTTAAGTGAGCATTGATGATTTCTGCTGTTTGCTTTGCTCGAGCCAGAGGGCTGGAAAATATTTGCGTAATACCTAAATTTGTAAGTTGGTGGCAAACATTTGCTGCTTGCTTAAGGCCTACATCGTTTAAAGAAATATCGTCCTGATCGCATAGGGTTTGACTGGTTTTGTTCCAGTCTGTTTGACCATGACGAACAAAATAGAATGGCGTATGAGGGATCATGATGTTTTCCATACAATATTTTAAGCTAAAAATTCACGCAAAATCCGCACATAGACTTCTGGTTCTTCGGGTATATTCATGTGCGCACTATGTTCAAGCATAGCAACTTTGCCATTTGGTAGTAGATGAGCATATTCCTGCATTCTTTCTGGAGTTGCCATGTCGTAGCGCCCACAAGTGATCAATGTTGGCACAAAAATATTTGAAAGCTCATGCGTCAAATCAACGTCTTGCAAGTTTCCTATTGCAGTAAATTCGCTTGGACCCCACATCGTGTGATACACAATAGGGTTCATAACAGAACAAGCATCAAGCACATTTTTAGGCCAAGGTTGCATGCGGCATAAAAAGTTGTTGTAAAAAATAGTAGTAGCTTCTTGATACTGCTGATCTGTTGTTGTACCTGCAGCCTCATGTTTTTCAATCAGTTCTAAAAATTCAGGCGCAATGCTTGCTGCAAGTGTTTTACAATCAGCGACCCATTGCTTAGTGCTAATCAATGGACTAGCCAAAACTAATGCTTCGAGTTTATCTTGATGGAGTGATGCATATTTGAGCGCAAGCGTGCCTCCCCATGAATAGCCAAGCAAGATTACTTTCTCATAGCCAAGAGCATCAATAAACTCTTCAAGCTCAGTTAAATAATGATCAAAGCTCCAATTGTCAAAAGCATCATCTGTTGTTGTTTTCGAATTTCCACAACCTGATTGATCATATAAAATTACGGGATGGTCTGCAGCAAGAGCTTCTAAGTCGAGCATACAATGATGCGAAAATCCTGGGCCACCATGAAGGCATAAGATCGGAGTTTTATGTTCAGATTCGTTAGTGAAGAATTTTTTGTACCAAACTGGTGCATGCGATGTTTGAATGGTACCGATTGTTGACTGAATTTCTGACATGACGCTTCCTCCCTGTGTGTAACAATTAAAATTAATTGCAACTATGCTTATTAAAATTGTGCAAATGAGTTTGTTATTCATGCGTTTCCTTTGTTTTTTCTGCCAAACATATTCAATGTTAATTGAATCCTAATGCTTTATCAAACATATCTTTAATGACATTGGTGCATCTTTTGACGTTACACCATAAACCTTGCTGTCGTAAAAGTCTTCGTTCTTGCCGTGCAAAGTGATTTACAAGATCTTCAATCACCAATTCATGTCCTTCAATATCGTTCACGATTTCCCATGAACGTCGATAGCCATCTGGATTTCTTCGATAACATTGATCACAAAATTCCAGCAAATCTAAACGATTGAGTTTGAGATAGACCATTTTCTGAATTGCCATCAAATGAATATGTTCACGAACTTCTGCAATTTCGTTTTTATACTTTTCAAGTAATTGCGTGCTATCAGATCCTAGATTGTCATCAAGCCATGTATGCAAAAGTTCATGAAACAATAACCATCTAAAATACTGTTCACGACTTATTGAATTATGCCAGGTTTCATCGCTCCACAAAAATAATA
>Ga0206822_1097_pt1 | contig 21585 bp, 18 predicted proteins | sample Alteio_BWOrgCont_83_FD_152913 | JGI IMG/M metagenome (GOLD analysis project Ga0206822, IMG submission 152913) | Enriched cells from forest soil in Barre Woods Harvard Forest LTER site, Petersham, Massachusetts, United States -... | ecosystem: Environmental > Terrestrial > Soil > Temperate forest >... | reverse complement strand
GCGGTGATTTATCTCACTTACTTTGAGCGCAAAGTCATTGGCTACATGCAGTCGCGCATTGGCCCCAATCGTGTTGGGCCGCGTGGTTTGTTGCAGCCGTTTGCCGACATGCTGAAGTTGCTCACCAAAGAGTTAATCTTCCCCACCGTCTCCAACCGCTATCTCTTTCTCATCGCCCCCATGGTGAGCTTCGGCACGGCCTTAGCCGGTTGGGCCATTGTGCCCTTCGCCAAAGGCGCGGTCTTCGCGAACATCAACGCCGGCGTGCTCTATACCCTGGCGGTGTCCTCCCTCGGCGTTTACGGTGTTCTGATCGCCGGTTGGGCCTCAAATTCTAAATACGCACTCTTTGGCGCACTGCGCGCCGCGGCGCAGTCTATTTCCTATGAAATCGCCATGGGCTTTTCCCTGGTCGGCGTCATGATGGCCGCCAACTCCCTGAATTTCCAGACCATTATCGAAGCGCAAAGCGGCGGCATCTGGCACTGGTATTGGCTGCCGCTCTTCCCGCTGTTCATCATTTTCTGGATCTCCGGCATCGCCGAGACCAATCGCGCGCCCTTTGACGTCGCCGAAGGTGAATCTGAAATTGTCGCCGGTTTCCACGTTGAATACTCCGGCGTGATGTTTGCGCTCTTCTTTTTCGCCGAATATGCGAGCATGATACTGATCTCCACCCTGATTTCCGTCATGTTTCTCGGAGGCTGGCTCTCACCCTTTGAGGGCATTCCGCATCTCGAACAAATGTTCGCCTGGGTGCCGGGCTTTGTCTGGCTGCTCATGAAGCTCTGCTTCTTTGTTTATTGCTATCTGTGGTTTCGGGCGACCTTCCCCCGTTTCCGCTATGATCAAATCATGCGCCTGGGCTGGAAAGTCTTCATCCCCCTGACCCTGGTGTGGATTGTGGTAGTTGCCTTTATGGTGCAATTCCATTTACCGCCTTGGTTTAGTAAGTAGGAAAACAATATGCTGAGACGTTTAAGACATTTCATCAAAAGCGCGACTTTCTGGGACCTGCTGAAGGGCCTGAGCGTCACCAACCGTTATTTCTTTAAACGCAAGGTCACGATTCAGTTTCCTGAAGAAAAGACCCCGGTCTCGCCGCGTTTCCGCGGTATTCATGCTTTGCGCCGCTATCCCAACGGCGAGGAACGCTGCATCGCCTGCAAACTCTGCGAAGCAGTCTGCCCCGCGCTCGCCATCACCATCGATGCGGCCCCCAGCGACAAAGACGGCACCCGCCGCACCACGCTGTATGACATTGACCTGTTTAAATGCGTTTATTGCGGCTTTTGCGAAGAAGCGTGTCCCGTGGACGCCATCGTGCTGACCGACATGTCAGACTACCATGTGGAAATGCGCGGCCAACAGATTCTACCGAAAGAGAAGTTACTGGCGATCGGCGACAAATACGAAGCCGAGATTGCGAAGTGCAGAAATGAAGAGAAAAAGTTTAGGTGATTAAGGGTTGGGAGAAGAGGCTGAATGTGATTTATTTTACCTCCTCTCCCTAACCCTCTCCTCCACACAAAGCGTGGAGGAGAGGGGAATGCTTCGAACACCCCCGCTGTACGGAGAGGGGACTGCTTAGAAGACCCCCTTCCTCCACGTTTTTTGTGGAGGAAGGGGTAGGGGTAGGAGGTATATAACGTTATCATGAGGACCCAATGCTAGTTGTTCACATCGCATTTTACGCTTTCGCCACCCTGGCCGTGCTTTCGGCTTTAGTGGTCATCACCGTGCGCAATCCCGTGCGCTCCGTGCTGGCTCTCGTCGTAACGTTCTTCGCCATGGCCGGTGTCTGGATGATTCTAACCGCGGAATTCCTCTCACTCATCCTACTGCTCGTCTACGTCGGCGCCGTCATGACCCTTTTCCTCTTCGTCGTCATGATGCTAAACGCTGACACCACCGGCAGCCGCGAAGGCTTTACCCGCTATCTGCCCTTCGGAATCCTGGCGGTGCTCTTAATCGTCACCCTGATGATCGTCGCCTTCGGCTCCCATTTCTCGCAACTGCCGCCGCCCGTGCCCCCCGGCGCGGACTACAGCAACGTGAAGCAGCTCGGCGCGGTGCTCTACACCGACTATGCCTATCCCTTTGAAATTGCCGGCCTGATCCTGCTGGCCGCCATTGTGGCCGCGATCAGCCTCGCGCATCGCACGCCCAAGCAACGTAAGTCGCAAAATATCAGCCAACAAGTGCGCGTACGCAGCGAAGATCGCCTGCGTCTGGTTAAAATGCCTGCGGAGAAGAGACAACATGATCTCACTTAACGAATTTCTTATTCTGGCGGCCATTCTCTTCGGCCTGGGTGTGGCGGGAATTATCATCAACCGCAAAAACATCATCATCGTGCTGATGTCCTTGGAGTTACTGCTGCTCGCGGTCAACACCAACTTCATCGCTTTTTCCTATTTTCTACAAAATTACGTCGGCCAAGTCTTCGTTTTCTTCGTGCTGACGGTCGCCGCCGCCGAAGCGGCGATTGGGCTGGCGATTATGGTGGTCCTCTATCGCCGGCAGGGGACGATTGAGGTTGAGAGATTGGACACGTTGAAAGGGTAAGATAGGCGAACATAAAAAGGGTAAACCGTGGACTTGATAACATTAACATACAGCATCATTTTGCTCCCGCTGCTCGGCGCGATCGTCGCCGGTCTTTTGGGGAAAGTCATCGGACGCAAGGCCACCCATCGCGTGGTCGTCAGCTTCATTGCTATCGCCTTCGCGCTGGCCTGCTATCTGGCCTTCCAAATGCTGGTGTTGAATCATCCCCCCATCACGACCATTGCCTATACCTGGGCCCACGCCGGCACCGTGCAGTTGGACGTGGCTTTTCTAATTGATAAGCTCAGCGCCGCCATGACGCTGGTCGTGACCTTTATTTCTTTCATGGTCTATGTTTATACCATCGGCTATATGGCGGATGATCCGGGTTATCAGCGCTTTTTCAGCTATATTTCTCTGTTTACTTTCTCAATGCTGGTGTTGGTGCTGGCCGATAATTTTCTCTTACTCTTTTTCGGCTGGGAAGGAGTGGGTTTGGTTTCTTATTTGCTGATTGGCTTCTGGTTCCAGCGCGAGCCGGCCAACCTAGGCAGTCTGAAAGCCTTTTTGGTCAACCGAGTCGGGGACTTGGGTTTTCTCATGGGCATCGCCCTGGTCTTGCTGGAATTCGGCACGCTGCAATATGAACCCGTTTTTGCCGATGCCAAACATCTGCTGAACATCGTCTGGACGCTGCCCGGCGGCTTCACCGTCAACGGCGTGACCTTGCTTTGCCTCATGCTCTTTATCGGCGCCATGGGTAAATCGGCCCAGGTACCCTTGCATGTCTGGCTCCCCGAGTCCATGGAAGGCCCGACGCCGATCTCGGCTCTCATTCACGCCGCCACCATGGTGACTGCGGGCATCTATATGGTAACGCGCATGTCACCCTTGTTTGAGTACTCCCCCGCGGCCCTCAGTTTCGTGCTGGTGATCGGCGCGACGACTTGTTTCTTCATGGGTCTTTTGGCGGTCTTCCAGTTTGATATTAAACGCGTGATTGCTTACTCCACGCTATCGCAACTCGGCTACATGGCGGTGGCGCTTGGCGTGTCCGCCTATGATGCCGCAATTTTTCATCTTGTCACCCACGCGTTTTTCAAGGCCTTACTCTTCCTCGCGGCCGGTTCCGTGATTATCGCTTTGCATCACGAACAAGACATGCGCAAGATGGGTGGGCTGATGCGTTATTTGCCGATCACTTATCTCACCTTTCTCATTGGCTCGCTGGCGCTCGCGGCCATTCCGCCCTTCGCCGGTTTTTACTCCAAGGACATTATTATTGAAGCGACACGCCTTTCGACCGTTCCCGGCGCCTCTTACGCTTATTTCTGCGTGCAGGCCGGCGCTTTCGTCACGGCGCTCTACACCTTCCGCGCCTTGTTCCTGACCTTCCACACCGAAGAACGGTTTGACCCGCATTTGCAGGGCAAGATCCACGAATCGCCCTGGGTGGTTCTGCTGCCGCTTGTCGTTCTGGCGGTGCCCAGCGTGATTGCGGGCGCGCTGCTCATCTATCCGATGCTGTTTGCCTCGCCCCATTTATTGGGCGCGAGCGTCTTCATCTTGCCGCAGCACGATGTGGTGAAGCAATTGGCCTTTGAATATCATGGCGTTTGGGCGATGGCGCTCGAAGCGCTGAGTGGCCGTACTTTCTGGATGGTGATCGCCGGTATCGTGACGGCCTGGGTCTTCAACGTCGGCTTCCCGCAGTGGGCGACCGTGCTCAAGAAGCGCTTCTCATGGCTCTATGCCATCATGATGAATAAATACGGTTTTGACGAATTCAACCGAGTGGTTCTGGTGGATGGCACGCGCGAAACGGGCGAGGTGCTGTACACGGTGAGCGATCTCATGGTGATTGACGGCATCTGCGTCAACGGTTCGGCCGAGTCGGTTCGCTGGTTTGCGCGCTTCTCGCGCCGCATGCAGACGGGCTACCTGTATCACTATACCCTGGTGATGGTCCTCGGTCTCTTGTGCTTTTTGGTTTGGTATGTGAGGTAGCAAGGCTTATGTTTTATCATCTACCGCTTCTGAGTATTCTAATTTGGCTGCCGCTCGCCGGCGCGGTTCTTGTGTTAATGACCGGCAGCGATAAAAACGCCAACCTGGCCCGCGGCATCGCGGTTGCTGTTGCGGTCAGCAGTATGCTGCTGTGCATTCCCCTCTATCTGGGCTTTGATCCTAGCACCTTCATGATGCAATACCGTGAAGACTATCTCTGGATTGAGTCGTATAAAATCCATTATTCCCTGGGTGTCGACGGCATTTCGCTGGTGATGATCATTTTGACTAATTTCACCGGTCTCTTGGTTATTCTTGCCGGCATTGAAGCGACCAAACGGCGCGTCGCGCAGTATATGGCGAGCTTCCTCACCATGCAGGCTATGATCATCGGCGTTTTTGCCTCGATGGACGCCATTCTTTTTTACGTTTTCTGGGAAGGCATGCTCATCCCCATGTATTTGAACATTGGCATGTGGGGCAGTTCTAATCGCGAATATGCTTCGATCAAGTTCTTCTTATATACTTTCCTGGGTTCAATCCTGATGTTGGTTGCCTTGTTGTATCTGGCGCAGCGTTCGGGTTCGTTTGATATTCAGAGTTTTTATCACCTGCCGCTGGGTTTCACCGAGCAGAAGCTGTTGTTTTTCGCCTTCCTGCTGGCTTTCGCCGTGAAGGTGCCAATGTGGCCGGTGCACACCTGGTTGCCGGACGCCCACACCGAAGCCCCCGCTGGCGGCTCCGTGGTGCTGGCGGCCTTGATGCTCAAGCTCGGCGTTTACGGTTTTCTGCGTTTTAGCATGCCGATTCTGCCGGTTGCTTGTCAGGAGCTGGCTTGGCTCATGATCGTCTTGTCGCTGATCGCCATTATTTACATCGGTCTGATCGCCATTGTGCAGACCGACATGAAAAAATTGATCGCCTATTCCTCCATTTCGCACATGGGTATCGCGACCCTGGGTTGCTTCATGGCCTATATCATTGTCGAAGACTCGCATCATTTGCAGGCGGCTTACATGAGCCTCGAGGGCGCGGTGATTCAAATGGTGGCCCACGCCTTCGGCTCCGGCGCCATGTTTCTTGGCATTGGCTGGCTGGCGGCCCGCTACCATAATCACAGTCGTCTGATTAAAAGCTACGGCGGTGTTGCGAACACCATGCCCGTTTTTGCGGCCTTTTTTATGCTATTTGCTCTGTCCAACGTCGGTTTGCCGGGCACCGCCGGCTTTGTCGGCGAATTCATGGTGATCGTCAGCGCCATGCGCTCCCATTTTTGGGTGGCTTTGGCCGCGGGTACTACTTTGATTCTCGGCGCGTCCTATACCCTGTGGATGTACAAGCGCGTCTTCTTCGGTCCGATTGCCAATGACGATGTGGCCACCTTCAAAGATTTGAATGGACTTGAGTTAACCAACTATATCCTGCTGGCCGGCGGCGTCTTCTGGTTGGGTCTTTACCCTGAAGCCATTATCCGCGTGGTGCAGGTCTCGGTGGGGCATTTGCTGATGCAGAGCATGCCCTATGGTTTGGCAATGAATTTGCCGAAAGAATTTTCTTATTTCGTATAGACCCCTTTCCTCCACGTTTTGTGTGGAGAAAAGGGTAGGGATAGGAGGTAAAATAAAGTGAATGACTCCACCTCCTACCCTAAAGAGATGAATAACTGAATTTAGTTTTGGAAAACACATTATGAACATTGCATTGCCTGTTTTTTCACTCGCCGCTCCCGAGATCGCGCTCTTGATCATGTCGTGCGTAATCCTGCTGGTCGATGTCTTTAGCCCGCAGCGCCTGCGTCACCTGACCTTTCTGCTGGTGCAAGCCACGCTCGTCGCTGCCTTCCTCCTGGCGATTGCCCAATATCGTCACCATGCTGAGCTGCTGACAACGTTCAGCGGCCACTATGTCGTCGACAAGCTTGCGATTTTGCTCAAGCTCTTTATTTATGTCATGAGCTTCGCCGCCTTTGCCTATGCGCGTGAATATATCGAGGAGCGCAAGATCGCTCGCGGAGAGTATTACATTCTCGGTCTTTTCTGCGTGACCGGTATGTCCGTCATGGCTTCCGCTTATAGCCTGCTGACCATTTACCTGGGGTTAGAGCTGCTCTCCCTGCCGCTCTACGCCATGGTCGCTTCATACAAAGATTCCCGGCAGGCGACAGAAGCTGCAATGAAGTACTTTGTCATGGGCGCGTTAGCTTCTGGCATGCTGCTTTATGGTATTTCCATGCTCTATGGCTTGACCGGTAGCATTACCATTCCCGGCATTGCCGCCGCGATCCACGGTGCGCCGACCGCGACCGTTGCCATGGCCCTGGTGTTCATTCTCTCCGCGCTGATCTTTAAATTCGGCGCCGTGCCCTTTCACATGTGGGTGCCCGATGTGTACCAAGGCGCGCCGACCTCGGTGACACTCTTTATCGCCACCGCGCCGAAAATCGCGGCTTTCGGCATCACCATGCGCATTTTGGTGCAGGCTCTGCCGGAGTTGCATGTCGCCTGGGAGCAGATTTTAATCGTCATCGCCTTCCTCTCGATGTTCTTCGGTAATCTACTCGCGATTGTGCAAACCAATATCAAACGCATGTTGGCTTATTCCTCCATCGCGCACATTGGCTATAGCCTGCTGGGTATCATCGCCGGTCCCAATTCCCACGACGGCTATTCCGCTGCCCTGTTTTATATCGCCACCTACACGCTGGTCGCCGCCGGCGCCTTCGGTATCGTGGCCCTGCTGAGCCGCGCCGGAATTGAAGCGGACCAACTCGAAGATTACCGCGGCCTAAATGCCCGCAATCCCTGGCTGGCCTTCATGCTGCTTCTGCTGATGTTCTCCATGGCCGGTGTCCCCCCCACCGTCGGCTTTTTCGCCAAATTCGGCCTCTTGGTTTCCCTGGTGGAAGCCCACCTGGTCTGGCTGGCGGTTGCTGCTCTGATATTCGCGATTATCGGCGCTTACTATTATTTACGCGTGGTGATGCTGATGTACTTTGAAGAACCGAGTGAGGCGAATGCGAGTAAGCCGGTGAAGCTGTCTTGGGATATGCAACTGGCTGTGACGGTAAACGGTATTGCGGCACTGGTGTTGGGCGTGCTGCCGTCGGGGTTGATTGATGTGTGTAGAATTGTGATTTAGCATAGTCTCGTAATTCCGCGGACTTGAGCGAAGAGGTCCCCTTTCCTCCATGTTTTTTATGGAGGAAAGGGGGATATCCTCGCTCAGTCCGCGGGACGACTGAGGCTTGGATGCTTGATGTAAAAAAGGAGTTTGACTATGTTCCCATCCAAAAAAAGCATCACCGTCTTCACCGTCTCCCTCGCGCTTTTCATGGATGTCCTCGACTCCAACATCATCAACACCGCCATCCCCGCCATGTCACGCAGCCTACAGGTCAGCCCCGTCGATCTCAAGATTGCCCTCATCAGCTACCTCCTCAGCCTCGCCGTTTTCATCCCCATCAGCGGCTGGACCGCAGACCGCTATGGCGTTAAACGTATCTTCATCTCCGCCCTCGGCCTTTTCACCCTCAGCTCCTTCTGGTGCGGCTATGCCCACACCTTGCCGGAATTAGTCATCGCCCGCAGTGTTCAAGGCGTCGGCGGCGCTTTCATGATTTCCCTCGGTCGTCTCATCATCGCCCGCACCTTCAAGAAACACGAATTGGTCGAAGCCATGAACGCGGTGATCATCGTCGTCTCCGTCGCCGTCATGCTGGGCCCGCTGGTCGGCGGCTTCATTACCGATCACTGGTCCTGGCCCTGGATTTTCTGGGTCAATATTCCCGCAGGCATCCTGGCCATGATTCTGGTCGGCCTCAGCTTTCAAGATATGCAGCCGCGCAAAACGCATCCGCTGGATTTTTGGGGTTTTATTCTCTTCGGCGGCAGCCTCGCCGTGCTTTGTCTGTCTCTGTCCGAGCTCAGCGAAACCCAGATTAATTTAAATGCCATCTTCCTGAAGCTCGCGATTTCCGGCCTCATGATGTTGGCTTATTTTCTGCGTGCCAGGCACGTGCCTTATCCCGTGATCAAGACCTCGCTTTTTCGCATTCGCACCTTTCAGATTTCCGTTCTCGGCAATCTCTGTGCCCGTCTTGGGTTTGGCGGCATGCCGTTTTTGCTGCCTTTGCTGCAGCAGATTGGCCTCGGCTATAGCGCGGAAGTCTCGGGTCTGGTGCTGGCGCCCATGGCCTTTGGTATTGTCTTTGCTAAGCTGGTGGCTCTGCGTATCCTGCGCGTTTTGGGGTATCGGCGTTATCTGCTGATGAACACGTTTATTGTCGGCATGATCATGTGGCTTTTTCAGGTGATTGGCGCGGGGACGCCGGTCTATCTGATCGCCTGCATGACCTTCGTCCTCGGCATTTTCATCGCCGCCCAATTCACCGGCATGAACTCTCTGGCTTTCTCTGATTTACACGAAGATCAACTCAGCGCCTCCACCAGCATCACCAGCACCGCCCAAACCCTCTCGCAAAGCCTCGGCGTCGCCGTTGGCGCTATTTTACTGCGTTATTATTCCTCGCAAGTACACCAGCAGCCCCTGAAGCTGACGCCGCAGGTGTTTCATCACGCGTTTTTCTTGATGGGAGTGTTGACGCTAATGGCAGGCTTGTTGTTCTTCCGTCTGCGTCCAGAGGATGGTAGGCAGATGCTGATAAAGCAGGAAAGCTTGAATTAAGGTGGCGGGGGAAGGATAGGATGGGGGGTATTCCTTAGCTCTTTTTATGCTTCGTAAGCAAACTCTTGCGCCATCGCCAATTCTTCCGGCGTATTCACTTCCAAAGTCCGATGCTGCGTCAAGCACACGCGGATCTTATGCCCATGCTCCAACGCCCGTAGTTGCTCTAAGCTCTCTGTAAGTTCCAACGGCCCCTGAGACAATTTTGTAAACCGCAACAGAAAATCCCGCCGAAACGCATAGATACCCATATGATGATAAAGCGCCCCCACACTCGGCTGACGCTGAAAGGGAATCATCGAGCGTGAAAAATAAAGCGCGTTGCCACGCAAATCCGTCACAATCTTCACCACGCCCGGGTCCGACATTTCATGCGGCAAAAGCGGAAAGGCGAGGGTGGCCATCTCCGGTGCTTCGCCGTTTAAAAACGGCCGCGCCAACTCATCCAACATCTGCGGTTTAATAAAAGGTTCATCACCCTGCAAATTAATAATGACATCCATTTCCGGATAACGCTCCGCCACCACCGCCGCGCGATCTGAGCCTGTGGGAATATTAACGTCCGTCATCTCCACCGTACCGCCGCACCCCGCGATCACCTCGGCGATTTCCATGCTATCCGTCGCCACCACCACCTTGGTCATAGACCGGCAACGGAGGGCATTTTCATAGGTCCACTGCACCATGGGCTTGCCCTGAATCGGCACCAAAGCCTTACGCGGCAGCCGGGTCGAACCGATCCGGCTGGGAATGACGCAGAGAATTTTTATATTATTCATGCAGTTAAGCTCCATAAGGCCCCTCGGTAACTCCACCGGGAGCGAAGTGACTGAAAGTCTAAGGGATTTAAGAAGTAGATTCAATTTAAGTTTATGTTAAGACAAACAAGGTACAATTACATGATAGAAGGTCAAATATTGCATATATACTTAAAGATAAAATAGCTATCGAGGAGTGAAGCAGATGAAATCCGGTTCCAATTTAGATGAACACAAAGAAAACGGCTCCCAATCCGCCGCTAGTCCGCTTCCGTCTGCGCCATCGGCTCCGACTCCGGAAATAAAAATGCCTGCACACACCCCTGTTGCTGGTTCTGCGGCTGCGGTGCCAAACACCAGCCCCGTCGCCGTTGTACCCGTGCCGGGCAGCGAGCCGCGCAGCAACGCCACAGTCGGCGGCAAAGAAGTCAGTCTGCGTAAAGAAGAAGACAAATCCTCGGGTACCTATTACGTTAACGTGGCGACGAAAGAAGAATTCATCATCACCTACCCGCAAAACAAGCGCGAACTGTTTACCGAATTATTCGCTGGCCGACTCATCGAGGGCATGAAACGCGCCGGATTAATTCCGGAAGTCTACCACCCCTATTTCGTTTGCGCCGACATTGTGAAGATCGACGGTCAATACGGCTTGATTCAGCCCAGAAAACAATTTCAACCGGCCTGGACCTATTTCCGCGATCAAAATGTAGGCTACACAGGCGTGGCCGATCGTGCCGTGATGGACGAAATGATCTACGGCCAAAACTACTATTACCCCCTGTTGGCGAAAGTCGGTCACCTCGACAGTTTAGCCGCCCCCTTATTGATCTCCTTGCTGATCGGCGCTTACAGCGTGCATAGCGGCAAAATGGCGATCTTCAATGTGCCTAATGCGGAAACCGGTAGACCCGAACAGCACTTTGGTCGTTTCGACTGGGCTGACTTCGGTCGCTACCTTGGCCATGAAGGCAATCAGGATGTCATGAACCCCCTGCGTTTTCAGGGCCTCTCTTATTACACCCAGGGCTACCATCTTCTGTATACCAAGGTGCCGGGCCTCTATCCCCTCGTCGCCAAACAAGCGGGTCAATTACGTGATAAGTTAAAATATCAAAAACTCGAAGAGTTAGTTTACGACGTCGTTAAAGAAATCCCGCGTGATCTGCTGACCTCAGCCGAGTTAGGCGTGACGGCGGATTACCTGGGCTTCCCCGATTTGAAGCGGGCTTGCCAAGGCGGTGAATCGAAAGACGGCAGCGATCCGGATAGAGCCTTCGCTAATGCGTTGGCCTTTGTTTTAAGACACCGCACCACGGAGCTCGCGGATTTACCCAAGAAATCACCGGAATTGATGCAAGCAAGTGCGGTCGAAGATCAAGCCAAAAATCCAGCCGAGCTGACGCCCGATGCGGTCTTCGATTTTGCATTCAGCAAAATCCGCAATGCGCGCAAAGAATACAAAGAAGAAGTGCAGATTGATATTGTTGAACCAACTGCGGAAAGCACCGTCTATGGTGCGCGCTTTATGGTGGAAAGAAAGGGCGTGATTCTTCTCAGTCCCGCCTCCGGTGAGGCAAAAGCGCACGGCAATAACTGGAAAACTCCGCCTTTACCGAAAGTTTTGCAAAGCATCAAAGCGATACAAAAGGAGAGCCCGCATGAAAAAATCTTTCTGCTGCCGCTTTTAATCGGCCAGCGCTGGACGCAGCTCCTGATTCAAGATCAAGATTGCTATTTATTGGATCCCTGGGTGAATGCGCAGATCGACGCGGAACTTTTTAAAGACAGTGGCTTTCAGTTAAAAGAAATAATCTCTCTGAGCTGGCTGCAAGCGTCGCGCCCTGAAAGTTCCGGCCGCTTTTCCGCTGCGATTGCCGGCGTTGCCGCGAAAGTGCTGCTTGCAGGACGCGATGCTTCCGAGGTCGTGAGGGCTTTGCGCGGCTTAGGAGAAGCGACGCCGAATGACGCAGACTTGCTGCGCGAATCCGCAGCCAATATCACACACTGGAAAGTCCGTGCCAGTAAAAAAGTTTCTCAGAGGCGCGGCTACCGATCTGCCGAAACGAAAATTGAAATTGAGGCCTTGCTGAGCGCCGGTAGAAACGCCCATAACCAGCGATTGGATGAGTTGGTTGCGAGCAACGGCTTTGAATACGGGGCTGGTGACTGGAAGAGCATGGCCGATGATATTCAAGGGCATGGCAATGTTTATCTTCAGGGAAAGCGACTGGCATGGCAGGCGCCTAATCAAGACCGTTTAGAAGGCAGTGTCACTTTACAAGCGCAAATAAATTTACAGAATAGATTAAGTTTAAAGGACTATTTGACGCAGCGTCTGATTGAGCGTAGCAATTGTGAAGAAAAAGCAGCCAATGAAGGCGTCGACCAGATCCTGGCTGCTTATAGCTCGCGCCCGACTAGCTTTATGCGCGATGTTTTGCGCTCTGCTCTTCACCAAAAAGGTCAGGATTCTGATGCCAGAATCCTGATTCATTCGCCGGAAGACGCTGATTACTGTATCAACCTGGCCAATGTGAATGGCAAGTTCCAATTATCTTGTGAATATAGACGTTTCCCACTGGTTGACCCGGCCGATGATGAAACACTGGGCCATCTTGACGGTCCGGTCTCTGTCGTTTATCACCTGGATCGTCAGCTCGTTGAAGGAGAGGAGAAGTGGGGTTGGAGATTGGCCAAGGTAGAGACCCTGAATCCCGACATTATCCGCGCTCTTGAAGGCAAGCGTCTGACGGAAGAAGAGTTGATCAACCAATATTGCGTGGATCCGGCGACGCGCGTTGTACGTCACTCACCCAGAAATTTGGATGATTTAATTCGCCCTGAGCCGGTTGAAGCAAAGCTCGCGCCGATGCCTGAAAAAATCGCCGTGGGCGAAGCTCAAGGACTGGGTCATGCTCCGGTTGTGGAGCTTCCTCCCGCTGCGGTCTTGGCCGATGTGGTCGAGGCTCCGCAGCAAGTGCCGCCTCCGCAAGAGCAGGTGGAAGGCAAAGCAAGCTCCGCTCCAGTTGAGTTACTGCAGATCGGTTCGCAAGTAGATATCAGCGGTGCCGTTACTATTTCCATTGAACCGAAAAATTCAGTTCTGGCTCCGTTGCTGGATGCGAAGTCCGTTGATATTGCCCCGATCCAAAAGATACGTTCGTCGGAGGCATCAGCTCGTAAGCGGCGTAATCTGCGTAATCAGGCTGCCAGAGAGGATGATAAGGCGCTCAGGCTTGATCTCGCTCCGGCGCAGGATAACTCCACTTTAAATAACACGGGTGACACCCTCGCCGACGAGATTAGCACGACCATGGCTAAGTGGTGGGGCGAGGAGGCGAATATTCCGCAGCATTTGATGATCGCCTTAGGTGATCAAAATGAAGACAACAGCACCCTGACCGGCGGACCCGCTGAAAGTATTGCAGCGCCTGTGCCCCCGAAAACAGCCACCTGGAAATATGTGGTCCTGGCGATTGCCCTGCTTGGCTGCGTCGCGGCTATTGGCTCTGGCGTGGGTGCCCTGGCGGGTGCGGCTGGTTTGGCGGCCCTGGCGACCTGGGCGTCCGGCACGTTGATTGCTGGCGGAGGCGCGGGTCTCCTTGCTGGAGCTGTTCTGTTTTTCCGCCGCCGGAAGCCTGAGCAACCTGTTGATTTAAGTATGGTTGTATCAAAGCCGACGCCGACGATTGCAGCAGCGCCCGAGGAAGGAAAAGCGGTGACCCTGAATGTGCCCAGTCCGCGCGTTGTTGTTCGGCCGAGCCATTCTACTAAGTCTGCGTTCTTTCCCCAGGCTCAAGCTCCTGTTGAGGGCACGAAGACTCCGATGAGACCGCTCAAAAGCCAGAGCCGTCCCGAGGGGACTCCTCCCCCGGAACTTAAGCGCCCCGGTACAACAGGCCGCTAAAGCTTGTTGCACCCTGGCGCAAATCTGTCTATAATCGCCTCACTTTTTTAGCATTCTAGCTTAGTGGAGTCATACATATGCATGCCGTGATTATCAGTGGCGGTAAACAATATCGCGTCCAGGTCGGAGACGTACTTAAATTAGAAAAGCTGACCGTTGAAGCGGGCAGCACGGTGAAATTTGACCAAGTGTTGATGGTGGGTGATGGTGAAGCAACTCAGGTGGGCAAGCCTCATCTGGAAGGCTGCGTGGTGACTGCCTCCGTCGTGGAACACGGTCGTCATGACAAAGTCCGTATTCTCAAATTCCGTCGTCGTAAACATCACATGAAGAGAATGGGGCACCGTCAGTCCTATACTCAAGTTAAAATAACCGAGATTATAGCTTAAGGGGTAGCAGATGGCACATAAGAAAGCCGGTGGTAGTACGCGTAACGGCCGCGATTCAAATCCTAAATATTTAGGCGTGAAACAGTATGGTGGCCAGCACGTTCGTCCGGGCAACATTATCGTCCGTCAACGCGGCACCCAGTTCCATCCCGGCCACTATGTCGGCATGGGCAGAGACCATACCTTGTTTGCGCTGGTGGAAGGCACTGTCGTGTTCGCCGTCAAAGGCCCAATGAGAAAGCGTACCGTCAGCATTAAGCCTCTTGAAGTCGAAGCAGCCAAGAACGAAGAAGTTGCTGCTTAAGGCTAAAGCCTTTTAAAAAACCAAGAAGCGGGCCTCAAAGCCCGCTTTTTTATTTGTTGAGAAAAAACCATGAAGTTTATAGATGAAGCCAAGATTGATATTGAAGCCGGCAAAGGGGGCAATGGCTGCTGCAGCTTTTTGCGCCTGAAATTCATGCCCAATGGCGGCCCGGACGGCGGCAATGGCGGCGACGGTGGCAGTATTTACCTGCACGCCGACGAAAGCATTAATACCCTGGTCGACTACCGCTTTGTTCACTCCTATAAAGCCCAAGACGGCGAAAAAGGCGGCAGCCGTGACTGCTCCGGCAAGGGCGGCGATGACATGATCCTGCGCGTCCCCGTCGGCACCATGGTCTACGATGATGATACCGGCGAGCTGATCGTCGACTTGAACAAGAACGGCCAAATGGAATGCCTAGCCAAAGGTGGTCGCCGCGGTATCGGAAATGCTCATTTTAAGACCAGCACCAACCGTGCCCCCCGACGCATCGTTCCCGGCTCTCCTGGCGACAAGCGCAATCTGCGCATGGAGCTCAAGGTTTTGGCGGATATCGGCCTGGTGGGCCTGCCAAACGCCGGCAAATCGACTTTAATCCGCGCCCTGTCCGCTGCCCGCCCCAAGGTGGCCGACTACCCCTTTACCACCCTGTATCCCAACCTGGGGGTGGTTCGTGCCTCTAAACACCGCAGCTTCGTGATCGCCGACCTCCCTGGCCTCATCGAGGGCGCCGCCGAAGGTGCCGGCCTCGGTATCCGCTTCCTCAAACACGTTGCCCGTACCCGCCTGCTGTGGCAGGTCGTGGATTTGGCGCCGATCGAGGGCGAACCTCTAGATGCCATCAACGTAATCGCCAAAGAGCTGGAAAAATACGATGAAGGCTTGATCGCGAAAGAACGCTGGCTGGTCTTTAACAAAAGCGACTTACTGCTGCCTGAAGAAGCGGAAGAGGCTGTTCAAAAATTAGTCAAATCGTTAAAGTGGGAAGGGAAGTACTTCCTCATTTCCGGTTTGGGTAATGCGGGTACTGAGGAGCTGGTGAAGCAGACGATGTATTATTTGGAAGCACTGAAGAAAGAAGCCGACGCGGAAGCCGCTGAAGCCTCTAACGAGTCTAAAGAACAAGGCACGCTTTAAGCGCAGCCTTCACCCCCCCCTTAGGTGTCATTCCCGCATGCTTTTAGCGGGAATTATTTTTAACTATTTAATAATAATCACTTTTTTGTTTCCTCGCGAGAGCCAGAAACGCCAAATCAACGACTATACTTCAAGAAAGAACTCGAGGAGGAGGCGGTCATGCCAAAAATACTAGTCGTTGGATTGGAGCTCACATTCACTCCTGAAAAGGAATATTCCGATAGATTTAAAGATCCGAGTAGGACTGCGTACGTCAGTGTTGCTAGCGAAGGGATAGTAAAAAATATGACCACTAGCCCTGTCACCGATTTCAATAAACGCTTCGTCACTGCCGACATAGCGGGTGCTCAAAATCCAAACTCGCTACAAGTCGGTGAGCTACCTTATACCCGTATTAAATTGGAAGGCTGGTCCAAAAGTGATGCGCTATTCAAGGATTGGAAAACAGCCCTCGGTCGTCTTGATGGGAACGATAGAATCGTTCTAGCTGTTGATGTCACGGAGAAGCTTGAATGGCAGAAAAATATTTTAGAATTGTGTCGGACCAATATCGATCAATATTTAACTAAAGGGGAGGATGGTCCCAAGTTTGTCGGGGCTGTTATCAACAGTGATGCCAAGGGAGAGCAACGCAAGGTTTCTCCTGAGGAAGTTCAAGCCTTGATGAAAAAATTGGAGATACAACAAGCGGATGTTGTTCAATGTCCTAAGGACAAAACGGGCAAGGTCAACGTCCAACCTCTTCTGGCTCATATGGGTGTCGCACTTCAGGTTGCTGAAAAGAAAGAAGCCCCTGAAAAGAAAGCGGCTCCTGGTTTATCGATATGGAGTGCGATACAGGCGCGAATATCAGGAAAATCGACATCACAAAAAGCCGATCAAGGACCTTCTAAAGAACCCGCTAAACATGGACGTAGTGGCCCGCAGTAAAGCAAAACCCCGCGCGAATGCGCGGGGAAGAGTAGAGTAAAAACTAACCAGCTGTGGCGATTTTCTTAATCTGAGCGTTCAGACGGCTCTTATGACGGGCAGCTTTATTCTTGTGAATAATGCCTTTGCTAACCATCTTGTCGATGATGGGCTGGGCTTCGCGGAAGCTGGCATCGGCCGTCTTCTTGTCGTTGGTCGCGATAGCGGTATGAACTTTCTTCAGCGAGGTACGCAGTTGCGAACGCATGCCGGTGTTGTGCTGACGGCGGTCTTCAGACTGCCGAGCGCGCTTTTTTGCTTGAGCTGTATTTGCCAAGGTGAATCTCCGATTTATCTGGTTAAAAAGACCCTATCTAAGGTTGCACATAATGCCCTAAGTGGCTATTTATTGTCAATTGCTTGTTAAAGTGCTATAACTAATCTCAGTATTATCAGGACTTGATCACATGCGACAGGTACCTTACCTCCTTATTGGCTCTGGCCGTATTGCTCAGCATTTTCAATGCTACCTCGATCTATTGCAGTTGCCCTATCACAGCTGGTCGCGCAAGCAGAACACCCCCCAAGAACTGCAAAGCCTGGCTAAAATTTGCTCACCTATTCTCCTGCTCATCAGTGACAAGGCTATAGCCGAATTTATTGAACTTTACCCCTTTCTCCGCGAAAAGCTCCTGGTGCATTGCTCCGGCTGTCTGACAGTCCCTGGGGTGCCTAGCGCCCACCCCCTCATGACCTTTATTTCGGGGGAGGGGCTGGATCTCGCCCGCTATCAAAAGATTCCCTTTATTCTGTCTGAGGAAGCACCCGATTTGGCTACGCTCCTGCCGGGCCTGCCGAATGTCGCCTATCGCATTCCCGAGCGCCTACGCCCCCTGTATCATGCCCTCTGTGTTCTCAGTGGCAATTTCACCGTCATTCTCTGGCAGAAAATCTTTAAAGAATTCGAGGAGCGTTTGCAGATACCGGCAACGGTTGCCCAGCCCTATCTCGAGCAAATCACCCGCAATCTCTTGGCCGACCCTCAAAAAGCACTAACCGGCCCGCTGGTGCGCGACGACCAAAAAACCATCGACGCCAATCTGCGCGCCTTGGAGAACGATCCCTTTCAATCCCTTTACCATTCTTTTGTTGAGACTTATAGGAGGTCTAGATGAGTAGCCATCAACCCGTGAAAAAGCGTGCCCTGACCATCAACGATTTCCAAAGCCGCAAACTGGACGGCCCCAAAATCTCCATGGTGACCTGCTATGATTTTTGCTCAGCCTCGATTCTCAATGAAAGCGAGATCGATTGTATTTTGGTCGGCGACAGTGGCAGCATGGTGATGCATGGCTGTGCCACAACCCTCGGCGCAACGGTCGACATGATCGCTCAGCACACGCTGGCAGTCGCCAAGGGGGCTCCCGATAAATTCATCATCGGCGATTTGCCGTTTTGTTCTTATCGCAAGAGCAAGACGCGCACCATGGACGCGGTGGAGCAAATCATGCGTGCCGGCGCTCAGGCGGTGAAGCTCGAAGGCGCCGCGGGGAATCTCAAGATGGTGCGACACATCATCGATTCCGGCGTGCCCGTGATGGGGCATCTCGGTCTCACGCCGCAGTCGGTTAACATGCTCGGTGGCTTTAAAGTGCAGGGGCGAGTGCCGGAAGTGGCGACGCGCTTGATGCAAGACGCGCGGGAGTTAGCGGATGCCGGGTGTTTTGCCTTGGTGCTCGAGTGTGTGCCGGCGGATTTGGCGCAGGAGATTACTGAGGCACTGGCTATTCCCACCATCGGCATTGGCGCGGGCCCGCATACGACAGGGCAGGTACTGGTGTGGCATGATTTGCTGGGGTTATCGGGGTCGTTTAAGCCGAAGTTTTTGAAGACGTTTATGAATGGCTTTGAGCTGGTGCGAGATGCCTTGAATGCGTTTGACAGTGAGGTGAAGAAAACGGTTTATCCGGATTTGAAGGAACATTGTTATTAAGCGAACATCATGATGCCCCGTCTTTGCTCGCGCTCGCAAAGACGGAGGCTCGCAATGATCAGGGTACTAAATTGAAATAATAGAAACAGGAAAAATATCCATGACCACCATAATAAAAAGCCTTGCCGAATGGCAAGCACTCCGCCCAACTCTGGGCGACGATCTCGGCTTCGTGCCAACCATGGGCAATCTGCATGAAGGCCATCTCAGCCTCCTACAGCGCGCACGCAAAGAAAACGCGGTGACCCTGCTCAGCATCTTTGTAAACCCCACGCAATTTAATCAAGCCAACGACTACGTGCACTACCCGCGCACGCTCGAAAGCGATATCGCACTCGCAGAGCAAGCTGGCGTAGATTATGTGCTGGCGCCGCCTTATGCGGAAATCTACCCCGACGATTACGCCTACCAGCTCAGCGAAGTAGAGTTCAGCGAAAAGCTCGAAGGCGCGTTTCGCCCAGGCCATTTCACCGGCATGCTGACCGTCGTTCTCAAATTGCTGATGCTAGCCCGCGCCAGCCGTCTTTATCTGGGCGAAAAAGACTTCCAGCAGGCGGTGCTGATTCGCGGCATGACGCATGCTTTTTTCATCCCAACCACTATCGTGGTTTGCCCCACCATCCGCAACGAATTCGGCTTGCCCCACAGCTCACGCAACCAGCGCCTGACCCCGGAGCAATACCAAGCAGCGCGGCATTTCCCGGAGATCTTTCATTCCGACCGGGATTGTGCGGCAATCAAAAAAAACCTGGAAGAAAAGGGTTTTGCGGTTGATTATGTGGAGGAGTATGATGGTCGTCGATTCGCCGCGGTGAGGCTAGGCGAGATCAGGCTAATTGATAATATCCCGGAGAATAAATCATGATTCTATGTTTAGACGTCGGTAACAGTCATATCTTTGGCGGCGTGTTTGAACGCGAGAAGTTGCTCTTGCAGTTTCGCTATCCCAGCGACCTGCAGTGTACCTCCGATCAATTGGGGGTGTTTTTCAAAGGGATCCTGCGTGAGAACCAACTGGATCCGGCGAAAATCAAACAAATCGCCGTTTGCTCCGTGGTGCCCGGCCTCGACTATTCCCTGCGTTCCTCGCTGATCAAGTACTTCGGCATCGAGCCTTTCTTTTTGAAGTCCGGCGTCAAGACCGGTCTCAAAATCCAATATAAAAATACCCACGAAGTCGGCGCCGATCGCATTGCCGACGGCATCGCGGCCATGAAGCAGTTTCCTGATAAAAACCTCATCGTCATTGATCTGGGCACCGCAACCACTTTTGACATCATTTCCCACGACCGCGCTTATCTCGGCGGCGTGATTATTCCCGGCATCCAGATTGCCATGAAGGCCCTGAATGAGAACACGGCTAAATTGCCGCCGGTGAATATCGTCAAACCCCCGGGCGTCCTCGGTCAGAGCACGGTTTCCAATATTCAGTCTGGTCTGTACTATGGCCATTTGGGAGCGATGCGGGAAATCATTCACTTGATTACCGTTGAGCGTTTCAACGGTGAGAAGCCGATCGTCATCGGCACCGGCGGCTTTGCCTATCTGTTTGAAGGCGATGGCCTGTTTAACGTCATTATCCAAGATTTGGTGCTGCAGGGTCTGCGGCTCTCACTCGAGAAAAACAGCGAGCTAGAACATGAGTAAATCGTTGTTGAAGCACACCAGCGTCGTGGTCGCCATGACCATGATTTCGCGCGTTTTTGGTTTTCTGCGCGACATGGTTACGGCGCAACTGTTCGGCGCGGGCGCCGCCTTCGATTCTTTTTCCGTGGCCTTCAAAATCCCGAATTTTATGCGGCGCCTGTTTGCGGAAGGCTCATTTTCCCAGGCTTTTGTGCCAGTGCTTTCTGAATATCAAAAAAAAGAATCAGAGAGCGAGATCCGCAACTTCATCAATGCCATGGCCGGCACGCTCGGCATGGTGCTTTTGATCGTCACCGTGCTCGGTGTTATTTTAGCCCCTTGGATTGTCCGCGTCTTCGCGCCCGGCTTCGAGGCTGAAGGCGCGCGCTTTGATCTCGCCGTCAGTATGTTGCGCATCACCTTTCCCTATCTCATGCTGATTTCCCTCACCGCCTTCTCCGGCGCTATTTTAAATACCTACAGCCGTTACTGGGTCGCCGCCTTTACCCCAGTCTTTCTTAACCTCTGCATGATCGCCGCCGCCTGGTGGCTGTCGCCCATGCTGAGCGTGCCTATCACGGCTTTGGCTTGGGGCGTCTTCGCCGCCGGCATGGTGCAATTGGCCTTCCAATTTCCCTTTTTGTGGCGCATGCGGCTCGCGCCGCGTCCGAAAGTCGATTTTAAAAACGTCGGCGTGGTGCGGGTGTTGAAGCTAATGGTGCCGGCGATCTTCGGCGTCTCAGTCTCGCAAATTAATTTGCTGCTCGATACCTTGTTTGCTTCTTTCCTCGTCGTCGGCTCCGTCTCTTGGCTTTACTACTCCGACCGCCTGATGGAATTCCCGCTGGGCGTTTTCGGCGTCGCTATTTCCACGGTTATTTTGCCGCATCTCTCGCGCCACCACGCCTCCGCCTCACCCCAGCAATTTTCCCTGACGCTGGATTGGGCGCTACGCATGGTTCTTTTAATCGGCATTCCTGCCGGCGTGGTCTTGGCGACGTTGTCGATCCCGCTGCTGAGCACACTCTTCCATTATGGCAAATTCGACGACTACGCCGTGGTTATGGCGCGTAAGAGTCTCGCCATGTTTGCCATTGGCATCGCGCCCTGCATGTTGGTGAAGATACTGGCCTCTGGTTTTTACGCGAAACAGAATCTGCGTACGCCCGTGCGCATCGGCATTATCGCCATGGTCGCCAATATGGTTTTGAACGCGATGTTTTTCCTCCCCTTCCAGCACGCGGGCATTGCGCTCGCGACTTCGCTGGCCGCTATCGTGAATTCCGGCTGCCTCTACTACTATCTACGTCGAGATGCGA
>Ga0206822_1096_pt1 | contig 21625 bp, 15 predicted proteins | sample Alteio_BWOrgCont_83_FD_152913 | JGI IMG/M metagenome (GOLD analysis project Ga0206822, IMG submission 152913) | Enriched cells from forest soil in Barre Woods Harvard Forest LTER site, Petersham, Massachusetts, United States -... | ecosystem: Environmental > Terrestrial > Soil > Temperate forest >... | reverse complement strand
TTAAAGGATGGCTGGTTGCCGGTGTTTTGCAGGCCGACGGAATCCGCGATGTTGCCGAGGTAGCCAATGCCGATGTCGCCGTTGAAGTCTGGGCAGGGTACGTCAAAGCGGTAGCCGATGTTCACACCACCGTTATTGATGCGCGAGGTGGCGCTGGCGTGGCTGTCGCCTTTGAAGGCGTAGAGCGCGGTATAGAAGGCGTTGCTTTCCTGGCCTTGATACCCGGCCAGCACGGCGCGAGACTTGGTGCGACCCAGGGTCTTGGTGAGCGGCGTCGAAATCATGACCGAGGAGTAGGTACCGAAGGGCACATACATTTGACCAATGGTGCCGTAGAAAGACGACTTGGTGAAATCGCCCAACATGATGAAGGCGTTATTCATAAACACGCGGGAGTTCAGCACGCGGGAATTAGTTTCAGTCGGCTCTGTGCCGTTGTCGTAGCTTAACGAGAAGAAACCAGAAACCCAGGGTGAAGGCGACAGCAAGAAGGCGTCGATTTCAGCGGAGGAAAGATCAATGTTGCTCGAGGTGCCGTTATTGCCGGCGCCGGGGTTACCGCCTTGTTGGCCGTATTGAATGTATTGCGCTTCACCTTCCAAGATACCGCTCAAGATCAAGTGTGAGCGATGGGTGTCTTCACCGGTGTGAATACCGCGAGCCTGCATGCCTTGAACGGCTGCTTTACGCAGTTTCAACAAAGCGACGTCGGTGTTAATTTTCGGGTCGTTGACGATCAACTGGCCGCCGCTAAATTGGATGGGCACGTTGATGTAGGGGCCGATGGAGACGAAGGACTGGCCGGGGTTATCCCAATCCAGCGGCAGGTTTTGCAGGTAGTCTTGAATCAAGCGATCCATTTGCGTGCCGCGGATAGGCGAATTCGACGGCGCGACGAAACTTGCGGTGGGCGTCGGGTCGTTAGCAGAGGGGGTGGCGCCATCGGTCGCGGTGTGGGGCTTGTGCATCATCTGGCCGGTCAGCGGGTGCCTGGATTTCACATGGTGCGGCTGCGGCTGCTGGTTGCCCTGCTTCATGGCAGCCACTTCACGGCGCAACTGGGACAGTTCCTTTTGCATGGCCTGGTTTTGAGTAGAAATCTGGTCGATCTGGCTTTGATCGTTGCCGCTAGCGGCAAAAACAGGAACGCTGACTAAACCTAACACGCAAAGACTCGCAATAAGCGACTTGATTCTCATGCTTCATTCTCCTGGTTAATAATGAAGCCGACTCCAAAATGGCGTGCTTGTGCTAAGACAGGACACTGGGGTTCAAGCGGCGTGGAAACGCAGAATGAAAGCAGATACACCATTTTGGAGGCGGCTTCGAGTTTTTTATTCTTAGAACAATTTCGCCGGTGGATTAAACTAGCAAAATTCAAAATGCAGTACAAGCGGGAGAGTGTGTGGCTAGAATATAATCAACCCCTTAACTTCGCGGGGATAGGGGAGCCATGCCCCTTTCCTCTTCTTTTTTGCGCTCTTTCGCGGCGCAATCTGCCTTGCGCTGCGCAACCCCTTGCATCTCGTTCGCGTTTTTCTGGGCGAAGAAGGTGAAAGCATATTCGGCTACGAGTGAACCCAGCACTGCTGGTAGATTAGTAGCTTCCCCTGCCAAACAACTTATTACTTCTTGCGCTGCCACCAATTGATGCGCAGGAGACGGGAACTCATGACAGGAGAGAATTGTCTTCTCAGGGGTAGGAAGAACATGGCCAAAAATCTGGCGCACAGTGGCTAATTCAGCAGCAGATACATCAAAAAAATTATCCTCCCCAAAGAGTCTGCTTCGGGGACCGTCTGCATCCAATAGCTCATAAGAGGAGAAATCAGAAAAATCCAACCACTGAAGTCGATAATAACCAGGCTGATAAATACATCCACTTCTAAAAAGAGTAAATTTATTTAAATGTCCGCTGTCTCTAGGATAATCCGTTTTAAAAGTATGTATAACCCGAGCAGTAAGGCCACCCTCTTCCTCATTTATGGAAAATAGAGAGTTATGTATAGCCAAGACGTGACCCTGCTCGGAACAAGCGTAAGCTGAGGTAACGATATGAGATGAAGACACGACTTTTAGCGCTCCCTGACTCTGGTCATCTTCTAGCTTAAAGGTCATTTTTCCCAGATCTGCAAACCAACTCCAACGTAACCTCCAACCCAAATTGATTTCGAACACTTGAACGTTGTCGTAGTCGTACTGATGCGCTAGTAAATAATGCTTTAAAGGGCTGACTTTTGAAGGGCGGAAGACTAAGTGGCTATTTTCGGGCAATTCATATGCTTCCTGGCGATTATCATTCGTATCAATTACCAATAGCTTATGTTGTGCAGCGGCCCTAGGACTCGCCATGACTCTTGCAAGCACGCCAATATGATGAGGTGATAAACGCTGGATCGGGACAGCTTCTTTCGAAAAATAAATACTCTCACCCTCGCTCAAATTAATTTGCATGACTGAAACCAAGCTCATGTAGCCATCTTGATATTCCCAAAAATCAAGTCGCCCTTTTCGAGTGAGAGCGGCCAGGCAATCGTCCAGCAAACCGAAGCTTGCATAGAATACTCCATCCCCCACTTCGCGCGGGGGCACGAGAAAAGCCTCGGTTTTTTTTACATTATCAAAAACATGAATCCACACACGCTCAGCCGCATCTCGATAGTCTCGCGCCCATAAATGTGGCAAGACAGGCTTCCAGTTGCCACTTTCTGGAAAGCAAATTGGCTCCCGGGTGGTTTCCAGGGACAGGAGGGTTGGGTTCAGGGGTTTAGCTATGACGACTGGTTTAAATTCGACGGATTGCAGGGCTTTTCGTTCAGCAGGCGCTTTGAATTCTTGGCGCAGAGGTTGCGGAGCCAGGCCTGCTGGATTTTTGGGTTGCGAGGATCGCTGCATGGATTAGAGCCCTATTTTAGAGGAAATATCATAAACTTCGCAGAGATAGAGGGATCATGCCTCTTTGCTCTTCTTTAATGCGTTCTTGAGTGGTGCGCTCTGCATTGCGTTGAGCAATCCCCTGCATCTCGCTCGCCCTTTTCTGAGCGAAGAAGGTAAACGCATATTCGGCAACTAGGGAGCCAAGCACTTCTGGTAGCTTAGCTCCCACTTCCAAATAACTTTTTACCTCTTGCGCTGCCGCCAATTCCTGCGCAGGATGCGGGGACTCATAACAGGTGAGAGTCATCTGTTCACTGTTAGGAGGAAAAGGGTCTCTAACGTGACGTACAGCAGCTAATTCAGTATCGGATAGCTCACAAAAATCATCGGCGCTATTGAGGGCGCTTCGAGGCCCGTCTGATCTTACTAGCTCGTGAAAAGAGAAATCAGAAAAATCAATCCACTGAAATCGATCACGGCTGGACTGATAAATACACCCGCTTCTCAAAAGAGTGAATTTATTTGCCCACTTGCTTTCTTTACGATAATAAAGGGTAAAAGAATGTATTAATTGAGGAGTAAGGCGGCCATCTCCCTCATTTATGGAAAATAGATGGTTATGTATAGTTAAGAAAGGATCCTGCTCAGAACTAGAGTAAGCAGTGGTAATAATATGAGATGAAGATACGGCTGTTAGCGTTCCCGGCCTCTGGTTAGGCCCCATCTTAAAGCCCATGTCTCCCAGGTTTGCAACCCAAGTCCATCGCAACCTCCAACCAAAATTGATTTCGATCACTTCAATTCTGTCACTATAACCCGCCATCCAGTAATGCTTTAAAGGGTTGGCTTTTGAAGGGCGGAAGACTAATTCGACACAATCGAGCAATTCATATGCCTCCTGACGATCACCTTTCGTATCAATTAAAAACAAGTATTGTATTGCAGTTGCACTGGGATCAGGAATAACTTTTGCACGAACCCCTATATGATTGGGTGATAAACGCTGGACAGGGACAGGATGCTCTCTCACAAAATAAATAATCTGGCTCTTCCTCAACTTAATTTGCATGGATGAGACCATGATCATGTGGTCATCTTGATATTTCCAAAAATCAAGTTGCCCCTGTACGGTTATGGCTACCAGGCAATCGTCCATGAAGCCGAAGCCCTGATAGAACACTTCAACTCCATCTTGGCACAGGGGCCCAAGAAAAGCCTCGGTTTGCTTTACCTGATCAAAAAGATGGATCCCCCTACCCTCTCGGACGTCTAGCCCCCATAAATGTTGCATGACGGGCTTCCAGTCGCCGTTTACTGGAAAGCAAATTGGCTCCTGGGTGACTCCAAGGACTGTGAGAGTTGGGCTCAGGGGCGGAGCTGTGACAACTGGTTTAAATTGGACGGAATGTAGGGCTTTTCGTTCAGCAGGCGCTTTGAATTCTTGGCGCAGAGGTTGCGGAGCCAGGCCTGCTGGGTTTTTGGGTTGCGAGGATCGCTGCATGGATTAGAGCCCTATTTTAGAGGAAATATCATAAACTTCGCAGGGACAGCGGAGCCATGCCCCTTTCCTCTTCTTTTTTGCGCTCTTTCGCGGCGCAATCTGCCTTGCGCTGCGCAATCCCTTGCATCTCGCTCGCCTTTTTCTGGGCGAAGAAGGTGAAAGCATATTCGGCTACTAGGGAACCCAGCACATCGGGTAGCTTAGCTTTTGACGCCAAATAACTTTTTACTTCTTGCGCTGCCGCCAATTCCTGCGCAGGATGCAGGGACTCATGACAGGTGAGAATCGTCCTCGAATTGGAAATAGGAGTAGGGTATCTAATGCGACGTACAGCAGCTAATTCAGTATCGGATAGCTCACAAAAAACATTCTCTCCATAGAGAGCACTTCGAGGCCCGTCTAATTTTACTAGCTCATGAAAAGAGAAATCAGAAAAATCGATCCACTGAAATCGATCACGACTGGACTGATAAATACACCCGCTTCTAAAAAGAGTGAGTTTATTTTCCCACTCGTCTCCCTTACGATAACAAAGTTTAAAAGTATGCATTAATTGAAGAGTAAGGCGGCCATCTTCCTCATTTATGGAAAACAGATGGTTATGTCCAGTCAAGAAAGGATCCGGCGCGGAATCAGTGTAAAAATCAGTGGTAACGATATGAGATGAAGATACGGCGGCTAGCGCTCCCCGCTTCTGGTCAGGCCCCATCTTAAAGGTCATGGTTCCCAGATTTGCAAACCAACTCCAACGCAACCTCCAACCCAAATTGATTTCGATCACTTGAACGTTGCCACTATGCTGCGCTAGCAAATAATGCTTTAAAGGGCTGGCTTTTGAAGGACGGAAGACTAAGCTGACACAATGGGGCAATTCATATTCTTTCTGGGAATTATCATTCGTATCAATTACAAACAATTTGTGCACTGTAATTGGGCCGCGACCATTAATTACATTTGCAAGAACCCCTATATGATTCGGTGATAAACGCTGGACAGGGACAGGATGCTCTCTCACAAAATAAACAATCTGGCCCTTCCTCAACTTAATTTGCATGGATGAGACCATGGTCATGTGGTCATCTTGATATTTCCAAAATTCAAGTTGCCCCTTTACGGTTATGGCTACCAGGCAATCGTCCATGAAGCCGAAGCCCTGATAGAACACTTCAACTCCATCTTGGCGCAGGGGCTCCAGGGGCTCAATAAGAGCCTCGGTTTGCTTTACCTGATCAAAAAGATGGATCCCCCTACCCTCTCGGACGTCTAGCCCCCATAAATGTTGCATGATGGGCTTCCAGTCGCCGTTTGCTGGAAAGCAAATTGGCTCCTTGGTGACTCCAAGGGCTGTAAGAGTTGGGCTCAGGGGCGGGGCTGTGACGACTGATTTAAATTGGACGGAATGTAGGGCTTTTCGTTCAGCAGGCGCTTTGACTTCCTGGCGCAGGGGTTGCTGAGCCAGGTTTGCTTGAGAAGGGCTTGGCCGGGAGGGTGCCGTATTTGTGGGTTGCGAGGAGCGTTGCATGAATGAGAGCCTTAAATTAAACCAGGTGGAAGCACTTTCCTTGAACAATGGTGTAGACGGGCCAGCCTTGTAGCACTTTGCCGGTAAAGGCGGACCAGGCGCACTTGGTTTGGAGTTTTTGCGGGGTGACTTCGGATTTTTTGTTTAAATCGACTAGCACAACGTCTTCGGTTTGCGGGAGGCGGAAAATTTCCTGGGCGCGGGTTGAGGTCAGGCGGACGATTTGTTCGAGTGTCAGTAAGCCTTGGTGATAGGCGGTGAGGAGTAAGGGCAGCGTGGTTTCGATGCCGGGCATGCCGGAGGGGCATTCGCCGTAGGGGCGGTCTTTTTCGGCGGTGGTGTGGGGGGCGTGGTCGGAGCCGATGGTGTCGATGAGGCCGGAGCGGATGGCATCTAGCAAGACGGCGTTGTGTTCGGCGGTGCGGAGGGGTGGGTTGACCACTGCCCTGCCCTTGAGTTCGGCGTAGGCGCTGTCGTTTAGGAATAAGTGATGAGGTGTGGTTTCGGCGTAGACGGGGAGGCCTTCTTGTTTGGCTTTTGCTACTAAAGCGAGCTCTTCGGCGGTGCTGAGGTGGAGGATGTAGAGTCGGGTGCCGTAGCGGCGTGTGAGGGCGATGGCTTTTTCCACGGCGAGGCGGGCGACTTCGATGTCGCGGATGGCGGAGTGGTCGTGGAAGTGGGGGGTGCCTTGGAATTGTTTCTTGCGTTCGTGCATGCGCTGTTCATCTTCGGCGTGTACGGCGACTAGCATGTCATTTTGCGCGGCGATCTCGAAGACGGCTTGCAGGCTGGCGTCGTCGTCGATGACAAGGTTGCCAGTGCTGCAGCCCATGAAGACTTTGATGCCGATGACTTCGGTTTTGACGGCGGCGAGTTGGTTGAGGTGTTGTTTGTCGGCGCCGAAGAAAAGTTCATAACGGAGGGGGACGCCGGCTTCGGCTAGTTGGGAGTCGATTAGGGCTTTTTTTTCGTGGAGTAATTCGGCGGTGATGGTGGGGGGTAAAGTATTGGGCATGTCGAAAACGGTAGTGTAGCCGCCGTAAATGGCTGCGCGGGCGGCGGTGAGCCAGTTTTCTTTGTGTTCTAGGCCTGGGGTGCGGAAATGGACGTGGGGGTCGATGAGACCGGGAAAGAGGGTGAGGCCGGAGGCGTCGAGTTCTAGGGTTTCGGAACTTGGGATGGTGAGGTTTACGCTTTGGCCGCTGATCGATTGTGCGTTAAAAATTTGAATCACTGTATTCTTCCTTACTGATGCTTAGTTTAGCTCGTTTTTGCTCATGCTTAGTTTAGCTCTTCTTTGCTCAAGCTTAGTTTAGCTCTTCTTTGCGAGCGAGAGCGAGAATATCCCCTTTCCTCCATGTTTTTTATGGAGGAAAGGGTAGGGTTAGGAGGCAAAATGGACGCTTTATACCTCCTACCCCTACCCCTTCCTCCACACAAAGCGTGGAGGAAGGGGGTCTTCTGTACGCAGTCTGCTTATTTGCAACAGAACCTCTTCACTCAAAAAATCAAAAGCCGGTAACGGTAACGCAAACGTTCACGTTTACGAAAAGACAGGGCTTAAATCGCCACTTTCAACTGATCGCGGTCGAAGATTTTTTCGCAGTAGTGACAAGTCAGTCGGATCTGTTTGCGGTCTTCGGAAATGTAAAAATGGGTGGCGATGGTTTCAGTGTGGGTGATGCAGGCCAGGTTGGGGCAGATGAAAACTTTTTTCATGGCGCTTGGCAGGCTGGTTTTGAGTTTTTCGGTGACCTGAAAATTGCGAATGAGGTTAATCGTCGCGGCCGGCGCGAACACCACAATTTCATTGGCCTCGGCGTCGGTCAAGACGCGGCTCTCGATCTTGATCAAATCCTTGCTGCCCATGCTCTTGCTCGGTAGATGCAAACCAATCGTCACTTTGTGCATACTGCTTTCCAAGCCCAGCAAATGAATAATGCGGAAGGCTTGGCCGGGGGCGATGTGGTCGATCACTGTGCCGTTTTTAATGGCTGAAACGGGTAAGATTTCATCACTCATGCTCGTCTCTCTATTTGAGGTTTTCATTTAAAATCAGACTGAGAAGCGCCTGGCGCACGGGCACGGCATTCGCGGCCTGCTCGAAGTAATAGGCGTAGGGCGTCTCGTCCACTTCCTTGCTGATTTCATTGACGCGGGGCAAGGGGTGGAGAATCTTTAAATTGGGCTTGGCTTTCTGCAGCAGGGTCGGCGTCACGATAAACTGGTTGCGCACCATTTGGTACTCCGCGCCGCTGAAACGCTCTTGCTGGATGCGCGTCATGTACAAGATGTCCACCTTGGGAATCACTTCTTCCAGACTGCGGTGGAAGGAAAAGCGGATGCCGCGTTTTTTCATGACATCGCAGACAGACTCCGGCAACGCTAGAATTTCAGGGGAAACTAGATAGAGGCGCACATCGAACAGTGAACACAGCTGGGTAAAAGAATGAATGGTGCGGCCGTATTTCAAATCGCCGACCAGAGCGATCGACAAGCCGTTAATTTCTTTCTGACATTCTTGAATGGTGAAAAGATCCAGCAAGGCCTGGGTCGGGTGCTGATTCGCGCCATCGCCGGCATTGATCACCGGGCAAGTGGCCGCCTCTTTCGCCAACGCCGCCGCGCCTTCTTGCGGATGTCGAATAACGATGAGATCAGCGTAGGCCGAAACCACGCGCATGGTATCGTAGAGCGTCTCGCCTTTTTGCGTGGAAATATCGTCGCCGTTGCTAAAACCAATGACATTACCGCCAAGACGCAGCGTCGAAGTCTCAAACGAGAGCCGCGTGCGGGTTGAAGGCTCGAAGAAGCAATGCGCAACCACTTTTTCTTTCGCGGTCAGCGGCGCTTTGCCGGCTTTAAAGCGGCAGGCCATTTCATAAATCAATTTCCAATCCGCCAATTCAATATCTTTGGCTGAAACAATGCTCTTTTGATACAGGGTATTCACGCCCATGCTGCACCTTTCTTGTATGTCGACTAAATTTGCGCTCATGCCACACCTTGTAAGCTGGTCACACCCGGGGTATCCACGCCCACAATCTCCTGCCAGGAACGCACCGGGAGGGTGACGTCGCAAAGCTCAATCAGGCATTGCAGCATGATCAACGCTTTTTGCGGGTTGGTGATTAAGGGAATGTGATGATCTATGGCCGCGCGGCGGATACGGTAGCCGTCAGATTGAGTATTCAACTTCTGATTGCTGGGGATGTTAATAATCAAGTCCACCTTGCGCTGGGCAATAATCGTTTGAATGTTCGGTTCGCAATTTTCACTGGCTTTGCAAATAAAATAGGAGGCCACGCCGTTTTTAAACAGGAAGGAATGCGTGCCGTCGGTGCTGTAGATTTGCCATTTCTGCGATTCGAGTTGCTGCAAATATGGCAGCAGCTTGGCCTTGTAATGATCGGCGATGGAAACCAGGATGTTCTTGTTGCGGATCGACTGCTCTGAAGCGAGCCAGGCGCGCCAGTAGGCGTCGAGCAGGTTGTCGCCGATGCAGGCCACTTCGCCGGTCGAGGCCATTTCCACATGCGCCACCGGGTCCGCGCCTTTCAAGCGTTGATAAGAGAATTGCGGCGCTTTCACGCCGACATAATCCAACTCCAGGGTGTTGTAATTCCGGCCTTGCGGCACCCCCAGCATGGCTTTGGTGGCGATCTCAATCAGGTTATGCGTCGTTACCTTAGAAACAAAGGGGAAAGAACGCGAAGCGCGCAGGTTACATTCAATCACCTGAATCTTGTTGTTCTTGGCGATAAACTGAATATTGAAAGGACCGGTGATATTCAGCGCGCGCACAATCTTCTTGGTAATTTTCTTGGTGCGGCGAATGGTTTCGAGATACAGGTTCTGCGGCGGCAGCACCAGCGTCGCATCGCCGGAATGCACGCCGGCGTTTTCAATGTGTTCATTGATGGCTTCAATGAGAATTTCGCCGTGGGAAGCAACACCATCAATCTCGAGCTCTTTGGCATCGAGAATAAACTTGGAAATCACGACCGGATGCTCGGGTGATACCAAAGAGGCTTGCTTGAGGCAGTCTTCCAGCGTCGCATCGTCATAGGCCACGTTCATGGCTGCGCCCGATAAAATGTAAGACGGGCGAATCAGCACGGGAAAGCCAATTTCGCGCGCGAAGTCTTTAGCGCCTTGCGGAGAGGTCAAGCTCTGCCAGGCGGGCTGGTCGATATTGAGTTCATTCAAGAGCGCGGAAAACTTTTCACGGTTCTCGGCGCGGTCGATGTCTTTGGCCGCGGTGCCCATAAGGTGATAACCGGACTGCGCCAGCGGCAGCGAGAGATTATTCGCAATTTGCCCGCCGACGGAGACCACAATGCCCATGGCCTTTTCAAAATCAGCGATATCGCGCACGCGTTCCAGCGTCAATTGCTCGAAGTAGAGGCGATCCGATTCGTCATAGTCGGTCGATACGGTTTCGGGGTTGGAATTAATCAGAATGGCCGTCTTGCCCAAGCGACGCAGCGTGCGCGAAGTATTCACCGCGCACCAGTCGAATTCCACCGAGGAACCGATGGCATAGGGCCCGGAACCAAGAACGATAATCGGCCGTTCTTCCGAAGGCGGCAAGTCATGCTCGCAGCCGTGATAAGTCAGATAGAGGTAATTGGTTTGCGCCGCGAACTCGCCCGCCAGGGTGTCAATTTGCTTGACGACCGGCGTCACGCCCGCCGCGATACGTTTTTTGCGAATAGCGTCTTCGGGTTCTTTCAGCAGCCGCCCCAGGGAGCGGTCGGAGAAGCCCATTTCTTTGGCGCGACGCAGAATAACCGGATTAAGATCGCTCTTTTTAATCTGCCCTTCCAGTTGCGCGATTTCCGCGATGCGCACCAGGAACCAGGGATCAATTTGGCTCCACTGGAAAGCCTGCTCCGCCGTGCCACCCTGAATGAAATACTGATACAGAGCAAACAAGCGGCGATCGGTGGGATATTTAATTTCATCTTCGGGGTCTTGAATCTGCGCCGGATAATCGCTGAGACAGGAGGCGCCGATATTCAGCATGCCTGCCGCCTTTTGCAGTGCTTCAGCGAAAGAACGGCCAATGGCCATGACTTCACCGACACTCTTCATTTCGGTGCCGATGGTGCGCCCTGCGCTCTTCAGCTTTTGCGTATCCCAACGCGGAATTTTAACGACGAGATAGTCAAGCGCCGGCTCAAAGAAGGCGCAAGTCTTTTGCGTGACGCCGTTCGGGACTTCATGCAGCAAATAACCGAGCGCTAATTTTGCCGCGACAAAGGCCAGCGGATAGCCGGTGGCTTTAGAGGCGAGCGCCGAGGAACGGGAGAGACGCGCGTTGACTTCGATCACGCGATAATCACCATTGGCGGGATTGACCGCATACTGAATATTACACTCGCCGGCAATGCCGAAATGATTGGCTACTTGAATGGCGATGTTGCGCAGCAATTGATGCTCGGTATTTGTCAGCGTTTGCGCCGGCGCTACAACAATACTTTCGCCGGTGTGAATCCCCATGGGATCCATGTTTTCCATGTTGCAAATCGTCAGCGCGTTACCCGCCAAATCGCGCACGATTTCATATTCAAATTCTTTCCAGCCGAAGAGGTATTCTTCAATGAGGATTTGCGGCGCGCCGGCGAAACATTCTTGTGAGCGCAAGCGCAGTTCCTGGGCTGTGTCGATTTTGCCGGAGCCCAAGCCTCCCAGCGAAAAGCCGGAGCGCATCATGACGGGATAACCAATCTTCTCCGCCGCGATCAAGGCTTCGTCCACCGTTCTCGCGCAATAGCTCTTGGGGGATTTGACGCCAATGGTTTCTAATTCATGTTTGAAGACATCGCGGTCTTCGGTCATGCGAATGGCTGCAATGCGCGTACCCAGCACTTCGACCTGATGTTTAGCCAGAACGCCCTTCTCTTCCAATAAAAGACCGAGGTTCAGCGCGGTTTGCCCGCCAAAGCCCAGCATAATGCCGTCGGGACGCTCTTTTTCAATGATGGAGGTCACCACTTCGAGATTCAGTGGCTGCAAATACACCGCATCCGCCATTTGCGGATCGGTTTGAATGGTCGCGATATTCGGATTAACCAAAACGGTCTTAATGCCCTCTTCTTTCAGGGCCTTAATCGCCTGGGAGCCGGAATAGTCAAATTCTCCGGCCTGGCCAATGCGCAGTCCGCCGGAGCCGAGAATCAGTACTTTTTTACCTGTAAACCGTCTATTTTTTTCTATCATTACAAACTCTCATAAAATTTCTGGAACAGCCATTGCGTGTCGCAGGGGCCGGGCGCGGCCTCGGGATGGAATTGAACGGCGAAGAAGGGCAGCTTCTTGTGCGCAATGCCTTCGACGCTTTGATCGTTCAAATTGCGGAAGCTCACTTCCCAGTCCGCCGGCAAAGTCTTCTCGTCCACGGCATAGCTGTGGTTCTGCGAGGTCAGATAGCATTTTTGATTATCGAGCGCCATGCAGGGCTGGTTATGCGACCGATGACCGAAGGGCAATTTATAGGTTTTCGCACCGACCGCGAGCGCCAAAAGCTGGGTGCCGAGGCAAATGCCGAAAACCGGCTTCTTTTTGGCGAGGACTTTTTTCAGAACGTCGATGGTCGCCTTGCAATGCTGCGGGTCACCGGGGCCGTTGGAAATGAAAACGCCGTCGTATTTTTCAGCGCTGTAATCATAGTCGTGAGGCACGCGTTTGATGCGCACGGGATATTGCAGTAGGCAACGCAAGATATTTTCTTTGATGCCGCAGTCTACGACGATGATTTCCTTGTCGCCGGCGCCATAAGTGATGGGTTCTTTAATTGAAACTTCTTCTACCAAAGCACGGGCCGAGAAATCCTCAAACTTTTCCGGCTGAGCGTCACCCGCGACAATGGCGCCAGGAATGACACCCTGGGTGCGCAAGCGCGTGGTCAGAGCGCGTGTATCAACGCCGGTGATATACGGTATGCCCTGCTCTTTTAGCCAGGCCGCCAAAGACTGCTGGGCGCCATGATTGGAGTACTGTGCCGCAAGCTCCGACATAACCACGCCGCGAGCATGGATTTTCTTCGATTCCCAGCTCAGCGGGTCGCTGACGCCATAATTGCCAATCAGGGGGTAGGTGAAAGCGAGGATTTGTCCGCTATAGGAGGGGTCGGTCAAAGATTCAACATAGCCAACCATCCCTGTACTAAAAACGACCTCACCGAAGCAAGGTTCTTTCTGATCTGCCGGAACTTGGCCAAAAAAAAACTCGCCAGTCTCTAATAATATCTTTCCAGGTACCATTTCCATGTGCAACTTTACTCGTTTTATTAGGGTTGTTCAAAATGTTACCAATTATACCAGCTTTGGGGAGGAAAAAAAGGGGGGTTTAGGGAATTAATATCAAATATTTGCAGCCACCTCAGTCTTTCTCTAGAATGACGCAATGAAAAATCAATTCCTCAGCGAAATTGGTAAAAATGCCCTAGCGGTGCTCGCTGGCGTATGCTTAACGCTGGCTTGCGCGCCGTTTTATGCCTTCCCTCTGGCCCTGGTGGCGGCGGCCTTTTTGCTGGTTCTCTGGCTGGACGTGACCCCGCAAATCGCCTTTCGTCGTGGCTTCTTCTATGGCCTGGGGCTTTTTGGCAGCGGTGTCTACTGGGTCTATATCAGCATGCACACCTATGCTGACCTGCCCCCTTGGGGAGCAGGCGCGCTGACCGCCGTTTTTATCGCTACCTTAGCTCTTTTCCCCGCCTGCCAGGGCTGGCTGCTGAACCGTTATTTTCCCAAGACCAACTACGCCAAAATGCTCTGCGCCTTTCCCGCGCTCTGGGTCTTCTTTGAATGGGTGCGTAGCTGGTTGTTTTCCGGCTTCCCCTGGCTCTTCATCGGCTATAGCCAAACCCAGACGCCGCTCAAGGGCTTCGCTCCCCTCCTCAGCGTCTATGGCGTGTCGCTCGCGGTAGTATTCAGCGCCGCGCTGCTGGTCAATGCCGCGCTCCGCCTGAAACAAAAGCAGCGCTTAGCGGCTTACCTGAGCTTACTTGTGTTCGTCCTGCTGTGGACCGCGGGCGCCCTGCTCAACCAGATCCCCTGGACCCAGCCGGAAGGACGGCCGCTGCAAGTCAGCCTGATCCAAGCCAACATTCCCCAGCAACTCAAATGGCTGCCAGAGCAAATTCAGCCGACGCTGCAGCAATATAAAGATTTGTCCGCCAATCACTGGGACAGCCAGGTCGTGATCTGGCCGGAAGCGGCCATTCCAGCGCCCCTCGATAATGTCACCGACTTCGTCAACGAAATGTCCGACACAGCCAAGCTTCACCACGCCCAGCTCATTGCTGGCATCCCCGTCAAAAGCTCCGATAACGACGGCTATTTCAACGCGGTGATCAGCGTTGGCAACGATGGCGCGGGCTACTACCTCAAGCACCGTCTGGTGCCTTTCGGCGAATTTATCCCCCTGCAACAATGGCTGGGGCGGATCTTTGATCTGCTGCAGGTTCCCATGTCGGATTTCACGCCGGCCAAAGGTTTTTCCGAGCCGCTGACGGTGCGCGACAATATTAAACTGCTGACTTTTATCTGCTATGAAATTGCCTACCCCGAACAGGTGCTGCATACGCTGAAAGACGTCAATATCCTCTTGACCGTCACCAACGACGCCTGGTTCGGCCACTCGATCGCCCAAGCCCAACATTTGCAGATGGCGCAAATGCGCGCCATTGAAAACGGCCGCCCGCTGATCTTCGCCTCGAACAACGGCATTACCGCTTTTATTTCAGCGAAGGGCCGCTTGCTCGCAACCGCGCCGCCATTCCAAACCTATGTGCTGACCAGTACCATCCAGGCTTACGCCGGAAAAACCCCATGGCAACGTTATGCCATGGATCCCATCCTCCTGATCCTGCTTTCGCTTATCATCGTGGCAGTCAAATATCGTCGAGTATAAAAATATGGAAGAGATCTATAATCCACATAAAATTGAGGAAACCGCGCAAAATTTCTGGACGGAAAAAGCCTGCTTTCAGGTTTCCGAGGATTTGAACAAAGAAAATTTCTACTGCCTGTCCATGCTGCCCTACCCCAGCGGGCGCTTGCACATGGGCCATGTGCGCAACTACACCATTGGCGATGTCATCTCACGCTACCAGCGCATGCTGGGCAAAAACGTTTTGCAGCCCATGGGCTGGGACGCCTTCGGCCTGCCGGCTGAAAACGCGGCCATTCAAAACAAAATTCCCCCGGCCGAGTGGACTTATAAAAACATCGAAATCATGAGGCAGCAAATGCAGCTGCTGGGCTTCGCCTATGACTGGAGCCGAGAGCTCACTACCTGCAAGCCGGATTATTATCGCTGGGAACAATGGTTTTTCATCAAGCTCTACGAGAACGGCCTGGTCTACAAGAAAAACGCCGAGGTCAATTGGGACCCGGTCGACCAAACCGTGCTGGCCAACGAGCAAGTGGTGGATGGTCGCGGCTGGCGCTCCGGCGCCCTCGTTGAAAGACGGGAAATTCCGCAGTGGTTTCTGAAAATCACGAACTACGCTGAGGAATTACTCAAAGGCCTGGACGAACTCGAAGGCTGGCCGGAACAGGTCAAGACCATGCAGCGCAACTGGATCGGTCGCTCGGAAGGCGCCGAGGTTTTCTTCGCGGTTGAGGGAGAGGAAGAGCCCTTGTGCGTCTTCACCACCCGTCCCGATACGCTCTACGGTTGCAGCTATCTCGCGGTCGCTCCGCAGCACCCTCTGGCGAAGAAGGCCGCGGAAGAATCGGCGGAAGTTCGGCATTTCCTGGAAGAGTTTCGCAACACCAAAGTGGCCGAAGCGGATCTCGCCACCATTGAGAAGCGCGGCGTGCCTTTGCACATCAACGCCATTCATCCGCTGACCGGCGAGCAAATTCCCGTCTGGGTCGCCAATTTTGTGGTCATGGACTACGGCAGTGGCGCCGTGATGTCCGTGCCGGCGCATGATCAACGTGATTTTGAATTCGCGCAAAAATACCATCTGCCGCTGAAGCAGGTCATTCTGCCCACCGACGGCACCACCTGGGACTTCGCTTTCGGCGCCTATACCGCGCCCGGCAAACTGCAAGACTCGCATCTCTTCACAGATCTCGAATCCAAGGCCGCGCAGCAAGCCATTAGCGCGCATCTTGAAACCATCGGCAAAGGCAAATCGAAAGTAACCTATCGTCTGCGCGACTGGGGCATTTCCCGTCAGCGCTATTGGGGCACGCCGATTCCCATGGTCAACTGTCCCTCTTGCGGCCTGGTCGCGGAAACCAATCTGCCGGTGGTCTTGCCTGAGAACATTGAGTTTTCCGGCGTCATCTCCCCCCTGCAAGCCATGCCGGAATTTTATCGCACCCACTGCCCGCACTGCGGCGAGGAAGCGCGGCGCGAGACGGACACGTTTGATACCTTCTTCGAGTCCTCTTGGTATTACGCCCGCTATGCCTGCAAAAAGCAGGACCAAGCCATGCTAGACGGACGCGCCAACTACTGGCTGCCGGTTGATCAATACATCGGCGGCATTGAACATGCGGTAATGCATTTGCTGTACGCGCGCTTTATTTACAAAGCGCTGCGCGATGAGGGGCTGGTTAACTCCAGCGAACCCTTCACTCGCTTGCTGACTCAGGGCATGGTGCTCAATCAGGGCATCAAGATGTCCAAGTCCAAAGGCAACGTCGTCGACCCGCAATCGCTGATTGTGAAATATGGCGCGGACACCGTGCGCCTCTTTATTATGTTCGCCGCGCCGCCGGAGCAAAGCCTGGAATGGTCGGATGCCGGCGTCGAAGGCGCGCATCGCTTCCTCAGACGACTCTGGGCCTTTGGCTATGAGCATTGCGAAGAGATTCGCAAGATCAATCTCGCGCTGAAAGACGAACCCGCGGCCATGAACTGGGACAATACGGACCCAGATCAACGTGAACTGATGCGGCAGGTTTTTGTGGTGCTGGAGCAAGCTAAATACGACTATGAGAGGCAGCAATACAACACGGTTGTGTCCGGCTGCATGAAGATCCTGAATATTTTGAGCGAGATCAAGCCGGAGACAGACGCCGACAAGATGCAGACGCGCCGTTATATTCTCTGCAAGGGTATGAGCATTCTGCTACGCCTGCTCGCACCGATCGCCCCGCACGTGACCCACCAACTGTGGATCGATTTGCATTATAAGGGTTTGATGATCGACGCGGCCTGGCCGAAGTCGGGTGTTACCACGCTGAGATCGGATAAGGTGCAGCTGATTGTGCAGGTGAATGGCAAGATGCGAGGCAAGATTTCCGTGCCGAATGACGCTGATGCCAGCGCTATTGAGAAGATTGCGCTTGAGGATGCGAAAGTGAAGCCGCACACGGAAGGCAAGGCGATCAAGAAAATCGTGTCAGTGCCTGGGAAACTGATTAACATCGTGGCAAGCTGATGACTATGACCCCCTTCCTCCACGTTGTGTGTGGAGGAAGGGGTTGGGGTAGGAGGATGAAAGTGTGCTATTTACCTCCTATCCCTACCCTTTCCTCCACAAAAAGCGTGGAGGAAAGGGGATGTCAGGCGATCACGAAGAACTTTCTACTGTTGAGCTTATAAAACCATGCTAAAACATTACAAACAAATCACGATACTATTTCTCCTACTCACCCTCACCGCCTGCGGCGGCTTCCACCTGCGCAAACCCCTACCACTAGCCAAGCCCTTGCAGCATGTCTACGTACAATCGCGCAATCCCTACGGCGAGATGACGCGTGATATTCGACAATATCTGCAAATGTCAGGCGTGCAGCTCGCAGCCACGCCCGATGAGGCGTCGACGATTCTCAGCATCACACAAGAAGCGGTGTCTCAAGACTTGCTCAGCATCAACAGTTCCCAGCAAACACGGCAATACAACCTGCGCCTCTCGGTGACCTATGAAATCACCGACCGCCACGGCACGGTGCTGATTGAGCCGCATACGCTGACCGAGCTGCGTCCGCTGACGCTGCAGTCTAACCAGATTCTGGCCGGCAGCAACCAAGCCTCCCAGATCTACCACGACATGCGCCGCGCCATCACCTTTACCATGATGAACCACCTGGCCTCGAAAACTGTCACCCGCGCCCTGCTGCACGCTGAAACCAAGGAACAGCCATGAAATTGACCCCCGCCCAACTGGAAGGGCATTTTGCCAAGACGCTCGGCAAGGTCTACCTGGTCTGTGGCGACGAGCCCTTTCTCGTCCAGGAAGCCCTGACCCTGATCCGCCAAAAAGCGGCGGCGGCAGGCTTCGCCGATCGCATGCGGCTCGACGTTGAAACCGACAGCGACCTCGACAACATTTACACCCATGCCTATTCCCCGCCTTTTTTGGGTCAACGTCGTCTACTGGAGCTGCACTGGAAAGGCGGCAAGCTCTCCAAAGCCGGTCAGCAATTTTTACAGCAATATGTCTTGCAGCCTTCACCGCACAGTGTGCTGGCCTTGCAGCTCGGCAAACTCGACAGCCGCACAGAACAAACGCAGTGGTTCAAGGCGCTGGAAAAACACGCCGTGGTCATTTCCATCTGGCCGCTGCAGCAAAATCAATTGCCCGGCTGGATTCAGCAACGCGCCCGCGCCCACAACTTGCGCCTGACGCCAGACGCAGCGCTCGCCCTCGCTCACGCCGTTGAAGGCAAGCTCCAAGCCGCCGCGCAGGAAATTGAAAAATTAAGTCTTTTGGATATGCCGAGCGTCGACCGCGCGACGCTGGAAGAATTTGTCATCGACCAAGGTTGCTTCAGCGCCTTTGATCTTGTGGATCAAGCGGTCGCCGGCAACGGGGCGCAGATTTTACGCATCTTAAACTACTTACAAAAAGAAGGCGCGGAGCCTTTGATGATTTTAGGTGCCTTCACTTTTGAATTGCGCACCTTGGCCAAGCTCGCAAAAGAAATAAAAAGAGGCCTGTCGCTGCCGACGCTGTTCACACAGTATCGCGTGCGCCCGGGCAAGCAAGCCGGCATTCGCGAATTTTTTCGGCGCGGCAGTGAGCAAAATTTGTTGAGCATTTTTTTGCAAGCAGGGGAAATTGATCGTTTAGTAAAAGGAGCTGCTCAAGGAAATGCCTGGTTGGCCCTAGAGGAGCTGAGTTTGACCGTTGCCGGCCTTGTTCCACGCTTAAGTTCCACAATACAGCCTCCGCTAAGCCCCTCATAGTTATGGCAGAACCCCCATTTACGATATATAATTAAGGTATGCATCAATCCAAGCGCGCAGTGGGTATTTTAGGGGGCACCTTTGACCCAATTCATTTTGGTCACCTCCGTCTAGCACTCGAACTTTACCAAGCCTTTGATTTACAGCACATCCGTCTTATTCCTTGTTTTCAACCTGTGCATCGCAAGCAGCCAACCGCTTCACCGGAAGAACGTTTAGCGATGGTAAAACGGGCGGTGGCGACGGAAACGGGCTTCAAAATTGACGACTGCGAAATCAAGCGCAAGGGTCCTTCTTACACCATCGACACCCTGCTTGAATTACGCAAGAAAGCGCCGCAAACACCGTTTTGTATTCTGATCGGCATTGACGCTTTTTTGGGTTTTACCAGCTGGCATCGCTGGCAGGAAATTTTAGACAATGCACACTTGATCGTTGCCCACCGGCCGAATTATCATCTGCCGCAAACGGGCGTAGTAGCCAAACTGATTCGGGATCGCCTGGTGGATGACGCCATGCTGATCCACCAGAAAAACCAGGGGTTTATTTTAATGCACCCGATTACCTCCCTGGAAATTTCTGCGACGGATATTCGTAAACAGATCGCGATGGGCAAAAATCCGCGTTATTTGCTCCCGGATAATGTTTATGAATATATCAAAAAGCGTGGCACCTACAGTGTAAGTACTCTCTAACGGAGGTAAAGCATGCAAACAAACGATCTGCAAGCCTTGGCTTTGAAAGCTTTAGACGATTTACAGGCGATTGATACAACCGTCATTGATGTTCGTCCGTTAACTACGGTCACGGACCTCATGATTGTTTGCACCGGTCGTTCTTCTCGTCATATCAAATCGATTGCAGATAATCTTGTTGCGCAGGCAAAAGAACATAATGTTACTTATTTACACTTGGAAGGCGACGAAACCAGTGATTGGGTGCTGGTGGATATGGGAGACATCGTAGTGCATATCATGCTCGCAACCGCGCGCAGCTTCTACGACCTCGAGTCGCTGTGGGAGCCGATGAGCACACTGCAGATGCAAGTGCAGGAAGTGCGGTAAGGCAATAGATATATGACCCCTTTCCTCCACGCTTTTAGTGGAGGAAAGGGTTGGGTTAGGAGGTAAAATAACGCTCTTTATACCTCCTACCCCTACCCCTTCCTCCACTAAAAGCGTGGAGGAAGGGGGTCTTATGCACTCGGCTTTTATTTTTCAACTGGATTCAATAATGCTACAAATCCGTTTTATCACCGTCAGTAACAAACCCCCCTCCTGGATCAGCGAAGGTTTTCGCGAATACGCCAAGCGTCTGTCTTCGACTTGCAGCTTAGATTTGCTGGAAATTCCCGTAGAAAAACGCAGCAATCAAAAGAACATGCAGCCGTTTATCGAGCGCGAGGGGGAGAAGATGCTCGCGGCCATCAAGCCTGCCGCCACCGTCATTGCCCTCGATGTACAGGGCAAGCTTTGGTCAACCGAGGAATTGTCCCAGAAGCTGGGAGGTTGGCTGCAAGAAGGCAAGAACTTGGATTTCCTCATCGGCGGCCCGGACGGCCTTTCCCCGGCCTGCGTCAAACGCGCCCAGTACCGCTGGTCACTCTCCCCTCTCACCCTACCCCACTTGCTGGTACGCGTCCTGATCGCCGAACAACTCTACCGCGCCTGGACGATCTTGCAGGGACATCCGTATCATAAAGGTGCCCCCCCATCCTGACCTTCCCCCACAAAAACGGGGGGAAGGAACCATCTAAGCGAGTTCTGCTTTAAATGTCGAGTATTTGAAATTACCGCAAAGCCTGAATGATTCGATAGACCTGCGAGCGCCTCGTCTTTGCGAGCGAGAGCGAAGCAATCCAGGACTTATTGCCCCGCCATCCTTGCCACATCACCAGATACTGCACGGATAGAGCAGCAATAACGCCTGGATTGCTTCGCTCTCGCTCGCAAAGACGGAGCCCCCAGCCTTTGTGCTCTTAATGACCTTGATTGCTTCGCCCGTGCTCGCTACGAACACGTGAACGTTTGCGTTACCGTTACCGGCTTTTATGCTCTTAATACGTTTAATCTACATATAAAACCACGGCTGCTTAGATGGTCCCTTCCCCCCGTTTTTGTGGGGGAAGGTCAGGATGGGGGGGCACCTTTAAGTGATTTGATTTATCCGACCTGATTCAGTATATTTCCCCCTCCACAAACTCCCAGGATCCCCCCTCATGCAACCCAGACTCCAAGGCCAAGTAGCAATTGTGATCGGCGCAACCCGCGGTATTGGCAAAGGTATTGCTGACGTTTTCGCCAAAGAAGGTGCCACCCTGATTTTAGCTGGACGCGATCAGGCAACCCTGACGGCCATTGTTCAGGAAATTCAAGGCTTGAGCCACACCCCCGAGCGTGTCATTGGCGTCGTGGCTGATGTCAGCAAGGAAAAAGACGTCGCGCATCTGGTGAAGACTGCCAAAGAAAAATTCGGCCGCGTCGATATCATGTGTCAGAACGCCGGTATCTTTCCTGAAAAAGCCATTGAAGAAATGGAAGAGAAAGATTGGGACCAGGTCATGG
>Ga0206822_1095_pt1 | contig 21865 bp, 17 predicted proteins | sample Alteio_BWOrgCont_83_FD_152913 | JGI IMG/M metagenome (GOLD analysis project Ga0206822, IMG submission 152913) | Enriched cells from forest soil in Barre Woods Harvard Forest LTER site, Petersham, Massachusetts, United States -... | ecosystem: Environmental > Terrestrial > Soil > Temperate forest >... | reverse complement strand
AGAAAATCTTCGAGGTTGTTCCGTGCACTCAGCGCAAGCGCGGTGATCGCCTTGCCTTTGGAGGAATTAGCTTGTAACAGCGTGGAGCGGTAAGACTCCATGTCGTCTATTTTTCTAAACAACTCGGCATAAACCCCCTTTTTATAAGCGGTGACCGCTGCGCGGCGCAAGGCGGGATCATGAGGGTGTCTTTGTAGTATCTCATTCACTTGTATTGCATTACCTCGGAGTGCATAGCCATATACCGCAGAGAGGGGGTCTAGCCCCGTCTTCAGGCTTTCGTCGACCTTTTGTGTATTGCCACAAATGGCATAGGCGTGTACGGCAGCGAGTTTATTCGAGTCTGATTCGCGTTTTGATTCTTCGTATTTTTTTCCACTGAGAATCCGTGCTTGTATGGCCCAGCGCTTAAGATCATCATTTTTCTGTTCGCCAGTGTCATGAAGATTGCCCAGCACGGCTGCTTGCTGCGCAGCAGCAACGGAGCCTGGGGCGCTACACTTGCTGCCTTCGGTTGGATTATTTAATAACTCTGACAACAAGACTGCCTTCTGACCATAAGAGGCTCCGAAAACAGCGGCGCGGTAGGCCACAGGATTGTCTGAGTAATGGTGATTAGCGAGACGGCATTGATTCATGCTCGCCTTCTCGCCGCCGCTAGCACAAGCGGCAATGGCAACCAGCCGGTCAGCGCCTTTCGCGAGCAGCGCGTCAGCATAAGCCATGTAGCCGTTGCGGCGCGCGTAGCTATGGAGAGCGGCATCTTGACTCGCGCCGCTGGCCAACAGTCTTTTGACTTCGTGGTGATTGCCGGCGGACCTTGCTTGCCAGTCGAGCTCAACTTGCTTACAGGGTGCGGCCTGCGGTATATCCAGCGTCGCGATATAGAAAACGCGTTCCAAGCCAGCTGGCAGATAAGGAGAAGCATCGGCGGCAGGGAAAATGAAAGGGCGCAGCGCATTAATCTCAGTGATCAGCTCATGAAGAATTTCCTGCGCTGACTGATCGAGCACAGCCTGTGCATTCAACAAAGCCCGATTCAGACTGGCGTTGTGTTCCTGGTCCCGATAAAGAATCCACTCGACAACGGCAAGGTTAAGAACCCTGACTTCTTCAATTCTTCGCGGTAACCGCGTATCCAGCAATTTGTTTAACAGAGGAGCGTAGCTGCGAAAGTTTTCAAGGAGAGCGTTGCGGGCGTGAAGGATAGAGGTAAAATCATTCCTGCACTGGCTGAGTAATTCTCTTGCTTGCAGAAAATTCCCGGCCGAGATATATCCTTCAACCGCGGCTCGAAGGTTTCCAAGGCCATTTGGTCGCAGCATTATTCTCTGCTCTTGATCAAGAAGGCCGCCGTAGGCATAGCCGCGGATGGCGGCGAAAGTTAATTCTTCTCGTTGCGTTGCCGTTTGCTGGACCTCGTCCATGTGCTTCACGTGCTTTCCATTGTTGGCCCTTGCATATCCCTCCATCGCGGCGATTCTACTGGCTTGTCCGCCTTCCTCGATCATGGCTTTGGCTGCATCAGAGTCTCCCCCCTCAGCGAAAGTGCGGGCTAGAGAATTAAAGTCGATGAGCGTGCGCATATTGGACCGGAGCTGACGATTGAGATAGATAGCTTGATTTACGGCGGTTGCATTTCCACCAGCGGCATAGCCATTCAGGCGAGCCTGTTTGAGGGAAGCATCGGCCTTTTCTTCTTCTGCACCGTATTCCTTGAGACGCGGCTTATTATCCGATTTGGCAAAGCCAAAAATAGCGGCACAGATGTGGGCCCTATTTTTGTCATCCGCGAGCTGAAGCATAACGCTCAATAAACCTTCTTCATCGTCTATAAATGCATAAGCCGCAATGGCGTCAGTCCTGCGGGCGCCGTGCTTCAAAAGAAATTGCACCGCAGCGTATTCTTTCCTCATGGCCAGAAAATAAATAGCCGGGGTAAATTCACAATCGAATTTGTTAGGCGTGCTGAATTTACCCAGCACGTCAATCGACCAATCCTGGAGAACGCGGGCAAGAGCCACTTCATCTTGAGTGCGCGCGGCATTTATAATCGCGTCCCGGGCCAATTGAGGGGTGGCGTACTTAGGGGTGACGAAGATGGGGCGTGTCGGTAGCATAGAGTTCTCTCGTTATATTGATGGTTTTTTTATCGTAATTTTGTGATCTTGCTTCACTTCCTGCTGCACATCAACCCGCTTCATCTGTTTTTCCACCGCGCTCAGCATTTTTTGCCGCTTCGTGGAATTCAGCAACCAGGATGAGGTTAATAGACGATGCGGGATGAGAACGAAAACCAGGCCAACGACAGTCAGAGCCAGAGCAATATGCGCCAGATAGTCTTCGATATCGCGGTCATTGGCCATTTCTCTTCTGCCTCTTTGTAAAACTCGAGTGAGGCGCAGGCCGGCTTCCGTTTTTTTCGTCGGCTCTGTGGCCAATAGAAAATCTTCGAGGTTGTTCCGCATGTTCTGTGCAAGCGCGGCGGCAGCCTTACCTTTGCGTTCAAGAGTTGGCCCCCCTTGAAAATGGCGATAGGATTCCAGGGCGTTGATGCTTCTAAACAATTCGGTGTAGACACCATTTTTGTAAGCCGTGAGAGCGGCGTGACGTAAAGCGGGATCTCCAGGGTGTCGTCGCAGCAAGTCATTCGCTTGCGTCGTATGACCCATGAGCGCATAGCCATAAATTGCAACGAGGGGATCCAGCTTATCTGCAAGGCGCGCTTCAACCTCTTGCTTTTTGCCGAGCACAGCATAGGAATGCGCGGCGACCTGCGAAGCCAAAGGGGAGTTATCTTTTGATTCTTTGGGCTCCTTTCCGCTGAGAATTCGGGCTTGAATAGTCGAGCGTTCGAGAGAGTGCCTGAAGGCGTTGTTGGGGCGCAAGGATTGAAGACAGTCTTGGATACGTCCGTCGATTCTCTTCTGATCGCTGGGAAGATCGCCTAGAATGGCTGCATAATACGCGTTGACAAGCGAACCTGGAGTAGTATTGAAGTCGATGCCGGGGGGCTTATAATTCAATAGATGTATTAACAAGCCATCCTGCCCGCCGCACGCAGCTCCGTAAATAGCGGCATGCCAGGATACGGCGCTGGGTGGGTACGCATAAAACAGGTGTTTTTCCATGGCCGCCCGCTTGTCGGCACTGGCATAAGCAGCAATCGCAACGATCCGGTTCGCGCCTTCTACAAGTGCGTCAACTTTTGCCGTTTGACCGGCGCGTGCGTAGCCATAGAGAGCGGCATCGCGGCTTGCACCTCTCGCTAACAGTTTCTCCACGGACCTGGCATCATTTTTCTCAGCAGCGGCTTTCACTTGCACGTCAAGCTCAACCTGCCCGCAGGGCGCGGGTTGTCGACCCAGCATCGCAATATAGAAAACGCGCTCGAGACCCACTGGTAAATGACGAGAAAAATCAAAGGCAGGAAAAATCTTAGGGCGTACTACGTCGATCTTATCAATGATCTCATTGAGAATGTTTTGCGCCTTCTGGTGGAACTGGAGGGCAAGCTGTGCATCCAGTAAGGCTTGATTCAGTTTGGCGTTATGTTCCTGGTCTCGATGAAGCATCCATTCGACAAGAGCGCGGTTAAGAGCGTTGGCTTCTTTAACGCCGGTGAACAGCATCAGTTCATTATATTTACTTAACAGAGGCACGTAGTCCGTGAAGTTTTCGCGCAGAGCCTTCTCGGCGCAGCGAAAATATTTCGCGTCCGGGTGCTGGCTAAGCAATTCTCTTGCCTGCAGAAAATTTCCAGCCGAGACATAGCTCTCGATCGCGGCTTCCAGATGTTCCGGTTTTTGAGGAACGGCGGCTAGTAGTGTCTGCATTTGCGGACGGTCTGCATAAGCGTAGCCACGGATGGCGGCGACAATTAATTTTTCCTTTTCATCGGGAATTTGCTGGCGGTCCAGCATGCGCTGCACGCGCTTTTCTTCACCGACGAGTGCAAAGGCTTCAATCACGGCGCTTTCACTTGCGCCTTCAGCGATCATGGCGATGGCCGCAACGGGTTTTTTTGCCAAAGCGAAATGGCGAGCAAGAGAATTAAAATTGATGGGAACAGGCTTAGGAAGTTTTTTGTTTTTCTCGATAAAGTCGGCGACGGTTTTTGTCTCTCCGCAATCGGCATAAGCATCCAGAATAGTTTGCTGGAAGAGAAGTTCGCGATGTTCCAGCCCGAATGTATGGCGTTCCGTCGCAAATTTCGAGAGACGTGCGTTATTACCTGATTTGGCAAAACCAAAAACGGCGGCACGGATATGACTCTCATCTCTGTCAGTTTCGAGCTGCGGCATCAGGCTTTTTAAGCGGACTCCGTCGTTGATGAAGGCATAAGCCTCAATGGCGTGCGCTTCGTCAGCGCCGTACTTCAGAAGAAATTGAACCGCATCGTGTTTTTCTTGTAAAGCCAGTGCATAAATAGCCGGAGTGAATTCACTGATTTTTGCCTCGCCTGACTTGTATTCGCAAGGCACGTCAATCGACCAATCTTTGAGAATACGAGTAAGCGCCGCTGCGTTTTGGTTAAGCGCAGCCTCTATAATCTCCTCTTGGGCTTGAGCAGGAGTTTCTCGTAAAGGCAAAGAAGGTCGCAGCATCAAATTCTCTCGTTTATATGTGTTGTAAAATCATGCAAAAATTATAACGTATAAATATTAATAGAGCCTTAACAGGAGGGGGTAGTCCATTCTTTATATAAACCAAAGATAATATTATGCTATTTTATGGCAATATGTCTAAATATTCAACAGTTTCTTCCCTCCCCCTGTCCTCCTGAGCTTAGCGAAGAACCTGAATTATCAACAAGGTAGATCTGAGAGCTACAAAGCGGGCTTCCCACAAGATAAACCGCAAGACAAACACTTTAGTTTCCCCATTCATGCGCGTATACTCCCTTCCCCAGAATCACTCACGGATTGCGCTAAGGACAGGAAAAAATGGGCAAAAAAACTCCTCTCTATGACAGTCATCTGGCCGCTCATGGCAAGATGGTCGATTTCGCCGGCTGGGAATTGCCGATCCACTACGGATCGCAACTGGCCGAGCATCAAGGTGTGCGCGAAGGCGCCGGTGTGTTCGATGTTTCTCACATGACCGTCATTGACCTGGAAGGCGCAGGGGTCGCGGCCTATTTGCGCTACCTGCTGGCCAACGACGTCGCCCGCCTGACGCCGGGCAAAGCCCTCTACAGCTGCATGCTCAACGAGCAAGGCGGCATTCTCGACGACCTCATTGTTTATAAAATTCGCGATGATTTTTATCGTCTCGTGGTCAATGCGGCGACGTGTGATAAAGATCTGGCTTGGCTCAAAGCCCACCTGGAAAAATACCCCGTCAGTTTAAAAAAACGCGACGATGTCGTCATGCTCGCCACCCAAGGCCCCAAGGCGGCGGAAAAAATTCGCGCGCTCTGCGGAAAAAGCGCGGAAGCCCTGGACAGCCTCAAAGTTTTTCAAGCGACCACCGTCAACGATAAATTCGTCGCTCGCACCGGTTACACCGGCGAAGACGGCTACGAATGGATCATTCCCGCCTCCGATGGCGCTGCCTTCTGGGAAAAATTATTAGAGCAGGAATTTCAACCCTGTGGTCTCGGCGCGCGCGACACGCTGCGTCTTGAGGCCGGCTTGAATCTTTACGGTTTAGACATGGACGAGAAGGTGACGCCGCTTGAATCCAATCTCGCCTGGACTGTTGCCTGGGAGCCGCGCGAGCGCGACTTCATCGGACGCCAAGCGCTGGAACAGCAAAAACAAAACGGTGTGCCTTTTCAGTTGGTGGGTCTCGCGCTCGAAGAAGGCATTCCCCGCCATCATCAAAAAGTCATCGTCGAAGGCCTGGGCGAGGGTGTCATCACCAGCGGTAGTTTTTCACCGACGCTTAAAATGGGCATCGCGTTTGCGCGCGTGCCGGCTGGGCAGTTTGATCACTGCACCGTGGAAATTCGCGGCAAGCATTTGCCGGCGAAAGTGGTTAAGCCGCCGTTTGTCAAACACGGCAAAAAAGTATTTTAAATAGAGGAAATGAAAGCGATGAGCAGCATACCGAAAACCCTGCGTTATTCCAAAACCCACGAATGGGTGCGCAAAGAAGACGATGGTTACACCATCGGCATCACCGATCACGCGCAAAGCATGTTGGGCGATTTAGTTTATATCGAACTGCCGGAGCTCGAAGGTCATTATGAGAACGGCCAAGAATGTGCCGTGGTCGAGTCTGTCAAAGCGGCCGCCGACGTCTATTGCCCCATCGCCGGTGAAGTCTTCGAGATCAACGAAGCCATCATTGATAATCCGCAGCTGGTGAACGAAGATCCCTACGGCAAGGGCTGGCTCTTCAAGGTCCGCACTTTCGACGGCGACATGAAAGATTTGCTCAAGCCGGATGAATATACCCAACAGGTCGCCTCCGAAGCGCACTAAACTGTATTTCCAGGAGTAAACATGCCCTTTATTCCGCATACCGAAGAAGATGTTCATGCCATGCTGGCCACCATCGGCGCGGCCAGCATTGAAGATTTGTTCGCTGAAATTCCAAAAGAGCTGCGCCAGGTCGACTTGTCCGCCGTTCCCGCCGGCATTTCGGAAATGGAATTGTTCCGCCTGATGCACGACCGGGCCAAATTGAACAATAGCCTGCGTTGTTTTATCGGCGCCGGCGCTTATGAGCATCACATTCCGGGTGCGGTCTGGGAAGTGGCCACCCGCGGCGAATTCATGACGGCCTATACGCCTTATCAGGCCGAAGCCAGTCAAGGTTCATTGCAGTTGATGTATGAATTTCAAACCATGATGGCGAGTCTCATGGGTCTGGATGTTTCCAATGCCTCGCTCTACGATGGCGCATCCGGTCTCGCTGAAGCCTTGCTCATGGCCATGCGTTTAGTACACGGCAAATCTGGCCAGTCCACGGAGCCGGTTATTCTCTTGCCCAAAGCCTTGCATCCCCATTATCGCGAAGTGGCGCGCGCCATAGTCGGCACACACGCCGTCAAATTGGTCGAAGTAGACTACGATGCTAAAACCGGACGCACGACCATTCCTCATCTGGAAAAAGCAGCACCGGAAGCGCACATTTTAGTGATTCCGCAGCCGAACTTCTTCGGCGTGCTCGAAGACGTGGACGCACTCACCGATTGGGCCAAACAAAAAAAGATGCTGGTCATCGGCGTCGTCAACCCACTGGCCATGGCTCTGCTAAAGCCACCCGGACAATGGGGCAAGACCGGCGCGGACCTCGCCTGCGGCGAAGGCCAGCCTTTGGGTATTCCGCTTTCTTGCGGCGGTCCTTACTACGGTTTTCTCTGCTGCAAACAAGAATACATTCGCCAGATGCCCGGCCGCATTGTCGGCCGCACCAAAGACCTCGACGGCAAAGAAGGCTTTGTGCTCACCTTGCAAGCGCGCGAGCAACACATCCGCCGCGCCAAGGCGACCTCGAACATTTGCACCAACCAGGGCTTGATGGTCATTGCCTCAACCATTCACATGAGTTTGCTCGGGCCCAATGGTCTGCGCAAAGTGGCTATGGTCGCACACAACCGCGCCAAAGCCTTGCTCGACTTGCTGCGTACCGTGCCCGGCGTTGAGTTGGTATTTAGCGCGCCTTATTTCCACGAATTTGTGCTGCGCCTGCCGCGCTCGGTTGAAAGCGTTCTGCAGGATTTAATCAAACGCCACATTCAAGGCGGCTATAATCTGCAGCCCGCCTATCCGGAATTGGGAGAATGTCTCTTGGTTTGCGCCACAGAAACCAAGCAGCAGAACGATCTTGAAGCCTATTTAAAAGCACTCAAAGAGGTTCTTTCATGATTATCTTCGAACACTCGCGCAAAAACCGCAGCGCCCGAGCGCAGCAGCCTTCAGAGAGCGTGGAAAATTTTGATTTACCGGCCTCGATGTTGAGACAAGATAAGCCGCTCTTGCCCGAAGTTTCCGAAATGGACGCCGTGCGTCATTACACGCGCCTCTCGCGGAAAAATTTTTCCATCGACACGCATTTTTATCCCCTGGGTTCCTGCACCATGAAATACAACCCGCGGGGCATCAACCGTATTTCTCAGTTTCACGGTTTTCTGGGCCATCACCCGCTGTCCTTAGATGAAAACAGCCAAGGTTTTATGGTCTGTGCGTATGAGCTACAAGAAATTATCAAAGCCGTGACCGGCATGCACTCCGTTTCCCTGACACCCATGGCCGGCGCTCAAGGTGAACTTGCGGGTGTCGCCATGATTCGCGCTTACCATCAAGAACGCGGCGATACCGCGCGCGATGAAATTCTGGTACCCGACGCCGCTCACGGTACCAATCCTGCATCAGCCGTGCAGTGCGGTTTCAAAGTGCGTGAAATTCCCTCGAACGCCGAAGGCGACGTGGATCTCGCGGCACTGAAAGCCGCAGTCGGCCCGCGCACAGCCGGCATCATGCTGACCAACCCCTCAACGCTCGGCGTCTTCGATCGCAACATTCAAGAAATCGCGAAAACCGTGCACCAGGCCGGCGGTCTGCTTTATTACGATGGCGCCAACCTGAACGCCATTTTAGGCAAGGTGCGCCCAGGCGACATGGGCTTCGACGTCATCCACCTCAATTTACACAAAACCTTCGCCACGCCCCACGGCGGCGGCGGTCCCGGCTGCGGCCCGGTTGCGGCCAGCGCGCGCGTTGCGCCCTATTTGCCCGTGCCCATGGTCGCCAAGCTTGGCGAACATTATCACTGGCTAACACAAAAAGAATGCCCACGCTCCATTGGTCGGCTCTCCACGTTCATGGGTAACGCCGGCATCATCCTGCGCGCCCACATGTACGCCCGCTTGCTGGGACGTGAAGGCTTAAAGCGCGTCTCCGAATATGCCACCCTAAACGCCAATTATTTATTAGCCCGCCTGAAAGCCGCCGGCTTCACACCCGCCTACCCAACGCGGCTTGCAACGCATGAATTCATCATCACCTTGAAGAGCGAGGCCAAGACCCTACACATCAACGCCCTCGACGTCGCCAAACGCCTGCTCGACTATGGCTTCCACGCACCAACCATGTACTTCCCGCTGCTGGTGCCGGAATGTCTGCTGATTGAGCCAACGGAAACGGAGAGCAAAGAAACCTTGGATGCTTTCGCCGACGCGATGATTCAAATTCTCAAAGAAGCCGAAACACAACCCGAACTCCTGAAAAAAGCACCGCATACGCTGCCAGTCAAACGCCTAGACGAAGTCAAAGCCGCACGCGAATTGGATTTGGTCTACAAGCCTAAGAATCACGCAGCAAGCAATTCTGATGCGCCGATGGAATCTCCACTGCTGCATGCCAGCGACGGAGGCTAGGGAGCGGAGGATTTTTTCACGACTGGCAGTTGCCCTTGAACCGCGTGAACAAATTTTTTGGGAAATTCTTTCTGTTTCTTGGTAAACAACGTTGTGAAAGCGGTAATGACCTCGGCGGGTTTGTGCGCTTTTGTCGCATCCCCTTTTTCTTCCAAGGCGGCTTGAAGTTCCTGCACCCCGGGTAGGCGCGCATTTTTCTCGCAGAGGTTCTTGAGATCTTTCACCGCTTTGCGGTTCTGTTTATCTTGTTCGCCTTGGGTCGCCCAGCTCTGCACCAGTTGTTGCAACAAGGGGAAGGTTGCAGCGCTCACAGGACTTCTAACATATTTATCAAAATCAAACACAAACCGCGCGTCAAAACCGCATTTGGTATACGGTGCCGACGGAATCTCAAACGTCTTATGCCAAATTTTCTTGCCGCGCTGAGTTTTCAGCCAATGAAAAACATCCGAGGGGGCATGATTTAAAAAATCTGTTTTCTGTTTTTTGTTTGCCAGATACTCTAAGGACACGAGAGTCCATTGCAGGTAATGTGTCCATTCACCGTGTAGCTCGCCGGCGAACACCCGGTCATGCGGCAAGCTTTTATGTTCATAGAGGGCGTTAAAGGTTTTAGGGGAGGCCTGCAATTGCGTCGGTGCAGTAAAGCCAACCTCTGTCGTGATGCTTTGCAAGACGGTCGGCAGCAGATCGTGGCGTTCAGAGGGCTGCTTTTTTCTTTCATCAGCAGGCTGTTCTTTTTTTACGGCTTCCACGATGCGGTCGTTTAGATCTTGCAAACGCTTCACAACCCGCGTTTCGTCCATCAGAAAAAAAGCAATGTGAACAATGTCTTTTTGAAATTTCCCTAGAGGTTGGTCGAAGCCGTAAAATTTTCTTAACTCTTCTTCATAGTAAGTTTCCCGCGCTTGCTCGCCCTCCTGCGAAGACTGGCTTGTCTGATATTCCGCAAGTATTTCCTGCATCGCAACATCTTCCGCGTGAGCGGCGCAATAGCTCGTTAGAATTTCCTCAATCTGGAAAGCGGCTGGATGCGTGCAAAAAGTTTTTTTAAATTGAGGATTCTCTCGCAGTAATTCCAGCAGGATGTTCTCAAAGAGTCCTCGGTTAATGGAGTTCGATCCCCACTCATGCGGCAGGCGCGCGACTAAGTAAAGTAGTTTTTCCTCAGGACTCTGGCCGGACAAAAATTTCAGATAAAGCAGAAGATCAAGCGACTTGCCCTTAATGGTCATCTTCGCCAATTTTTTCCCAGAAACAGCCAGTTCGACCGCGAGACGCGCTGAAGCGGGGTCGGCGCTGTTATAGAAATCAACGACGCGCTTTCGATACGCCTTGGGGTTTTCTTCTGTTTCGCGCGTCAGGATGCGTTCAATATCATCCTCGGAAATTGATTTACTTTCATGTGCTTTACGCTGTGACATGACCCGCCCTCTTCGGCACTATGTTAAGTATAGTGCCGCTTGCGGGAATCTGCCGGCGGTTCTTTATTTCTTATTGATGAAGTTCGTCAGCATTTCGACGGGGAAGGGGAAAACGATGGTTGAATTCTTTTCCTCGGCGATCGAGGACAGGGTTTGTAAATATCGCAGTTGTAGCGCTTGCGGGTTTTTGATCAGAATTTCTGCGGCGTCGAAGAGCTTGGCGGAGGCTTGAAATTCCCCGTCGGCGTGAATGACTTTGGCGCGACGTTCGCGCTCCGCTTCCGCTTGCTTGGCGATGGCGCGGATCATGGTTTCATTCAAGTCGATTTGCTTGATTTCCACAATACCCACTTTAATGCCCCAGGCATCGGTGTGTTCATCGAGAATCTGCTGAATATGCGCGTTCAGCTTAGTGCGTTCCGCCAACATTTCATCCAATTCATGCTGCCCCAGCACCGAACGCAGCGTCGTCTGCGCCAACTGCCCCACCGCCATGAAATAATCTTCAACCTGTATAACGGCACGCGAGGGATCCACCACACGGAAATACACAATCGCACTCACCCGCACGGAAACGTTGTCCCGCGAGATCACATCCTGCGGCGGAATTTCTAATACGATGGTGCGTAAGTCGATTTTAACCATTTGCTGAATCAGAGGAATAATGAGAAAAAGCCCCGGCCCCTTAGTGGAGGTAAAGCGCCCCAAGGTGAAGACCACGGCGCGTTCATATTCGCGTAGAATTTTGATGGCGGAAATGACCAGCAGCGCGAGAATGCCAAGAGCGATATAAACAACATTAATCATGGCAACTTATCCTTAAGCTAATTTTTTGGTATGGGATTTAATCACCAATTTTAAACTAGAAACCAATATAACGCGAACGCTTACAGCCATGTCACAGAGAGTGCCCTCTCTTTCTTTTGTGCCCGCGCGCGTGCCCGAGTGCGTGTGCGGCTTTTGATTGGGGAGGAAAGACGGACACACACGCGGGCACGTAGGTTCGGGGAATCTCCCCCAGCGGAGCCTCCGTCTTTGCGAGCGCGAGCGAGAATATCCCCCTTCCTCCACGCTCTGTGTGGAGGAAGGGGTAGGGGTAGGAGGTATAATGCGTCCATTTTGCCTCCTAACCCTACCCTTTCCTCCATAAAAAACATGGAGGAAAGGGGATATTCTCGCTCTCGCTCGCAAAGACAGCGCAACGCTTCGCCCACCCCCGTAATAATAGGAATTATCCGTAAGTCTAAATTCCTTCCACTTTACATCTAATCCACCCATAAATGCCCATCCCTCCTCCATCTCCACCGCCCCCTGCTGGTTTTCCCTCCCCCGGATGCGATATACTGGACTTTGTGGATGTCCAACAAAAAGGAGCTTTAAAATGAAGAAATTGATCGCGATCGTCAGCGTCATCGTCATGTTAGGTACCATTGCTGGTTGCGCTTGCCATGCCCCGGAAGGCAACTACAAAGGCGAAACCCGCTAAGCAGCTTCTGCAAAAACCCACCAAGCTGTGAACGGAATCCGTTTTTCAGCTTGGATAAATTCTATACAATCAGGGCGCCTTATTGGCGCCCTGATCGCTTTTTAAGCCAAGGTAAATCTTAATTAATCAATAAGTTAACCCCATCCGCCCTGCTTCGAAATTAGAGTCTATACTTAATTTAAGTCAATATTTGCTCCATTGCTGAACGAGGAGGAAAGCCATGCAAGACTCAAGACAACAGAAACCAGATGAAGCCAAACTACTAGAATCCCTCAACCGCGATATTGATCGCCTACAATCAGCAAACAAGCTGCAGTTGCAAGCACAGGTGGTGGCCATTGATATGAGGCTACAACAGCTAAAGAAAATTAGGCCTGCTGACAAAGAAACACAACAAGTGTGGCCGAGTAAAATCCAAGAAAGCTATAAGCGCTTATTCGATAAGCTAAATGGCATCGAACCGTCGATGGCAAGAGCATATGCAGCACAAGCCGGTGTCAAGCTGCCGGAGGTGAAGCAAGAAGTAAAACCAGCAGTACAACCAACAGTAAAACAAGAAAGCAAAGACAGCTTTGCTACTGTCAAAGATGAGCTAGCCGATTTTGTGCAGAAGTACAAAGAGCTAGTGATCAGCGGCGAAAGCGGTAAAAAGAAGACATTACTAGATCAATTGGTTACCGTTAGCAGAAAATTGCCGGGGATTACAAATCCAGATGACTTGCTAGAACAAGTTGCAAATGTTCGAACCTATTGCAGTAAATTCGTCGAGGGTGTCGGCAAGGGTAAAGAAAATACGTGGCGACATGAGGATGTGGGGACAAAAATAAAAACGACCAGCGGCCTGTTCGGTTCGAAGGTGGATGACGCGAGGCGTGCTGCTCTTTTGCTAAAAGTGGGAACGGTTATGGATGAGAAAGGCAAAATAACAGGACAGGAAACCCCAGGCCTCAATGCTTTGGTCGATATCCAGGACAAAGTACAAAAGCTAAGAAATATAGAAGCACCTCATTAGTAATAGGGCTTGTGCCCAAGAGCTGTCCGCTGTCGCTATCAAAATAGGAGTGATGCGTCATGAGCAAGACGAGAGTTATGACCCAAGCAGAAGTGCAGAAGAGTCTAGCCGAGCTTGAAAACCAAGTTGCGTATCTCGATGACCTGTTGAAAGGAACGGTGGGGCCACTCCATACCAATAGGGTTGCCGTTCAAGAACTGTCTGGCGTCGCTATAAAACTAGATGCAGCGGTTAAAGCAAGCGCGGAGCCTAACTCTAAGTGGACACCCGAAGACCTACAAGCACTAGCGATGCACTGTCAAAATTATGCCATTGCCGTGCAGGGCGCTATAAGCGAAAGCGCTTTAAAGCGAGGCCATTCAGAAGACGGTGTTCGGAAATTCAATGACTATGCTAAAAAAGCCGAAGAACAGGCAATAGCCTTGAACCGCATAGGCATGCAAAAAATGAGTGGTGAGTTGAAGGATATTGAAAGCCAAATTCAAGATCTCGCCGTGAAGGGAGGCAAGATAAAACGACTTATCTACGACGATCCGGGCTTCAGTCGAGCACTGTCCAGCATGGCTATTAAGCTACATATCGCTGCCGACTCTAGCCTTAACTGGCCACGTGAGGCGGCACAAGCTCTAGCGACACTCTGTCAAAATTATGCCATTGTCGTGCAGAGAGGTTTAAGCCGCAGTGCTTCATCCCCAGAATATTCCGAAGATCGGGCACAGAAGTTTAAAAACTTTTCTGAAGCAGCAGAAAAGCTAGCTAAAGGCTTGAACCGCCAGCTTGAAGGAAGTCGGATTAATGGCCTAGAGGTGAAGGTTAGCGCGCCCGGAAAACCCGATGCCAATCTCGGTTGGGAAACACAAGCCCTGTATGGCAAGCTAATAAGTTATGCCAGACGCCTAGGCGAACTTGCTAGCGCGGAAAGAAATACGTCTGAGCAGAAGGCGACGAAACAGCCGGCGGAGGCCGTGAAAGGAAAATTGCTACGAGCAAATATGGACAGCGAACACTACGGAGAGGAACACATGAATTTCCTCTCCAGAGAGCCAAATCTACCACACGGCTTGGTTCTCCGTGCAACTATCAAACAAAAAGCCCTCGAAGAATTAGCTAAATCGGTGCCCCATATCCAGGATTGGAAAACGCTAGGCGCCGTCGTCAAGGATGCCCGCGAGTTGCTGACTGGTTTTGCCCAGGAAGTGGAGAGAGCGAAAGTGCAACCCGAGAGCGCTAAAAAAATAGCGGCGATAGAAGTCCGTAACACCATCCGCGCGGACGAGCCAAAGCTAGACGAGATTTTAAAAACGGTACAAGCAAAAGAAGGGCATGAACTTAAAAGATAGATAAGGTGTTCCCCCCATCCTGGCCTTCCCCCGCAAGGGGGGAAGGGAATTACTAAGCGATGCCTGATTTATTTTTTGATCCTGTGTTTTTCCCTTACGACATCCAACATTCAAAATAAGCAGCGTTTTCAAACGGACTGCATTAGTAATTCCCTTCCCCCCTTGCGGGGGAAGGCCAGGATGGGGGGAGCACTTTATTCAAAATAGTCAGCGTTTTCAAACGGACTACATTAGTAATTCCCTTCCCCCCTTGCGGGGGAAGGCCAGGATGGGGGGAGCACTTTATTCAAAATAGTCAGCGTTTTCAAACGGACTACATTAGTAATTCCCTTCCCCCCTTGCGGGGGAAGGCCAGGATGGGGGGAGCACTTTATTCAAAATAGTCAGCGTTTTCAAACGGACTACATTAGTAATTCCCTTCCCCCCTTGCGGGGGAAGGCCAGGATGGGGGGAATACCTTAGACCTACAGAACCTGCTCCAACCCATAAACCAACTTCTTCAACTTCATCACCTTCTTACAAGCCAACACCACCCCCCGCATAAAACACTGCCGATCAATCGTGTCATGCCTTAAAGTCAGCGTCTCCCCAATATCCCCGAAAATAATCTGCTCATGCGCCACCAACCCCGGCAAGCGAATAGCATGAATCGGAATGCCCAGATGATTCGCCCCGCGGGATCCTGGAACAGTTTCGTGCAGAGCTGTCGCTCCTTTCCCCGGCCGCGAGCGAGAGGCCGCCATCATCTCCGCCGTATAGAGCGCCGTTCCCGATGGCGCATCCTTCTTGCGATCATGATGCATCTCAATAATCTCCACCTGCGGGAAATATTTCGCAAACTCCGCCGCATATTTCATCATCAACACCATGCCAAGAGAAAAATTCGGCGCGATGATGCCGCCGCGACGCAGTTTATTGCAGCGCTCCTGCAACTTTTTAATTTGCTGCGAACTCAAGCCCGTGGTGCCAACCACCGGTCGGGCGCCGGCGGCGATAATCGCCAGCGTGTTTTCATAGACCACCTTAGGCTGCGTAAACTCAACCACCACCTGCGCCCGCGTCTCGCGAATCATTTCTCCCAGATCATCCCCGCGCCCCGTCTGCCCAACCAGCTCCAGCTCCGGCTCAGCGATAATCGTTTTAACCGTAACCAGCCCCATCTTGCCTGCGGCGCCATTAACGAGAATACGAATTGTCATGCCTGTGTCTCCAGTAATCTGCTTATTCTACCACCCACCAGCGTTTGTCCTGTTCCCATAATAACCGAACTGGATGCCCATACAACGCCGACATATTCTCCTCCGTCAGTATCTCCTCTTTCGTCCCCACCCGCGCTTCCCCCGCGCCGGAAAGAAGAATAACCCGATCACAATACTGCTCAGCGATGTTGATATCATGCAAGGCCATCAACACCGCAATTTTCTTCTCCCGCAGCCGCTCCCGCAAATAATGTAACAAAAGCCGCTGGTGTCGCAAATCCAGATGATTGAGCGGTTCATCCAGCAAATACAGACAAGGATCCTGGGCGAAGAGGGTAGCCAGAGCTAAGCGTCGTCCTTCGCCACCCGAAAGCGTGAGCACATTCTGCTGCCGATGCTCCGACATCTGCATAATCGCGAGCGCCTGCCGCGTTGCCGCCCGATCCGCCTCGCTTTCTAAAAACGAATCGACATGCGGATAACGCCCCGTCAGACAATATTCCCACACCGTTTGCGGAAAGGCCGCCTGATTTTCCTGCAAGAGCAACCCCAAAAGCCGCGCCCGTTTTTTGGCGGGATAGCGTTTGAGCTCGCAATCGGCCAGATACACCGCGCCCTCCCGAGGCGCCAGCAGTCCACCCAGGGTATGCAGCAGAGACGTCTTACCACTGCCATTCTGCCCCAAAATACCCCAACATTCCCCCGGCGCGATTTCAAGGTCGAGCCGGGAGCAGACACGCTTAGCAGCGATTTGCACACCAAGCTGCCGCGCCTTCAATGTGCAAGCTTCCCTCATACTCCCTGCTTCCTCGCCAGCACCACCAGAAAAACCGGCACACCCAGCAGCGTCATCACAACCCCCACCGGCAATTGCTGCGGCGCCGCGACCGTCCGCGCCAGCACATCGGCCAGCGTCAGCAGGCTGCCGCCGAGCAGCACGCTGGCCGGCAGCAGCAGGCGATGGTCATAACCCAGAACCAGGCGCAGCAAATGCGGCGCGATCAAGCCAATAAAACCAATACAACCGCTCAGCGACACCGCGCAGGCCGTCAGCAGCGAGCTTAAAAAATAAAGCTGCCCCTGCACCCATCGAGTCGGGACGCCGAGTGCCCGCGCGTCCAGTTCACCTCGGGCAAGAATATTTAAGGCCGGCGCGAGACGCAGGGCAAGCGCAAGACCTAAAAACAGAAATACGCTCGCCGCCACCGGCAACCCCGTCTCATTGAGGTCCCCCACCAGCCAAAACAAAAGAGTGTGCAAAATTCGATCCGGTGCCAGCAGCAGAATAAAACTGATCAAAGCAGAAAATCCACAAGCCAGCGAAATCCCCGTCAGCAGCAGCCGCGTGGTATGCCAAATCCGGCCGCGCACCAGGAGCAAGGTCAGGGCGATCGCACCCAAAGCACCCGCCCAGGCAAAGCCCATAAGCCAAAGACTGCTCAAACCTAGAAAAAGTGCCAGCAAGGCGCCCAAAGCGGCCCCACCGGAAATGCCAAGCACATAAGGATCCGCCAGCGGATTGCGTAGCAAGACTTGCATCAAGGCACCGGCCAGAGCCAAGAGGCCGCCGCTCACAAAGGCCGTCCAAGCACGGGGCAGCCGCAGTCGCCAGAGAATATCCTGATCCAGAGGATTACCCTGACCAAAAAATGCAGTTAAAACTTGATCAAAATGGACGGATGTACTACCTTTCATTAAAGAAAAAAGCAGACTCGACAACGCGAAAATGACAAGCAAGAAAAAAATCAGGGCCCGATGATTCATGAGGGCTAGTGTACCCGGATTTTTTTAAAGAATTCAAAGATTTTCTTCAGCCAATGATTTATATTTGAAGCGGGGACCTTGGGGCAGCGCAATGATAGATGAAGAAGGTTATCGTTCCGGTGTAGGCATTATATTGGTCAATGCAAATCGTCAGGTATTTCTCGGCAAGCGCCTGGGGATGGACGCCTGGCAATTTCCCCAGGGGGGCGTTCGCGAAGGGGAAGCCCTGGAAGATACCATGCACCGTGAATTGCAGGAAGAAATCGGCCTGTTTCCCGAAGACGTTCAAATTTTGGCGCAAAGCAAAGAATGGCATCGGTATGAGTTGCCCAAGCGCCTGGTCCGTCGGCGCACCCAACCCGTTTGTATCGGCCAGAAGCAAAAATGGTTTTTATTGCGGCTGGCGAATCCCGAGGCCAAGATCAACTTACTGGCGACCGACGACCCCGAATTTGATTCCTGGGCTTGGGTGTCTTATTGGTACCCCTTGCGCCAGATCGTCGCTTTTAAACGCAAGATTTACGAAGACGTCATGCGAGAATTTGCCCCGTGTATCTTATCGCGACGTTTTAGAGAAGATAAAGAGAACCCTGATTCGAGTTAATACGACATGCTGACCACCCTGAGGCGTATCATCCAAGACGTATCCAGTACCTCCGATTTCAAGGAGGCGCTGAACATCATGGTCGCGGATACGGCCCGGGCCCTGCAAACCGACGCTTGCACCATCTTTCTTTTAGATCGTCGCCACGGCGAATATGTCATGTTCGCCACCATCGGCTTGAACCCCGACGTGGTCGGCAAGGTGCGCATCCCTATCGACAAAGGCCTGATCGGCCTGGTCGGCGAGCGTGAAGAGCCGCTCAATATCGACGACGCCGCCAAACATCCCCGCTTTATCCACAACTCGGAAGTCCAAGAAGACATTTACCACGCGTTTTTGGGCGTGCCGGTTATTTATCACCGCCAGGTGCTGGGGGTGATTTTTGTGCAGCAAAAAGAACAGCGCCGCTATGACGAATCCGAGGAAGCCTTTCTGGTCACCTTGGCCACGCAGCTCGCGGCGGTTATCGCCCACGCTGAAGCCACCGGGCAGTTGACCGGCTTTTTTGATAGCCATATCCAGAAGAAAGACCGCGAAGCGGTTTATTCCGGGATGTCCGGCGCGCCGGGCATCGGCATCGGCAAGGGCTTGGTGATTTATCCCTTGCTTGATCTCGACGCAGTGCCGGATCGCGTGCCGGACAACATCGAAAGCGAAATCGCCCTGCTAGAATCCGCTCTGGAAGCCGCCCGTCAAGACATGCAGCTTTTAAGTGAAAGACTCAATCCCCGCTTACCCACCGAAGAGCAAATTCTCTTTGATGCTTATCAGCGCATATTAGACAGCACGGGTCTTGGCCAGGAAGTCATTGAGGAAATTCGTCGCGACAACTGGGCCCAGGGCGCGCTGCGCTGTGTGATTCAATCCCATGTCCGGCAATTGCTCGGCCTCGACAATGAGTACATGCGCGAACGCGCCTCCGATTTGCGGGACCTTGGTCGCCGCGTGTTGTCTTATTTACAGCAACACAAGCGCGTGCTGCCGGCCTATACCGATAAAACGATTCTCATCGGCGAGGAAATTTCGCCGACAGATCTCGCGGAAGTGCCAGAAGGCTGTTTAGCCGGCGTGATCTCCACCACCGGCTCCAGTATTTCCCACGTTGCTATTCTGGCGCGCGCCATGAATGTGCCGACGGTCATGGGGGTGAGCGACTTGCCGCTCTTTGAAATGCAAGACAACGATATTATTATCGACGGCTATTACGGCCAGGTGTATGTGTCACCCAGCGCAACCGCGCGCGCCGAGTTTCAGCGCCTCGCCGCGGAAGAAAAGAAGCTGGACGTCTCCCTGCAAGTCTTGCGCGACAAGCCCGCCGTTACCAAAGACGCCCACCGCGTCATCCTCATGGTGAACACTGGTCTCGGCGCCGACATCGGTATTTCACTTGCGGCCGGCGCGGAAGGGGTTGGCCTCTATCGCACGGAAATTCCCTTTTTGATGCGCGAGCGCTTCCCGTCGAGCGAGGAGCAACGCGTCATCTATCGGCAATTGCTGTCTTCCTTCGCGCCGCGACCGGTCATCATGCGTAGTCTGGACATCGGCGGCGACAAGCCCCTGCCTTATTTCCCCGTCAAGGAAGCTAACCCCTTCCTTGGCTGGCGCGGTATCCGCGTGCTGCTCGATCATCCGGAAATTTTCCTCGCCCAGGTGCGCGCCATGATGCGCGCCAGCGAAGACTACAACAATCTGCGTATCATGCTGCCCATGATCACCGACGTCAGCGAAGTGGACGAAGCCCTGCGTCTTTTGCGCAAAGCTTATAACGAAGTGCTGGAAGAAGGCTGCCGCGTCGAGATGCCGCAGGTCGGCATTATGATGGAAGTGCCCGCGACCATCTACCAGGCGCGCGCGCTCGCGAAACGTGTCGACTTTCTCTCCGTCGGCAGCAACGACCTCACGCAATATTTATTGGCCGTCGACCGCAACAATTCCCGCGTCGCCAGCCTCTTTGATTCGCTGCACCCGGCTGTGCTGCGCGCCTTTATTCAAATCGTCGAGCACGGCCATCAAGAAGGCAAGCATGTCAGCATTTGCGGCGAAATCGCCAGCGACCCGGTCGCGGTCATGTTGCTGGTGGCCATCGGCTTCGACTCGCTCAGCATGAATGCCTCGTCTTTGAGTCGCATCAAGTATGTCATTCGGCACTTCACGAAGAAAAAAGCCAGCAAATTGCTGCAAGAAGTCCTGAGTATGGAAAGCGCCGTCATGATTCGCTGTCACATGGAGCTGGCTTTGGAAAAAGCCGGTCTGGGTAACTTAATTCGGGTGGGACGCTAATATGCTGATGTATCCTTCGATTGATCCCGTTGCTTTTCACATCGGTTCTTGGCCGGTGTATTGGTATGGCCTCGCTTATCTCGTCGGCCTGATGCTGGCCTGGATTCTCATGTCTTGGCGCGCGCGCAAGAGCGGCCAATTCACCCAGGAGCAAGTGTCAGATATTTTATTCTACTCCGCCCTCGGCATTATTCTGGGTGGCCGCTTGGGCTATATGCTGTTCTACGACTGGCATGTCCTGCTTTCCGATCCGCTGATGATTTTTGAAACCTGGAAGGGCGGCATGGCTTTCCACGGCGGTTTGCTTGGCGTTGCTCTCGCTCTGTGGTGGTTGTCGCGCCGTCTCAAGCGTCCCATTTTTGAACTCACCGATTTCGTCGCCCCCATGGTGCCCCTGGGTTTATTCCTCGGCCGCCTGGGTAATTTTGTGAACGATGAACTCTGGGGCCGCATCACCGACGTTCCCTGGGGCATGGTCTTCCCCACCGGCGGCCCCTTGCCCCGCCATCCCTCGCAGCTCTATGAAGCCTTTTTAGAGGGTTTGGTGTTGTTCCTGATTCTGTGGTTTTATTCCCGCAAGCCCCGGCCGCTCGGCGCGGTTTCCGGTCTATTTTTGCTCTTCTACGGCATTTTCCGCTTCTTCATCGAATGTTTCCGTCAACCCGATTTTCAAATTGGTTATTTTTGGGACTGGTTCACCGAAGGCCAATTGCTGTCGCTGCCAATGATCCTCTTCGGTGTTATCATGCTGGCTTGGGCTTACAAAAAGAAGGAGCGGTCATGAAACAATATCAAGATTATTTGCGCCACATTATGACCTATGGCGTACCAAAATCCGACCGCACCGGCACGGGCACCGTCTCTGTTTTCGGTTATCAAATGCGCTTTAACCTGCAGGAAGGCTTCCCGCTGGTGACCACCAAGAAATTACACACCCGCAGCATCATTCACGAATTACTCTGGTTCCTGCGCGGCGACACCAATATCCGTTATTTGAACGATAATAAAGTAACCATTTGGGATGAGTGGGCCGATGCCCAAGGCAACCTCGGCCCCATCTACGGCAAACAATGGCGCTCCTGGGCCAAGCCCGACGGCAAAACCGTCGACCAAATCTCCGAAGTCATCCATTTGATCAAGACCACCCCCGATTCCCGCCGCCTGATCGTCAACGCCTGGAACGTCGGTGAATTGTCACAAATGAAACTCATGCCCTGCCACGTCATGTTCCAATTCTACGTCGCCCAAGGCCGCCTCTCTTGCCAACTCTACCAACGTTCCGCCGATTCCTTCCTCGGCGTCCCATTTAATATCGCCTCGTATGCCTTACTAACCTGCATGATCGCCCAACAATGCGACCTCGAAGTCGGCGACTTCATCTGGAGCGGCGGCGACTGCCACATCTATTCCAACCACATGGAACAA
>Ga0206822_1094_pt1 | contig 22039 bp, 15 predicted proteins | sample Alteio_BWOrgCont_83_FD_152913 | JGI IMG/M metagenome (GOLD analysis project Ga0206822, IMG submission 152913) | Enriched cells from forest soil in Barre Woods Harvard Forest LTER site, Petersham, Massachusetts, United States -... | ecosystem: Environmental > Terrestrial > Soil > Temperate forest >... | reverse complement strand
TTATAGTATTCCGCAACAGTACGCTGAATGTTCTCAATGGAAATCAGCTTGTCTTGCAAGGCCAAAAGATCACGCAGTGACTCTTTCACAAAATCGACGGTGATGGCATGGCCCGTGAAATGCGCGTTAGCGACAATGCGCTTCAGAGCGCCTTCCAGTTCACGCACGTTGGAGCGAATGCGCTTCGCCACAAAGAAAGCCACTTCGTAGGGCAGGTCGATGCGGGTTTGCTCCGCTTTGCTCATCAAGATGGCGACGCGCGTTTCTAATTCCGGTGGCTCGACGGCGACGGTCAGTCCCCAGCCGAAGCGCGACTTCAGGCGCTCTTCAACCCCGTTGATTTCTTTGGGATAGCGATCGCAGGTCAGAATAACTTGCTGCTGCTGGCTTTCCAGCAGCGCGTTAAACGTGTGGAAAAATTCTTCCTGGGTCCGGTCTTTCCCGGCGAAAAACTGAATGTCGTCGATGAGCAGGGCGTCGACCGAGCGATAAAAACGCTTGAATTCATTCATGGCATTGGTCTGCAGGGCTTTCACCATGTCGGCGACAAAGCGCTCAGAATGCAGATACAGCACCTTGGCATTGGGATTGCGGCGAATAATTTCATTGCCGATGGCGTGTAGCAAATGGGTTTTGCCGAGGCCGACACCGCCGTACAAAAAGAGCGGGTTGTAGGCAACCGCGGGATTTTCCGCCACCTGCTGCGAGGCCGCGCGCGCCAATTGGTTGGATTTGCCTTCAACGAAATTATCAAAGGTGAAATGCAGATTAAGATTGCTTTGAAAGGGCAGGTCGGGCTTGGCAACCGCCGCCGGCGCTCTGGATTCGCTGAGGTTGGATTTACCGGTTGCGGTTGCGGCGGAAGGCGCGGCGCGCGCGGCGTCAACACGCTTGCTGCCGATTTCCAGCGAGACCGGCGGTGGCTCGCCTTCGGATAACTGGCGGACCAACTCGGTAATTCTGTTTAAAAAACGTTCGACAATCCAGTCGAGCACAAAACGATTGGGCGCGAATAGCAGCAATTTGCCATCGCTTACTTCGGCCTGCAAGGGGCGGATCCAGGTATTGAATTGCTGAGATGGAAACTCATCTTGCAAATGACTTAGACATTTTTCCCACAGCGTTGCGCTCACACGTAAATCTCCACTTAAGACCCTGCAGTATATTGGACGCTTTATCTTTTGTCATCCTAACTGCTCTGTTAAAATACGAGCTATGGGGAAATTTAAAAATAGACAAGGGACTTGTGTATTGAATGTGCGCCTTAAGACCTGCGCCGTATTTGCTCTTTTTTTTGTAAGCTGCGCTTCCTATGCCACGACAGGCAGCACCTACACTCCCGTTCAAAACAGCGTATTCACACCGCCAACGGTCACTGTCACGCCAATCTGCGTTTTTAACTTTGAAGATACCTATTACAACGCGAATACCGCGACGCCCCCGGGAACTGGGTCAATTGACGAAAACGGTGGGACAAACACGTGGCCGGGTGATTTTGGGGCGATCGTCCAATTGCAGTTTAATAATTATAACAACAGCTATACCCCCTCACAGTATACGGTCGGCTATGGCTCGCCAACGCAATATACGCCCAATGTGCCTTGTACCGGCCATTATGAAGTTTCTTATTCACTGGAGATACGCAACAATTGGGGCATTATCAATGGGGGCTTGATGAGTATGTCGACCTGGGCCACAACGACCGATCCCCTCAGTCCCAATGCCTATGGCTGTCCGGTTTCTTATATCGACTATAGTGGACAACCCCATTCAACGAATTCATCAAACATCGCGTCTGTGCATGCCTGCGCAACTTTTTCGCAGCAAGTGCAGTGTGCTTGGACCAATAATTATAACGCCAGCCAAGAGGGCTACCTTGAGTCGAATCAGCAAGCGCAAGGGTGGCCTATCTTTATGTATACCGCCATTTGGCCTTTTACCTATAATGGCAATTCTGGCACTGGCTCGTCTTTGCCTTTTCCCGGGTTCTGTGTGTATGGCGCGCCGTGTACCGAAATTTCATATAACATCGCCATGGACTATACCTATTATTGCACGTCCAAGACTTTCAATTTCAAGAATGTGGTCTATTTGCATGCGGGAGCGCAAATTTCTGCGCCTGCTGTGGCGTCTCAAATACCCTCGCTTATCTTTAACACGGGCTGGGATACCGTCGCGCTTTCCGGTGATTTTGCCGTGGTCGGCGGCAAATTCAAGGCTGTTTATATCGGGCCATAAACTATACTGAGAGTAACGAAGGGTTTTTTAACGCGGAAGGTGAAAAGATGCGTATTTTTCAGTGTCTTGCCCTGGTAGTTGGCTTGCAACTCGCCTTATTTCAAGCCCCTGGGTTTGCCACGACGGTTTTTGATGCCGCCAAGCTCGGCCAGAATATACCAACCTTCACCCCAGAAAACTCGCTCACCGCGCCCTCTTTGGCTTGCAATTATAACGCCACAGACACTTATATGGGCCCGAATCCGTCCAGCGGCATAAGTGCGACAGCCCTGAATAGCACAGAAGCCACTGGTTCCGGCCAAAATGTATATGGGCCGGGTTATATCTCCATGCCGGCGCCGCCCATGACGGATACGAATAACAATTTGGTCCTCAGCTTTCGCGGCGGTTCCTGGAGCAGCACCTCTACCTTCGGTGGCACCTGGACCAGCACGACCCCCTCGCCATTAAAAACGCCCGTTCCCTGCACCGGAACCTACCAAATCTTTTTTAGTTTACAGGTTCAGCCCACTTATTATGGCTCGCCTTCGAATCCACCTCCGGCGATTACCTTCTATCCTTGCGTGCAAACCACAGACGGACTCACCACGGTCTATGGGGGTGCCTTGTCCGGCGGGGCTTGCCCGACGACGGGGCCTTATGTTCTATTCAAGGCGGTTTGCAACGGCGGTAATTATTGTTCCGTTATCACTTTTCAATTTTCGACGCAGGTCCATTTGACCGCGGGGCAGATAGTCGGTGCGCCGGTGATCCATGCGTCTAACCAAATGAATGTCACCGGCGGAGAATTTAATGTTTTCTATGTGGGGCCTTAGGAGGCGGTTGATGCGTGAGTGGAATAGCCATACCAAGCAAGCCTGCGGGCAAATACTATGCTGCTTGCTTTTGCTGTGGTCCTTTTCCGCCAAGGCTTTGGATAGCTCGAAAAATCAACCGCAGGCGGTCGTTCCGGTTAGCGGCGCCTCGCCGCCCTGCACCTATCATTATACGGATAGCTATTACGGCACCCTCTCGCCGGGCAGCATGCAGACGGGAAATTCGATGGAAATATCCTTCATGGGAAACACGTGGAGCGACACGCTGGGTACGGTGGTGAGCGCGCCGAGTGGACTGACGCCGCCGGTGCCCTGTAACGGAACCTATCAAGTGACGTTTTCCATCGAGCTGCAGGCGGGCGCCAATGTGGCTTCGATCGTTGTGACGCCGAACATCGTCGAGAACCTGGGTGGCACGTCGGTCTATCCTTCCGGAACTGCGCCGGCCTCGATCACGGTCTATCCTCAATGCAACTACAGCACCTATACGACGACACCTTATTGCACCGTGAGTTGGGTCACGGGCTCAGTACAGACTTATTTGCCCGCCAATGATTCACTAGCGCTGATCGTGAATGCGAATAACGTCATCACGATTCTGGGCGGGCAAATTGAAGTTGTTTATCTTCACCCTTGATGCTTTCTTATTCGCCGGCGCGAACTTGCATGCGATAGCCGATGAGCAATGCCACTACGCCAATGACGATATGCAAAATACTATCGGAGTCATTAATCTGCATCGCCATAAACTGATCAGAAAGAATAAAACCTAAGATGCCGAGCAAAACGTAAACGCCGCCCAACAATTTGAAGTACAGTTTGCACCACCAGCCGCTGGTCGCAGCCGCTGCAAGGGCAAGCAAACCGCTGCCGATATTAAATTTATTATGCAAAGGGTCCACTTGAAAGTAGCCGAACATCAACCCCGAGTTGTCAAAAAAGAGGGGGATATGCCAGGCCAGACCCGTGCCCAGAAAGAGAATGCCAAAGATTAAAGCCGCTATCCTGATGTTCATGCTAAAGCTCCCTAAATAAATTAAGCTGATTATAACGAAAATGCGCCGCCTGGGGGTAGCGGATTCACTTTTATGGTATTGTTCTGCTAGCGAATTTTTGACGGAAGGGGAGCTTATTTTGACCAAACAGACTGCGAAACCCATTATTCTGGTAGACGGCTCATCCTACTTGTACCGCGCCTTTCACGCGCTGCCCGCTTTGGCCAATTCTAAGGGACTTCCCACCGGCGCCATCTACGGCGTGGTGAACATGTTGCGCAAACTGCAGGCCGATTATCAGCCGGAATATATGGCGGTGATCTTCGACGCCAAGGGCAAAACCTTTCGCGATGAAATTTACCCGGCGTATAAAGCAAACCGTCCCGAGATGCCGGATGATTTGGTGCGCCAGATTGAGCCTTTGCACGCAGTGATTCAAGCCATGGGCTTGCCGCTTCTCAGCATCGAGGGCGTGGAAGCCGACGATGTCATTGGCACGCTGGCGAAGCAAGCGGCAAAAGAAAGCCAGTCGGTTTTGATTTCCACCGGCGATAAAGACATGGCGCAATTGGTGGATGAGCAGGTCACGCTGGTGAACACCATGAGCAATACCATTTTAAATCCGCTGACGGTCGTTGAAAAATTCGGTGTGCCGCCGGAACGCATTATTGATTACCTCGCGCTGATGGGCGACACCAGCGACAATGTTCCCGGCGTTCCTCAGGTCGGCCCGAAAACCGCGGCCAAGTGGCTGAAAGAATATGGCAGTCTGGATGAAATCATGGCGCGTGCCGATAGCGTGACCGGCAAGGTCGGTGAATCTTTGCGTGCCTCACTCGGTCAGTTGCCCATGGCGCGTCATCTCGTGACCATCAAAACCGACGTGCCCTTGCCGCTGACTTTAAATGATTTGCGTTTGCGCGAGCCGGATCGGGAAAGTTTGCGCCACCTCTACAAAGAATTAGAATTCAAGAGCTGGTTGTCCGCTTTGCTCGCGACCGATGTTGCGAGCGAGAAGAATGAAGCGGCTGCGGCAAGCAACGATAAATACGCTGGCTATGAAACCATCTTCACCGAAGCGCAATTAAAGCAGTGGTGCGCGCGCTTGCAAGAGGCCAAGCTTTTCGCTTTTGATACCGAAACCACCAGTCTCGACACGATGTGCGCGCAACTGGTCGGCATGTCTTTTGCGACTGCCAAGGGTCAGGCGGCTTATTTGCCGTTTGCGCATAACTACATCGGTGCGCCAAAACAATTACCGCGCGATCTAGTCTTGCAAACCCTGCGGCCTCTGCTCGAAGACGAGAGCTTAGTCAAAGTCGGTCATAATTTGAAATACGACATCGAAGTCATGGCGAATGCCGGCATTACCGTGCGCGGCGGAAACTTTGACACCATGCTGGAATCTTACATTCTGGACAGCGCCAGCCCCAATCACAACATGGACAGCTTAGCGCTTAAATATCTGGGCTGGCGCACGATTAGTTTTCAAGATGTTGCCGGCAAGGGCGCGAAGCAAATTACCTTTAATCAAGTTCCCGTCGAAACCGCGAGCACCTATGCCGCCGAAGACGCTGACGTGACGCTGCAGCTGCATCAGACTTTGCATCCGCGCTTGGTGAAAGAAAAAGGCTTGAATTATATTTTTGAAAAAATAGAAATGCCGTTGGTCGCGGTGTTGGCGCGTGTCGAGCGTAATGGCGTGCTGATCGACGCCGACAAATTGCGGCAGCAAAGCCGCGAGTTAGAAAAGCGTTTGCAAGAATTAGAAGATCAAACGATTGAACTCGCCGGCAAGTCTTTCAACATCAATTCACCCAAGCAATTGCAGCAAGTTTTGTTTGAAGATTTGAAAATCCCTGTGCTACAAAAGACGCCGACTGGCCAGCCTTCCACGGCGGAGCCGGTGTTGCAGGAGTTGGCGCTTGATTATCCCTTGCCGAAAGTGATCATTGAATATCGCACCATCAGCAAGCTGATTTCCACCTACACGAATAAATTGCCGGAGCAGATCAATCCGCAAACGGGGCGTATTCATACTTCGTATAATCAAACCGGTGCTGCGACCGGGCGGCTTTCTTCTTCTGATCCGAATTTGCAGAATATTCCCGTGCGCACTCACGAAGGTCGGCGCATCCGCCAGGCTTTTATCGCCGCACCCGGCCACAAGATCATCAGCGCCGACTATTCGCAGATTGAACTGCGCTTGATGGCGCACATTACGCAAGATACGAATCTGGTCGCGGCTTTTGTGCAAGATCTCGACGTGCATCAGGCAACCGCCGCCGAAGTGCTAGGCTTGCCGCTTGATCAAGTCACTTCAGACCAACGCCGCGACGCCAAAGCCATCAATTTCGGCCTGATCTACGGCATGTCCGCTTTCGGCCTCGCCCGCCAGCTCAAGATTGATCGTCACGCGGCACAGAACTACATCGACCGCTATTTTACGCGCTATCCCAAAGTGCTGGCGTATATGGACAACACCCGCAAACAAGCCCACGAGCAAGGCTACGTGGAAACACTGTGGGGCCGCCGATTGTATTTGCCCGACATCAATTCCAGCCAAGCCATGCGCCAAAAAGCCGCCGAACGCGCCGCGATTAACGCGCCATTACAAGGCAGTGCCGCGGATATTATTAAGATGGCGATGATCAACCTCGACGATTGGCTAACGAAAAATAAAGTCGACGCCCGCATGATCATGCAGGTACACGACGAATTGGTATTCGAAGTTGCTGATCACGAAGTAGAACGCGTACTGGCTGCTGTGAAAGAATATATGACGAAAGTTATACCGCTAAGCGTGCCATTAACTATTTCCATCGGCTCCGGCGACAACTGGGACGCCGCCCAAGAAGCAGGCGGCTGACGCGCCACGTCGTCACGCAGCTTGTCCCGACCAAAGACCCCTTTCCTCCATGCTTTTGATGGAGGAAAGGGTAGGGATAGGAGGTAAAATCGCGCTCTTTATACCTCCTACCCCTACCCCTTCCTCCACACAAAACGTGGAGGAAGGGGGATATTCTCGCTCTCGCTCGCAAAGACGGCGCTCGCGCTCATAATAACAAGAATAGTTATCGCTTAAAGCTAACAAGAATAACTAGCATTTAAAGCCGATTCTGCTTAGCTAGTCCCTTAATAACTAGCGTTTAAAGCCGATGCCGCTTAGTTAGTCCCTTCCCCCCTTGCGGGGGAAGGTCAGGATGGGGGGAACACCTTCCCATTATCAACTCCCTGCTAAAACCCCCTGCAACCACTTCGCCAAGTCCCGCACTTCCTCGTCGCAAACCGAATGCGCCATACGATAGACTTTCAAAGTGACCGGATAGCCAGCCTTTTCCAAAGTTGCCGCGGAATCCTGTGCATAAATAGCCGGCACAATTTCATCACTCGCCCCATGCCCAATGAAAACCGGCGTGGTATGAGCATGCGACGGCGCTTTCCGCGGCGGGAGATAGCCGGAGAGCGCAATAATGCCAGCAAATTCCTCCGGTGAAGCCAGCAAAGCATTAAGGGCAATCACAGCACCCTGAGAAAAACCAGCAAGAAAAATTTGCTTGGTAGTGAAACCGCGCTCCATTTCCTCTAAAACCAGCGCCCGCACCTGAGAAACCGCCAGCGCAATCCCCTCATGATCCACCTCCCCCTCGCGATCAAACGAAATAACGTCATACCAAGCCGGCATGACAAATCCCGCGTTAATCGTCACCGGCCGGTGAGGCGCCTGCGGAAAAACAAACCGCAGCGGCAACTGCGTCAACTGCTGCAACTCCCCCGCAATCGGCACAAAATCATCCCCACTTGCGCCAAGCCCGTGCAGCCAGATCAAACTAGCCACCGCCGGACGCGGCGGATCAATCTCAATCGCGTCCAGCAAGTGATCTTTTTTAGCATTACTCATATGCAATCCTCTTAGGCTTTCAGCGGTGACGGACGAAGCGTCGCTTTTTCTTCCAAGGCCGCTAATTCCTCCGGCTTCGGTTGTCTAAACGTCACCAGCACTTCACCTTTCTCAGCCGCTTTGCCAGGTTTCAGTTCTTCAACAACCAAGTCCTTCGGTGCCTTGATGATGTGCTGCATCTTCATCGCGAGGATGACAACCAGATCCTCGCCGGCCCTGACCAATTGCCCTGGCTTGACCAGAAACTTCTCCACCTCGCATTCATAGTTGGCGCCAATTTCACGGTTTTTATCTTTCACGTATTTCACTCTGTATTGGGAGCTGACTGCAACGTGATGCGGATCAACGCCATGACACTGAACCACCTGACCCATTACCTCATAGCTCACCACCATTTTACCGGGAGCGCCTTTTCTCTGCCCGGTCAGCGTCACTTGTTGGCCATGCATCACGAATTTATCTCCCGCATGTTTTTTTGCAAAAACAAAATCAGGTGAGTTCATCATCAGCGTCATGTCCCTCGGCCGAGTGCGCTCGTTTTCGCGCTGTGGGGTATAACGTCTGACCAAGGCGTCTTCTCCGATTTTATCGAAGGCCAGCACGTCTACAACTTGGCGCTTGCCCCAACGGATATGGGGGTGCTTGGCCTTTAACTCGGCGCGCAATTCGAAATCTGTTTTTGTCGGAGCCGCTACCGCCTTGGCTTCTTCTTTCGGCTTCGGATAATTGCTCAGCAGTTTTCGCACGATGGGCGGACAAGGCAGTAAGGTTTCCCAGCCACCTTGGTCGGGGTCGAGGTTTTTCAAGATTTCCGCCGATACATCCAGTGTGCCGCCTTTTTCAATATAGTCTTTGACCGCTCGCGCGACTTCTTCATCCGGGGCGTCACCGGGCTTGGGGCGAATATCATTATTTAAATAAATGGCGAAGCCGATTTGTTTGAGAAATTCCGAGAACGGCGTCACCGGGGTTCCTAATGGGATCACCGCTTTCGCGACAGCCTGACAAGACGGCACTTTCTCCGGTGGGATACCCGCTTTTTTCGCATGGCCTAAGTCGGAAGAGCCCGTGCCACCGGCCATTTCCGAAGAGCGTTTTTGCATGCCTTCCTGGTACATCAGTTCACGGCTATCAAAACGACAGGACATTTTGGCCAGTCTGGAGGTGGTTAAATTATAAAGCCGGAGTTCTTCTCGTTCTTCAGTCGTCATCTTTAACGCGTCTGCGATCACGACATTGTCATTATGCGACATCAGCGGTGGTGCGGAGTCGACCACCAGATAGTTGTAGTCCAGCTGTTGGCATTTCCGCAGCGCATCACGGCCAATGCTTGCGGCCGCGCCGTCAAATTCGTGATTGTGAATATAAATAATCGGATCGGCGAAACCGGCTTCTCTGAACTTTTTGCGAATTGCATTGACCATCTTCACAATGACATCGGCGCTCCATTCTGGCCCCTGCCCGGCGTTTTTAATGCGGATTTGGCTGAGATCAGTTCCTGAGAAATGCATGGTTACCTGAAAAAGCTTAATTTGACGTTCAACCCAATCGTTGAAATGGTCTTCTGTGTAGCGCGGATCCCAAGCCCAGCAGGGGATGGGCGCAAAACCAGCTTGCAACATCGCGCGGGTGGTGATGTCCTGATTAGGGTGATTGCCGGCATGGAAGTTATAAGGCTGCCACATACCGAAAGGCAAGGTGCCTGGCTCGAAACCATAGCGTTTTTCCAGGGTATCGCGAATCACATCAAAAATGAGCTTCTGCGTTTCAAGCGGTTTTTTTAGCAAGCCGTTCATCCAAGCGGAACGCGTCAGCGAATGGGACATCATATTTTCCGGGATCGTGCAGAGTACTTCCAGCCAATCAAAGTCGCGCATCATGCCGGCCTGATACTGCGCGCCGCCGGTTTCAAAGCCCACGAAGATACCCGAAGCGGCGCCATGCCGTTCAGCGATCCGCGCCGCGGGCCCTTGCAACAAAGGAGACTCTTGGTCACCTTGACTTTGCATAACATCCCGCGGAAAGACGGTTACAGTGCCGCCGCCGTGAGCGCTCAGTTGGTTTTTGAGCTCCTGAATGTAGCGTGCATAATACCCATGTTGTCGAAAGCGCGAGAAAGGTGTTTCCGGCACGGGAATCGACGCTAAGCTTGCCATCGAGGCCTGATACATTTCGACTTCTTTGCGGTTGGGGCCACTGCGCGTGCTCACATCATTTTCCGCGCCCGGGCGGTAGCCGTGGGTCACCAGCGGCGTGGCCACGGTCGCGAGATCCTGCACCATTTTTTGCGCGAGCGGGGGTGGCACCTCGAGGTCACTTAGAACTTCAAAGGTTTGATTGCAGCCTAGGCGTCTTTCGGAGAAAGCCCAATTAGCACCCAGTTTGCGGAAGAAATCGTTCATGGTCGAATCTTCGACGCCGCGCCCATGAAATTGCACCTGCAGCGTTCGCATTTTATGACAGACCTCAGGCCAAGTCTCTGCAGAAAAGAGGTAAGCTCCGATTTGCGGATCGCAGCGCGTATCGATTTCACCTTTGGCATAGATTGCTTCACCTTCTGACGGCACGAAAGCGCCGTCAATTCTTCCTCCTAAATAGCCGGAGCCATTTTCAGAGGGCTGGCCGAGGAGTAAGCGCATGTGAACACGAATCCCCGGTCCACTGAACCGAAAATCATTCGGTCCCGGCGGCGAGTAGCCAGCGGAGCGCAAGACTTGCTCGGCGGCAGTATTGCGCGGACGACCATCGCAGTCGACAACCAAATCGGCCAAGGCACGGTTTTCCACTTGAATCCGTTTGTTAAATTCCAAGAGATTAAAAGACCACTCGCCGTTGAGTTCATTTTTGGACAGCAATATTTCAATCGTGCCCCGGCTGCTATAGCGGGATTTCTGCGCAATTTGAAGCGCAGCAGCGCGGCAGGCTTCGTAGAGTGCTTTTGGCAGGAATAGCTCCTGCATCATTTCGTCGTTAAAGCCGATTTCCAAAACCTTTTGTTTTTCCGGGCCAAACCAGACCAGGCGTCCGCCTTCAGCCAAAGTGCCAGCGTCGCATTCCAGTTCCAGTTGTAAGAGTTGATGGTCAACTAAATCCAGCGCGAGCTCCGTGTAGACGCCTTGATGATTGCCACCGGTTTCACTCACCACTTTTTTCAAGGCCGCTAGAAAGTTTTCATAGACATAGGAATGCGCTAGCTTAGTCGAGCCTCTTCCACCGCCGCCCTGGTTATGCTTGATAAAGACGTCTTTGCCGGCAAGAGCAGCGCTTTCGGCATGTTGCCTCTGCATATCCTGAGCCATTTCTTCCAACTTCTCTTTCGCGGCGACCTCAATGAAGGGCGCAGTCGGAAAGCCGAGCTCAAGAGCCATTTTTTTAAAATCCGTTTTTTCCAGTCCGCGCATCGTATAGGGGTTGGCGCCGATCCAGACGTAGCCCGCTAGCTCAACCGCCATTGCCCAGTCCGGATCTTCCGCTTTGGCAGACCAGATGGAATAAAGAGCTGCTTTTTTCTCTTTGCGTGCTTTTGCAAAAGCGGCATTGGAGCTGGCCAGGATGTCCAGCGCGGCCTTAATCTGGGTGAGGTTATTAATATCTTTTACTTTCACACGGATCGTGCCCACCGGTGGCTCTTCCAGGCCACGCGCATCTTCCTGAACCAGTTGAATCAGAGTGAGTCCTTCTCCCACCGGCCACGCTTTACGTAATTGCTGGGTCGCGAAATTATTCGGATGCTTGGCGGGATTTTGCAGAATGATAAAATCGAAGGGGCAACGTACTCTGTGAGGAGGGGTATAAGGCTTGGAAGTAGGCCGTTTTACTTCCGGCGGAGTTAAGGCAGATAAAATATCCTGATGAGAGTGCACTGAAGGCCTGAGCATAGAAGTAATTTCCCCAATAGTAGTGGATACGTTTTTTCCGCTCGGCATTATACGTGGAGGAAGTGGCTAGGGATAGAAGGTAAAACAGCCAATTTATGCATTAATATCTTACAAATATATAAAAATAAATTAATAAAAATACATCCCTAAGCCCATCTTTCTACAAAAAGAGACTATAATGTATATATGGCCACGAATCCCAATGAAGTCAGCGAGAAAAGCCAGTCCAGCCGGGTCGACGACCTAGCCGCGCTGCAGCTTTTTGCCGCCGCGACCCACACCCAGGTCGTGCAAGGCATGACTGAACTCGACGTCAAAGACAAAGCCATGGACGAAATGCGCGAATGGTGCCTGAATGAAGGCGATATCGTCGTGCTCAAAAGCGGTGCCATCCTCTCCGCCGATCCCACCTCGCGTAAAGTACAGAATTGCAAATCCGTGATGCTGACCAAGGGCATGTATCCCGGACAAGTCTTCGCCGCGACCAGCAGCTTGATTGCCCTCTTACTCGCGACCAGCGAAGAAGAAGACTCGGCCGATAAACATGTCGGCGAAACCAGCGTTACCTTCTCCGATCAGCAAAAGCACTTGCGCGAATTGGTCAACGAAGCCGCGCGCCGCGCCGTCAGCGATATTCACATTCAAGTACGACAAACCTACACCAAAGTCCGCATGCGCCAGCACGGCGAATTGCACGTCTACGCCGAATGGTCGGAAAAAATGGGCCGCGAAATCGCCTCCGTCGCTTTTAACAAAGAAACCGACCACGCAACGTCCCACTTTAATCCCCTGGTTCCCCAGGACGCGTCCATGCCGCTGAAAATTCAGGGCCAAGACATTCGTCTCCGTCTGGCCAGCGTTCCCGCCCACGGCGGCTTCGATATGGTCATGCGTATTCTGGCAACCGGCCAAGACCGACGCCCCACTTTGCAAGAGCTGGGCTATACCGACAACCAAGTCGATATCATCAAGACCGCGATGGCTTTGCCCTTCGGCGCCATCATCGTCGCCGGCCCCACGGGTTCCGGTAAAACCACGACACTCGCTACTTGTATGGATATGGTTGAAGAAACCGAAAAGCTATACTCCATCGAAGATCCCGTCGAAAAAGTCATTGAGCAAGCCACCCAGGTGCCGGTCAACACCGATAAAGCCGACCGCAGCTTCGCCGCCATGGGCCGCGCCGCTCTGCGTATGGATCCTGACGTGATCATTCTCGGTGAAATGCGCGACGAAGAAACCGCACGCATCATGGTGTCCGCCTCCATCACGGGTCACTTGGTGTTGAGCACGCTGCATACCAACCGCGCAACCGCCATTATTACCCGCTTAATGGACATGAAAGTGTCACCCAACTTGCTGAGCGACAGCTCCGTCTTGCGCTGCCTCTGCTGCCAACGTCTCGCGGTGAAACTCTGCCCGAATTGCGCCATCCCCGTCCGTAAATCCAAAGACCACCAAGCTTCTCTGCCCGGTTGGGAAGAAGTGCTGGGCTCGGATGTCATCGACAAAGCCCGCGCCCGCGGCGCCGGCTGCACCAAATGCCACAACTCCGGCATCGCCGGCCGTGTCGTTGTCGCCGAAGTGATTTTTGTGGACGAAGAAGGCAGAAAATTCATCATGAAAGGCGACACCATCGGCTGGGAAGCCTATTTGAAGGCCAACGGCTGGCAAAATTTCTATGATCGCGCAGTAGACCTTGTCTCCAAAGGGATCATCGACCCCTTCGATGCCGAAAAAGTCGTCGGCCCCATCAATCCCTCCACGCAAGCGAAAAACTACATTTATAAATAACCCCGTAGTATTATAGAACCATTCGCAAAGGATATTGCCGCAAAGGATAGCGCATGGCTCGAAGTTTAGGCGTCAGGATCAGTGACAAAATCAAAAGGCTGCGCTTTGGCAACAGTGCCCAGCTGATTTTTCTCGAAGATTTTGCCCACCTGGTCGAAGACGGCATTCCCCCCAATAAAGCCATTGAAATGCTGGCCAAGGCCGCCAAAGGCGTGTCAAAAGACGTGGCCGCTTCCATCGCTGCCACCATTTCCACCGGCCGCCCTCTGGCCGAAGGCATGCGCGAGTGGTTCGCGTTCAATATCGTTGAAATTATCCGCATCGGCGAAGAGGGCGGCGCCCTCGGCGAAACCATCAAGTCCGCCATTAACATGATGAGCTCTCGCTCCTCAACCGTCGGCGCCCTGCTCGGCTCCATCACCTACCCGGCAACCGTTTGCACCATCGCTTGTCTCGTCATCGTCTATTTGAATAACAGCGTCTTCACGCAATTTCTCACCATCAAGCCCATGGATGCCTGGCCCGACGCCGGCAAACGCTTGGTGCATATCGCCCATTTCATCGAAAGCTGGTGGTGGATGGTCCTCGTCGCCGTGGCCGCCTTGGTCTTCGCTCTGCAAATGATTCTGAAAAATTACATCGGCTTTTTACGGCCGACCCTCGATCGCTTTTTCCCCTTTAACATGTACCGCCAGTTTGTCGCCGCCCACGTGCTGGAAACGCTGGGCCTCTTGGTCTCGAACGGCGTTGTCTTCAAGTCCGCTCTCGGCATCATGCAGCACAAAGTCACACCCTACCTCGGCCAGCACTTGATGAAAATGGAACGCTTAATGGGCAAAGGCAAGGGCAACATCGCCGATGTTCTGGATACCGGCCTCATCAACGAAGAAGATCTCATGCGCCTGCGCGTATTGGCCGAGGTCAAAGGTTTTGAACATGGCCTGATTCGCTTGGGGGTGCGCGGTTCCGAGCAAGGTTTAAAGACCCTGAAGCTGATCGGCAAAATTATCGCCGGCATCCTGATGGTCGTTGGCACCTGCCTCATCATGGTCGCGATCAACGGCGTTTATCAAACCGGTATGTCTATGGGATCCCAGTGAGAACATCAAAGACACACAGCGGTACGACCCTGCTTGAAATCATGCTTGTTCTCGCCATTTTTGGCCTGATGTTTATTTTCGGCATCCGGCTCTATCAATCCTATGTGAATACCCTGCAACTGCGTGATCTGAAATACAATGTGGATTCTCTGTTTGAGGCGGCGAACAGCTTTTATCACGCCAATTGCGTCTCCGGCGATATTTCGCCGACCCCGCCGAATTTTATGTCGCTCTTTCTTTGGAACACCGGCCGGGTCGCCTATCCGCCGACGGCTCCCTATCCGGTTTCCATCGCCGTGAATTTACTCGATCCTGGTTATCTCGATTATCAAAACTGGTATCCGGCGAACCCGAATGTCGATCCCACGGGCGGTGAATCCGGCTATATCGTGCAGTTGAATCCCATTGTGTCGACGGTGCCCATCCCCGTAAACGCTTGCGTGGTGACCACACCCGGCAAGGCTTGCCTGCCCATCACCAGCGCCAATATCGCTTCGCCCAACACAGCCTATTCCGAGGCCTCGGGCACCACCATTCCCACCGCCCAGGCCCAGGTTGTGACTTGGACAGTGCAGGTGGCCGTTAAAATCACGCCGGCTTCGAAGGTTGGGGCCGATGCGGCCATGCTGGGAGCGGACTGTATCTCGAGCACCTCGTCATCGAATACCGTGACGCCTTGCTCGGCGGGGCCTTCCGGCCAACAATATTTGGTTTGGTCGCGTACCCCGTCTGCGGCGTTGCAAAAGCCGACGCTATTTTCTACTTCCATGGCGCTCTTGCGGCAGTACAATTTGATGTATACCCATGATCAAAACTATGAAATGAATGCAGGCTATAGCGCGACGACCAGTCCCGCGCAGGCCCCGGTTTACTACTTATGCGGTGGGTGACGATATGATGGCATTGAGACGACACAAAGGATTTACCCTGCTGGAAATCATGCTGGTCCTCGGCATTATGGGCGGCATTATGATCCTCGGCATCAACTATGGCACGCGGCAGGCGGCCCAGACGCGCCGCGACAAGACTGCCCTGCAGATGCAGCAAATCCTGAATGCTGGCCTTGCCTACTACACCACCTACGGCAGTTGGCCGGTGCCCAGCGGCACCTGCAATTTTTCCAGCACCAGCACCAGTAATTCAACCGCCCCGTCTAATCTGGCCACGTTAACGACCGCCGGCTACTTGCCGACCGCGGTGAGCAATAATGCCTTTGGATTTCCCTACACCGTCTCCTGCGACAATGTGACCGGCGGCGTTTTTTACGTGACCAGCAACGTCGGTTCTGTGGCGAATGCCCTCGTCATCGGCGGTGAAATGCCGGTTTCCTATCTTTCCGACCAATACGGCAACTCAACCCAAAGCGGCACCTATGTCACAGCCCAGGTGACGACGCCAGGACAAGACTTGAATAACGCGCGTTCCATGAACTTTGCCGGCGTTTATCACCACGGCGCCTGCGTGCCGGTGCCAACCTGCCCGGGCTTTAACCCCTCAACCAATGCCTGCAACGCCGGCACCAATTGCATGGTGCCGCAAATCATGGTGGCGCCGGCCTCCGTCAGCGGTGTCAGCGATACCGGCACGACCAACGCTTATCCCATCACCAGCTTCACGGCCTACGCCTTAGGCCCCACGGTCGCTGCGAATGCCATGAGCTGTCCCGCTGTCATCTCGCCGGCTGTGACGCCAACCTCGACGCCGACACCCTGCACCTGGGGTACCGCGGGCATTCCCAATGGCACGACGGCTTCGCCGACGGGATTATATTGGCGTGTGTGTTTGCAAGTCGTGACCGGCAAGGGCATTGTGTCCACGACCAACACCGGCGCGGGCGCCGCCGCCTGGGGACAATACGGTTCCGTGGTCGTGATGACGCGCTGCACGCCACCGAACGAACCCTATGGCTCCGACTTCACCGTGTTCACACAATAGAGGCGGGTTTCCGTAAAATCCGCTTACACATTTTATTTAAATGGCTTATACTTAACTTTGAATTTACATGAGATCATGGACTTAACTATGCATTTCATCAGGGTAAAACGGACGTGCCTTCTCCGCTGGATGCTAATCATGTGCAGTCTCGCGCCCGCAATTTCATTTGCGGAATGGGAAATGGCTAATCCCCAAGCGTCTGCTCCCAGCGATACCTTCTTCCAGGCCGGAAGCCAGCAGAATAATGCTTTTACTCCCGCCGGGGGTGATGGTTATCCCAACCAATTCGCCAGCTTGGGTACGCCTGCTCCGGTTTACGCCATCAGTATCAGCGGCTCACTCAAACAAAATCTGGAACGCATTTTCAGTCGCTATCATTGGAAAGTGGTATGGAAAGCCCCCTACGACTACAATTTTGATGGTCGGGTGACGGGCGCCAGTGTTCCTGACGTCTTGGAAAAGCTCCTCAAGCCGTTTCCCCTCCAGGCTATTATGTATATGTCTAACCGGACCATGGTGATTGTGCCGAGGCAAAAACAACATGACTAAACTAGGTTCAGGCGTCTTGCGTATCCTCTGCTTTTTTTTTATGGCCTTTTTGGTCGGTTGCAATTCAACCGTCTATAACCAAACCGAAGGCAATATCGCGGATGCTAAGCATAGCGAAGTAGCGGCCCGTGCGCACATGGACAACCTGACCAAGCCGACGGCGCCTCTGGTCATCAAAGACGGTCTGTATGTGGATACGACGCCGGTCAGCCTGGAAAGACAGCCGGAGTGGTTGAAAAACCCCATCGTCATCAAGGGCGACAGACTGCCTTTTTCCTATTACGCGCGTATCGTTTCAAATGCGGCAAACAACGCCGTCCTGATTAAATACCAGTCCGGCTTGGATGCCAGTGCCCCGATCAGTATCAGCTATACCGGCACGGTCAAAGGCGCCCTGGATATTTTGGCCGCCAAAGCCGGCTATGTTTATAACATTCAGCGTGGCACCACGGTGTATTGGCAGTCTTTTATCACCCGCACCTTCAGCATTGCCTTCATGCCAGGAACCTCCGACTACATGATGGGCCAATCCTCCGGCACCAGTGCACCCACCAGTACCTCCGGTGGCTCCACGGACGCCGCGGCTGCCGAATACAGTGCCTTGTCCGGCAAGTCTCTCTCGGTGTGGGCTGACGTTGAAAACACCGTCAAGCAATTGCTGTCTCCGGACGGCAAAGTGTTTGTCTCACAATCCTCCACTTCGGTCACCGTCAGAGATAAACCAAGCAACGTGGAGTTGGTTGGCCAATACGTACGCAATTTAAACAAGAGCTTGTCACAGCAGGTCTTCATCAAGATCGAAGTCCTCGACGTCTCACTCGAAAACGATTACAACTTCGGCATCAACTGGCAGGCAGTGGAAGCGGCCTTCGCACATAGCAACTGGATCTTCAATGCCAATTACGGCAGCCCGCTCAGCATCACTCCGCTGACCGGTGGCAGTATTCCCAACCTCGGTCTTGGGCCCAGCACAGCGACCGGTCTTTTGGCCTCGGCAGGCCAAACGTCACTGTTGTCGGCGATTATTAACGCCCTGAACCAGCAGGCCAAGGTGTCCGTGGTCGCGCAACCACGCATTGTCTGCATGAACAACCAGGTGTCGGCAATTCGCATCATCAGTTCCCAGCAATATATTCAGAGCGTGTCCAATACTTCCGTCCCGGCAACCGGTAGCTCCTCCGGTAGTCAAACGGTGAATAACGTCTCTACAATTACTTCGCAGATTACTCCGGCAACCCTGACTACCGGTCTCACGCTGTATGTGCTGCCGAAAATTTTGGGAGAAAAAGTCTTTCTCCAGATCAATGTCGACTTGTCGCAAAACTCCAGCATCACCCAGCTTTGCGCCCAGGCCGGCACTTCGGCCACTTCCTGCGCTCAAAGTTCCTATGTCATTCAATCTCCGCACGTGACGGAAAAAATCTTTAATCAGCGCTCCGTGCTGACTTCCGGCGAAACGCTGGTTCTTTCCGGCTTGAAGCAGGTGACCAACAGTACCGGCGCCATGCAGTTGTTTAACCTGCAGGATTTGGGCGGCAAGGCCTCGACGCAAACCAACGATGATACGGTGATCCTGGTTACGCCCTATATTCTTCACCCACTCGGCGGAACGGGCTAATGAATGGCATATCTCACACGGGATGATGGCGAACACTTTGTTATTCCATCCTATCGTGATGTGATTTCAAAGCGCAAAGCCCAGCTAAAAGACGACATTCTCGAACTCAGCTCCCGCTACGGCGAATACATGACCTTTCACCGCCGGGGGCTGGCGCAGTTTGAAGTCGCTTTTTCCCGTGAAGCGGGCTATCTCTTCGGCGAATGCGTCTGGCATTATTTCAAGCGTCCCGCGGAATTGATTTACTGTGAAGTCGTTCCGGAAACCACCGAAGCGTATCTAGTCATCGTCAAAGATGGCAGCGTCTATCTGGATGGCACCTTCCCACTCGAAAATATTGCCGAAGAATTGCTGGTTTTCACGACCCAGCCCAATCAATTTGAAATTTATGTTTACGGGGATATTCCCCTGAGCGATCACGCAGAGGAAGGCAAATTTTCCTTTGATCCCGCGTCTATCAAATCATTTAACGTCTTGCCGGAGCCGCTGTTTCAGCATATGCCGGTGGTCAAGGCCTATCAATTGCAGCTGGTTGATGTGGTCTTACGCCAACATGGCATCGGCGTTTTTCCCGTCAAATATGTGCTGGCGGTCGTGGTGCTGCTCGGCATGGCCTGGATGGGCTTTACCTACCTGACCCTGCACCGCAAGCAAATGCCGGTAATCACCATCCCACCGCCAGCCAATCCCTTCTTGGAATACAACAACATCCTGGCCTCGAACGCGCCTGATGTGGAAGTGGAACTGGTGGGGCTGACCGTTGACATGCTGACGACCATGCCTGGCTGGATTCCTACCGATTTAACCTATGCTGGCGGAAAAATGACCGTCAATGTGAAATCCCTGGGTACCGATGCGGAATTTCTCTACGATTGGGCCGAGCATAATAACGCAACCGTCGAGATTTTGCCGGGCGGATTTTCTCTGACCATGGCGCTACCCTTGCCGCCCAAACGCGGCTTGCCCGATAAAATTTACCCCTTAGATCGTGTTATCATAAGTGTTATTGATCGCATGGCCGCCTTAATGCCGGGCAATGTCGTCAAAGTGGGTATGTCTAAAACGCAACGTGTTTACAAGGAATCCGATTTGCGGATAGAAATGTTTGAGGTTTCACCCGATGTGTTGATGATGATCGGTCAACAACTCAAAGACCTGCCTTTGGTCTTGACAAGCATGACCCTGAAAATAAATCATGGTCTAACGGGTTCAATAGTTTTACAAGCATTGGGAAATTAAGCCATGGCAGACCAACCAAATTTTGCGTCCTTGCCCCCGAGACAAAAAATCACGGTCATCATTGTTCTGATGGTCTTCATTTTTATTGTCTGGGAAGTGATCGGCATGTTCCGCGGCAATAAGGATGGCACCACAATCGTGCCTTCGCAGCCCGCAGTTGCAGCCACGGCTCCCCAGCCGAAGCCTGGCACGATCAAGTCGCCTCCGCCAGCCGTGCAGAAAATGGCAGCCCCTGCGCCCGTCGTCATGGCTCCGAAGCCGGCTACCGCGGCGCATTTGTCGCCCCAGCAATCTCACCCGGAAATGGAGCCGGTTCCACCTTCCTCTATTGTCTTGGTGCAGCAGGAGCAGGTGCAGAGCAAGTATGTCACCGCCTTGAACGAATTACAGATGCTGAAAATTCAAAAAGAAATCGCTGAAACCAGTCAAGCCATCGTGGCGGCGAAATTAGCCACGGCGACAGCGGAAAAATCCATCACTGATTTACTGACCGTGGCGCAAACACCACCGACTCCTCCGCCAACGCTAAGCCCATCCTCGACAAATCTCTCCCCCCCCGGCTCCGGCTCGCCGATGATTTCAGACGCGAATGGCAGCTACTCAGTGCAGTCCGTTTCCATGGAACAAGACCAGTGGCATGCCGTCGTCAAATTCAAAGACCAATACTTCACCGTCAGCGTCGGCGACATGCTGCCCCCCGACAAGTCCATGGTCAAAGCAATTGACCAACACGGCGTCACCCTGGACACCGGCGGCATGGAACAACGCATCCCATTGACGGATTCGGATGACTTGCCCTCATCACCCGATAAGTCAGGCGGCAAGCCCCAGTAATTTGTGAACAGAGAGGCCTGTTTTTATAGTGGGCTCTGTTATTACAGCAAGCCCCCGTTGCAATAGTGGGCTCTGTTATTACAGCGAGCCCCCGTTGCAATAGTGGGCTCTGTTTTTACAGCGAGCCCCCGTCATTTAACCAGCGTTAAAAATCGATCCTGCTTAGATAGTCCCTTCCCCCCTTGCGGGGGAAGGACAGGATGGGGGGGCACCTTACCCGAAAAAACCTTGGAGTGAACTTGTGCTACAGCTTAATAATAAACGCGCCAGCCTACTAACCCTACTTCTTGCCCTCAGCTTACTCAGCATCACCGCCCAATTATCCTTCTTCATCATTCACCACCACACAACCGCCGTACTAGATGCTTTCATCGGCAGCTCTATTCCAGAAAATATTTTTCACCCCGCTGTCTTGCTCCCCTTGCTGGAATTTCTGAGTCTGCAAATTTGCGCTTGGCTGATCCTGATCGCCTTTGTCTGGTTTTTAAGCCGTTCTTGCAGCACTCTCTTTCGCATTTCAGATTATGCCTTAGGCTTCTTTTTCTGGCTCATCACCAGTCTCGCGATTTTCAGTCTCAACGCGCATTATTTCCCGGATTCGTTTTTCGCTACCGGCCTGCCCGCTCTTTTGCTGTCACCGGCTTTTCTGATACTGCTGCTGCTCATTTTAACGGTAGCCACGGCGCTCGCTTATTACGAAGTGCTGCGTTCAAAGCGCCATCTTCTTTTAGGTGCGCTCTTCGTTGTTTTGCTGGCCCTGACTTTGATCGCTGCAGTCCAGAATATACTTTCTTCCCGCCCAAGCTACCGCATCACCGGCAGTGCTTCCCGCCCGAATATTATTTTAATCGGTTTAGATTCTCTGCGCCCCGATTACACCCGTAAGAAAAATTCTACAACGCCTCACATAGACCAGTTTCTAAATTCCGCCCTAAGCTTCAACGAAACCTACACCCCGCTCGCCCGCACCTTCCCTGCCTGGGTCAGCATCCTCACCGCCAAATACCCCAAACACAGCCACGCGCGCATCAACCTAGGCTATGCCGCTCCCGTGGTGACCAATGACACTCTGGCGCGAACACTGCGAGCGGCAAATTATGAAACCCTCTACGCCACCGACGAAAAACGCTTCAGCAACATCAC
>Ga0206822_1092_pt1 | contig 22431 bp, 15 predicted proteins | sample Alteio_BWOrgCont_83_FD_152913 | JGI IMG/M metagenome (GOLD analysis project Ga0206822, IMG submission 152913) | Enriched cells from forest soil in Barre Woods Harvard Forest LTER site, Petersham, Massachusetts, United States -... | ecosystem: Environmental > Terrestrial > Soil > Temperate forest >... | reverse complement strand
TTTAACCGAGTCAAGGAAGTTGGTGACCTGGGGATCGGGGTCGGGCAGGAGTGCCAGTTTTTCCTTTAGGTTGGGGATGTCGGATCTGAATCCGGCGTATAGTTTTCCTTTCGGCCCGACGATATAGGCGGCGTCGGGGTCTTTGGCCTCACCGTCTAATATTATCTTACAGCCATCGTCATACGTGAAGGTGAGCTTTCTGAATGTTCCTACGGCGTCCCAATTTTGTTGTTCCGCATCCGGTTCGACGAGGACCGGGCTGGTGTGATCTTTCCCCAGAAAGTATTGGATCGGATCGATATAATGCTGTCCCATGTCGCCGAGGCCACCCCCATCATAATCCCAATAGCCTCTGAAGGTTTGATGAACGCGATGGGGATTATAGGGCTTGAAGGGGGCAGGGCCGAGCCATCGGTCGTAGTCCAGTTCCGGTGGCACGGGCATCGTTTCCAGTTTTGTCTTTCCTATCCAGTAGAATTTCCAGTCGAATCCCGTGGTTTTACTCACGGTAACGGTAAGCGGCCAGCCGAGCAGACCGGAATCGACCAGCTTCTTAATGGGCTTTACAGTGGTATTCATCCCATAGAAGTTGTCTTCGAACCGGAACCAGGTGTTCAATCTGAACATGCGTTTGTTTTGCCGGACGGCCTCGATCACCCGTTTGCCTTCACCAATCGTTCTGGTCATGGGTTTTTCACACCAGATATCTTTGCCGGCATTTGCCGCGTCGATGCTGATGAGCCCATGCCAATGCGGCGGTGTGGCGATGTGTACGATATCCACTTCCGGTAAGGCGATGAGTTCCCGATGGTCATGAAAGGTTTTGACGCCGCCGCCAATGGAGCCGGCTACTTCGGTGAGATGGTTCCTGTCCACATCGCAGATGGCCACCACTCTTGTGCCGGCATAGGGTATATGACCGCGGCCCATACCGCCGACACCGATGATCCCTTTGGTGAGCTGGTCGCTGGGAGCAAGATAACCTCTGCCTAATACATGTCTGGGGACAATGAAAAAACCAGCGCCGAGGGCCGCAGCGTTTTTCAGGAAACGGCGCCGGCCTTTGTTTTGCGATGACTGCATGGGATTGATTGAAGATGGAAATTAGCGTTTTTTTTGTTTAGCCTGGATCTTTGGCATCCAGGATGGACAAGAAGCTGAGCAAGGCGCCCCAATGATAAAAGGCATCGGCGCTGTTTACGTCGTCGCCCTGCCCTGTGACCGAATTATAATTTTCGAAGATCGATCCGTCTTTTTTCCACGATTTCATCAGCAGGTCCTTTGACTTTTTTACCAGGTCTGCCCTCGCCTCTGGCAGCCGGTAGTTCCGGATACCCAGGTAGACCAGGAAATTCATCGGGCCCCATATTCTGCCCCGCCAGTAGTCGTTATCGTGAAAGGCCGGGTCATTACGGGAGATAGAAGGCATCACATAATCGCCATAAAACTCGTTGGGGTTGAAATAGTGTTCTTTCATCATTCGTTCGGCCTGGGCCTGGGTGGCGGTTTTCGCCAGCAAGGGATAAAAAAGCGTTGGCGAAAGACGATAGGATTGCTGGTCGTTGTCTGTGCGCCGGTTCAGAAAGATGCCTTTTTGTTCGTCCCATAAGCCGGCAAGTGATCTGCTATACTTGTCGGCTCTTTCGTGAAGTTCCATTGCGTCGTTTGTATGGCCCAGCGTTTGTGCGATCTCTTCCATTGCCCGGCAATCCGCTACATACATACTCATCAGGCCTACGTCTGCCAGCTCCATCGTATGTGTCGTCTCGTTGAAAGGAATACTGTCGTACATCGGTGAATTATCGAGCCCCGATTCGAGACGGGCTGCTACGATATTGAACTGGTCGATCGTGCGAAGCGAATCCGGGACCTTGTCCGATCCCCAGGCCAGATATCCTTTGATCGTCCGTTTGGCAGCCCACCACCGGTTCCAGGTGAGCAGCTCGTCATAGACCTCTTCGAGGAACCATCGGTCCTTATATCGTTTGTATATGTCCAGGACCAGAATGGCGGCAACAGGAGGTTCCGAGCGATCCCAAGAGTAATTCCCGAATGGGGCCTGGTAATTGGGGATGAATCCCTGTTCCGAAATGGCCTTGGTGATCTCCACCATATTGGCATAAGCCAGGTCCTTGTTGAAATATGAACACATATACCCGGCGAAATACGTATCCCAGTCGAACAACACGAAACCGCCCCAGCCGCGGTTCCACAGCCGGCTTACGGGAGTGATCACCCGCTTATTTGCCGCGTCGTATACCGTATTCCAGGCGAGGATCGTCTGCATGGCCCGAAAGCAATCGGCGAGATCTCCGTATGTCCGGCCACGGCGTTCTTCTGCCTGTCGTCTACCGTGCAGGATGGTTCGGATCTCGGTTAAGCTGCGGCGCCTACCGGTATACAGGGCCGTGGGTTTGTTCAACGGGAGGCAGAAATGGGGCGCCGAGCTCGCGGCATAGGCGTTAGGGATCTGGGGTTCGGTGCTTTTTAGTTTTAGGATTGTTGCGCCCGATCGATATACGAGTTCTTGCCCGGTTTCCGTTTCCGCTTTTTCGGCTCCCAGCTGGCCGGCGCCGCCGTATTGGATACCGGCTTCGACGACAAGCATCTCCCGGGCTGGTTTGAGGGGCGTCACCAGGATGAGTTCGTCGCCGCCATCGGTACCGCTTTCTACCGTGAATTCGGCATCATGAAAACGGACGCGCAGGGAGGTATAGCTGCCGTCGTCCGAACGCATACCGGGTACCACCGTCTCGGGTCGGTGTTGTGTGGGAGAGGCCTTATAGACCTCTCGCAGATAGTCGCCATCCTCATAGTGGTCCAGGCAAAGCGTAATCGAAAAACCCTGGGGCAGTAGGACCCAGGACAAAAGACTGTTATTGTACCAGGTGTTCCAGCCTGTTGACAGACGCTGCTGCAAGGCCCGGTATTCGGGCGTTTTGATCGATCGTGGTACCGGCTGGCCGTGGGCGGGGACTATGCCGGTGAGCGTCAGCAGGGCGCCGAGGGTTAACTGGTAAAATAGAGTAGATGCGTTATTGAGTCGATTGCGGATAATGCGCGGTTTTAACGCAATATACGATTTCGGTCCGCCCAATACGCCAGGGAAATGAGGATAGCCATCAGAATCGTGGAAGAAACAAAGACTGCCATTGCGGAGTTGGGGGGCGTCGGGCCGAAGGTACTCGAAAAATGCAGCAGCAAAAGCAAGCCGACCAATACCCAAAGCATCCAGCGGCCCGTCCTGTTCTTTGCTTTGGTGAACGTGGAATAGATGTATAGACCAGCCAAAAAGATGGCGGTTTCCAGGATCTGGGTAAGTGCGACATAATTCCAAAGACCCAGACCTACCTTGTAATCGCCAAAAGGTGTCAGGGGGAGATCGGCGGCATGCACGATGAGATCCAGGAACCAATGGCTCAGCACACAAAGTCCGACGATGATGGCGCCCTGTTTGTCCCGTTTAAACAGCCAGTAGATACCGCCTAACAGCAGTCCCCAGGCCACACCCATGAACAGGCTATGGGTATAGGGGTAGTAGAGAAAATCGTATGGGTTTGTCTTCGTATAGCCGGGCGTGATGGTTACTTTTTCCACATGCAGGACAAGCAGCGCGGGCCAGAGGATATCGACGAATTGTGTGGCGATAAAGAGTGTTCCCAATGAGACTTTTGGGGCGGCTTTTTTGGCGGCAAAAGATAATCCGAAGTGTCCGAGAAACATGGCTAAGAGCTTTATTTTATGACAAGGACAAAATAAAGGAAAGGCCATGAAAGCCTGCTTGATAAAAATCAAGAACTTTGAGAAGACAACTTTTTTCGGATACGGCTAAACGTTTCAGGCGTCATGCCCAGCATGGAGGCGAGATATTGCAGGGGAACCTGGTTAAGCAATTCCCGGTTTTGCTCAAACAATCTTTTGTAACGTTCTTCGGCAGATAAGGAGATCAGGTCGAATACACGGGTCTCCATAAATACGAAACATTTACCGATAATTATTTTTTCAAATTCCTTCCATGCGGGCATCGTTTTTCCAAGCTCTAGGTATTGTTGGTAGTCGATGGTGAGCAACCGGGTATCCGTGAGCGCCTGGATATCGCGAAATGAGGTCTGGCGGTAGAAGAACGCGCTGAAATCGGTGACAAAGGTATCCGGGGTACTGACCCATTGTGTGACTTCTCGATTGGGCAGATCGACATATATTCTCAGAAGACCTTCTTCTATATAACTGAGCTTGTTGCAATAGGCCCCTGAACGTAAGAAGTAGCCGCCCTTTTTGATGGTTTCGGATCTGAAGGCTGCGGCCATGGTTTTACTGTCGTCGGCGCTGAAATTGAAATTGAGATGAAAGTAGTTTTCGAACTCCGTCATATGGTTTTCGTTTATTGTATTTGCAGGTGTTCGCCAGCGATGATGGGCAGGAGCGCACTGCCCGTGGCGTTGCTTCGGAACGTTTTTGTGCGCGTCCCGTCTACGAATATCGAATATGTTCTGCCCGGGTTTAGACCGGAGAGGATATAGTTCGCGTGTTGCACGGTGAGGGATAGCCGGGCCCCGGAGATGATGGTTAGATCGGGGGTTTCGTTAGCCCCGGAGAAATAGAAGAGGGTATCGTTTTTGTGAAAAAACCCGAATGGGCCGGAGGCGGTGATACGGAAGGTGTTGTCGCGGATGCTGTAGCTGGCGGTGTCGAGGGTGATGGTAAGCCGGCTTCCGCGGAAGTTATAGCGGAGCTCGGTGCCGGCCAGGTCGGGTGTCAGATGCGGGTCGAGATACAGCCGGTTATAGAACGGATTGATGCCATAGATCGCCTGGTAGAGGCCTACGATGGAAAGGCTGTTACCCGAGAGGATGTCGTCGCCGAGGCCATTTTGTAATTTTCTGCCATAGCGCTGAAAAGCGAGTCCGTCCTTGCTGTATTGATCCAGGACCTTGCGGATATATTTTACTGCCAGTTCCGGGCGATAAGCCGCATAGGCCCTGACCGCTACGGAGCCCCAGGAGAGGAACAGATCGCCGTTCTCATAGTTGGGAAAGGGGAATTGCCAGTCGTTTCCTTCGCCGGGTGCGTAGGAGCTCATACACAATGGCCAGAAAAAGAGGTTTTCGCGCTCCATGAGCGTCTCGATGGTATCGAGGATATGTCTGCTGCGGAGGGTATCGTCGCAGATGCCGTAGGCGATAGCCATGAAGTTCACGGGTGTCACCAGATTGCGTCCATGCGCGGAGCCATCTTTGTCGCGCCAATGGATATAGCACTGGGTTTCTTCGTCCCAGAAACCACCTTGTTGCGAGGGTTTATTAAAGGCCGTTTTTAGCTTTGCCGCTTGCGTTTCGTAGCGGGCTGCTTTTGTGGTGTTGCCCAGCTGTCGTTCGATCGCTGTCCATTCTACAAGGGCGTGGTATAGCTTGGCATTGACGAATGCATTTTCGTAAGAAGCCCAGATGATATCGATCCAATCGCTGCCGCGTTTCTGTTTTTCGTTGTCGGTGGTCATTTCGACGAGCCCGTTGCCGTCGCTGTCCCTGGCGAGTATCCAGTCGAGGGCTTTTTCACAGGCGGCCTGTTGACCCTTGACCCAGCGTTTGTCTCCCGTGAGGTTGTAGAGATCGGCGACGTTGCTCACGAAGTCCGGATTGGCGTCCATGAGTATACCCCATTGTGCCTCATAAAACCCTTCTTTGGTTGCTGTTCCTTGCATGGCGTCTTCGTCGGTATAGGCCCAGCGGGCGAGTACCCGGCCATCTGGTTGGATCGCATGATCGCGGTAGAAGTCGAGACAGCTTTGATAGCCTTTAAGGTAGTTCGGGTCGTCGATCGCCAGCCCCAGTTGTGCGATATATTGTTCATGAAGACAGATGGGCCCATATGGCGTATGCCAGCTGTTGCCGCCGAAATGCAGCGAGTCGATGACTCCGATGCGGGCGATGGTGTTGAGGACGGCGCTGATCTTTTGTCCATCGAGGCCGTTGAACCTGCCCCGTCCATAGCGGTCGTTCACGTCAAAATAGTGTAGGGTGACCCATTCCTGGGTCTTTCCGGCTTCCTGGGAGTAGGGCGCCCATACGTCTGTTTTTCCGCGGATAAAGCGTCTTCTATTTGTGCCGCTGTCATAGCGGGGGAGCAGTTCGTTGTTGGAGACGGTGATGGCGTAGGCCAGGGCGCTGTCTGGGGTACGGGTGTAGCGCATCGCTACCTGTTTATCTTTTGCATCCACGACGATGTCCAGTCCGTTCCCGGTTTTGTTGTTCCAGAAGCTGGACGAGTTGGTGTGTACCCCGTAGGTGCAGAGTGGTTCGTTAAAGAGATAGAACCAGGCCAGTCCGCCATAACCCTGGTATGCGCCGTCCCAGACATCGATCCCGTTGAAGGTGAAGACCGGCGTGCCCGCTGTTTCGATCTGTGTCGATCGGGGAAGGGTTCTTTCTATCTGCCAACGGATCGCGTTTTTTTGGGGTATCAGCGTCCATTTCTCCAGGATGGTGAGGTGTTCGCTACCGTAGCGGATGTTATCGATCGTGATGGTGTCTCCGTTGCGGTTTACGTTCGGTTTCGATCGTAATGCCAGCGACGACCAGGTCGTTTTGCCGATGGTAAGGGCGGTATAGGCGCCCTGGGAGGTGTTGAGGACGCTCTGGCCGTTGACGATGAGGGAAGCTATGCGGGCTTTTTCGTCCGCCTCAAGGGTTATGGTGAGTTTTCCGGCGTAGATGGTGATTTCGCCGGCGCGGGGGGCGGGGTTTTCGGAGCGGATGGCGATGGGGTTCGGGGTTTGGGCAAACAGGCCCGGAGAAAGGCCAAAAAAAAGGAGCGGGAGAAGAAAAATGCGCTGCATAATTGCCGGCAATATACGCAAGACCTCCATTTGGCCTTTTTTTATTATATTTCGGGCTTATGAGAATGACTATATCCGGGCTTCCGAAGCATTATGACAAGTTTGATCTGCAGCGTCTGTTCAATCCATACGGCTGGGTGGATTATACAAAGATCCTAATAGATCCCATTTCCGGGCTTAGCAGGGGAAGGGGAATCGTCGAGATGAAGGCGGACGACGCGGCGAAAAAGGCAATGGCTGCCTTGCAGGGAAAGGTGTTGGGTACCAATCCGCTGAACATTAAAGAGGCCAAGGAACGCGGGCCCAGACCGGAAGGCGGGCAGGGCTCCGGCGGTGGACAGGGTGGTTACTAAGGTGGACGCGGTTCCTACTCATTTTTTAATACTCGAGCGGGGTTGGCCCGGACGACTTTGAGCGTCTGGGCACCGATCATGATGAAAGCGACCCCGCATACGAAAAGCAATCCAAGGAGGAGGTCGCCGGGCCCGATGGGCTGGTGGTAGGCGATCCTGGCCAATACGACTTTGTCGAAGAAGAGCCAGGTGAGGGGGATGGCGATCGCCGCGGAAATACCGAGCAGGATCAAAAAGCTTCTGCTTAGCAGATATACCAGTGTCCCTTTACCTGCGCCAAGGACTCTGCGGATACTTATCTCTTTGAGGCGTTTTTTCCATTGTGTAGATCACCATGCCGAACAAGCCAAGCGACGAAATGCAGATGGCGAGTGCGGCGAAGAAACCGATGACCTTTAGCATCATCGAATATACGCTATAGGTTTGTTCGATCTGTTCGTCATATAGTTTGGCGTCGAGGGGATGAACCTTGTCGATGTGTTTCCAAAGGCCGTCGATGGCGGCCATCGTGGCGGGCAGATTGGCGGCGTCGATCTTTACGTTGACCCAACCGCCGGGCTGGGCTGAATATCGATATCCTGTGGGGTCGATGGTACTCTCCACCGTCCCATAATGGAAGTCTTTTAGTACACCTACGATCGACAGTCGTTTACCTTGAATGGTTACCATTTCCCCGATGGCTTTTTCGGGATTGCGGTGTGCGATGTTGAAGCGTTTCAGCAGTTCTTCATTCACGATGATCCCGGTTTCGGGCGCGTCTTTTGGTTTCGGGGTGAAGTTTCGTCCCGCGATCAGGGTATATTGATGAAGCAGGAGATAGTTCGCGTCGATAAAATTCATGTTGACATCTGCCGAATCCAGCGGGTTCTGGTATTTCATGGAAGCCCCATAGAGGTTGCCCGTGCTGACGACCAGTAATGACCTCGAGATGTCATGGACGGCCGGCATGGTCGACAATTCTTTCACCAATACCTCGTCGTCGTTGCCCTGCATTCTGATGTTCAGGATATTTTGCGTGGAGAAACCCAGGTCGAACCGGAGAAAACCCTTGTATTGCCCAAATCCGATCACGGTTGCGGTGATGAAGATGAGAGAGAAGGTGTATTGGAATACGACGAGCACTTTTCGCAGGCTGATATGGCGGAACACCTTGATCGATGAGGCGTCTTTGAGTACCTGTACGGCCTTTATTTTTGCATAGAAGAGGGCCGGCAGGATGCCTGCCATGATGCCTACGCCGATGGCCAGCCCGATAAAGCCGATCGCGATGCGTGGTGAGAGCTCCAGGGAATAGGCTTTTTGCAGCTGACTGCTGATGGAGAGGGCCTGCGTGCGGAGGAGCAGGAATATGAAAAAGGCAAAGCAAAGAGAGAGCAGCGAGATAACGACCGATTCCGCGATGAACTGCCCGATCACCTGGATACGCCGGGCGCCTACGACTTTACGGATGCCTACCTCGCGTGAGCGTCGCAACGAACGGGCGATGGAGAGATTGGTATAGTTGAAACAGGCGGAGAGAATAATAACAAAGGCGAGGCCGATCATCGTCCATAGTGCAATGGGGTCGAACACCTGGCCGATCTCGTTGCCCATGTTAGAGCTGATGGCGATATGTTTCATCGGTTGCGCCCAGAGATACGATTTATGGTCTTTGGCCAGGGCATTTTCCCGTTGGTTCAATTTGTCGAGTGCGGCTGCAAAGGAGGCGGGATCGGTATTCTTTGACAGCAGCACATAGATATAGTTGGAAAAGATATTGCTCCAGGCCAAATAGTGGCCATCGCTGCTCGGAGAGCCTTTGGCCAAGTCGATGGATGAAAGGGATACTAACATTTCGAACTGGATCGAGGAAAACTTTGGGATGTCGGCTGCGACGCCGGTGACCGTATAGATGGTCGTGTCGATTGTCAGGGTTTGGCCCATGGCGTCGACCTCACCGAATAACTTTTTGGCGGTGGTCTCCGTGATCACGAGGGAGTTGGGTTGTTTCAGGGCGGTAGCTGCGACGCCTCTTACCAGCGGGTAGCTAAAGACGTTAAAGAAATATTCGTCGGCATAGAGGCCGGAGACCGGTATTTTGGTTGTGTTGATCTTCGCGTCGCCGCCGAAACCGCGGCGCAAAATGGCAACGGATTCCACTCCGGGGATCTGTTGGCGGATGAGGAGTCCTCCTTTCCACGAGGCGGAGGCCAGTTTCATGGGTTGCATACCCTCTACGGGGGTGAAGGAAGAAGCGACGCGATAGATGCGGTCTTTATTCTGGAGCGTACTATCGTAGGAGAAGAGGTCTGAAACAAAGGCGATGACAAGCAGGCCCACGGAAAGACTTACTGCCATGCCGATGATATTGATGCCGGAAAACAGTTTGTTGCGCATGATGACGCGCGTCGAGGTTTTGAAATAGTTGGCTAGCATGACTTTTCCGTTTGACGGGTTGCTGAATGAAGGTTTGCGGACAGTATAGGAGCGGGCGAATTTTATGACGTCGATCATATAGATCAGCCGGGCGGCGAATGCGCCACGTTCCTGTAGGTTGCGGTAGAAGAATTCGTTGAGATCGCCCTGGAGGTCTTCTTTTAAATCCGTTCGGCAATAGAATTCGAGAAGCCGGGTGGCCCATTTTGGGGGGTGGGGTGTTTTTCCGGTTCGGGGTGATTTACGCGGCCGCGGCGATTTTGGTGTTTTGGGGCTCATCAGATGCGGTTTAAGGTTAGGTTCGGGATCTTTTGCCATAGCTGGTCGCGGATCTCTTTTGCCCGTAGCAGCGATGCTTTTCCCGCGGTGGTGAGGATATAAAAACGTTTGCGTTTGCCGCCGCGGGTGGCGGTAGCCTCGCCCAGCTCGCTTTTTACCAGTCCTTTTTCTTCGAGGCGGTTGAGCACTGCGTGTACGACACCGAGTTTCACGGTGCGATCGGCGTGTTTTGACAATTCGTCGCAGATGGCTACGCTGTAGGCGCTGTTTATGAGCGAGGCGATGGTGAGCAGCACCAGTTCTTCGAATTCCCCGAGGTGGGTTCCTTTCATAAAATTCGATTAATTCACTAAATGTATGTAAAATAAATTAAAAAACGTCGATTACATTTGACTTTTAAATGCCGTCTCATGCGAATGCTTTCCTTTTTTATGCTGTTTTGTTTTTTCGGGGCTTCAGCCCAGGGCGTCCCTGACAAAAAGGGTTGTCTCATCTATACGCTTGGAAAGGATACGAGTGCGATCGGCAATTACGAGCTTAGGGGGTATGATTTTGCTATGACGGTAGCGGACCTTACCGATTCCGTGATCGTGAGCAAACTGAATGGAACTTTTTTTCCCAACGGGGAGCTGAAGTCCGCGGAAGGCAGTATGTATAGGCCGGGGCTGGCGGAGGACTCGCGGGTGCTCTCGACCTATAAACTTTGGTATGACAGCGGGGCCACTTTTATCCAGATCCGGCGTGGCAGCTCGGTGATCACGAGAAAATATCCGGTAAAGATCATGGTGGCTAATAGTCTAGGGGGATATACGCTCGTGTATATGCCGGCGTTGCTCGTGAATTTTGCTTTGGCGGCTCGCCGGGATTCGCTATCGAGTCACCATATTGTATTCAATAGTGCGAGGGATTTCAGCATACGCAGGGTTGGCGGGGAGGATTTTTCGATCGGCAGTGCGGTGATGGGATTTTTTACCCTGCATCTGGATCGTGATGGGTCGCTTCGTTCTGTCGACGGCATCGGCACTTCGTGGAATATCCGGGGTACGGTCATACCGCCTGTCGACATGGATTCCGTGATCGGGGTTTGGAAGGACAGGCCGCATCGTCCTATTACGAATGTCCTTGACTCCGTGACGTCGACCATTGACGGCGGCATGGTCAAGATCAGGTATTCGCGGCCGTCGGTTCGCGGGCGGAAGATATTTGGAGCCGTCGTTCCTTATGACCGGTTCTGGCGGACGGGGGCAGATGCGGCTACGAAACTTACCATTACGCGGCCTATCTATTTCAATGGCGTGGCGCTTCCGGCCGGAGAGTATTCGCTTTTTACCTTGCCGACGGAAAAGGGGTGGACGTTGATGATCAATCGGGAGGCGAATATCTGGGGGACGGAGTATCACCCGGAGAATGATGTGCTTCGGGTTCCCATGGGGGTGGAGACGCTGGATGATAACGTCGAGTTGTTGACTATACAGGTTGTGCCTGCCGACAAGGGTGGCCGGATCGAGGTGAGTTGGGAACGGGTTAGGGCGTCGGTGGCGTTTACGACGATGGGGAATTAAGGTAATGGTTTTATTCCACCCGCAGGCTTTTTACCGGGTTGGCCAAGGCGCTGCTGATGGCCTGATAGCTGATGGTTATTATAGTGATTATGATGGTGAGGGCAGCGGCTGCCAGAAATGCACCGGGGCCTATGGTGATGCGATAGTCGAACTTTTGGAGCCAGCCTTGTAAAAAGCAGAAGGCGAGGGGTGCGGCGATCACACAACTAATGACGACGAGTGAGATGAAGTCGCGGGAGAGCAGGCTCCAAAGCTGCGACATCGAGGCGCCGAGCACCTTTCGGATGCCGATCTCTTTTTGCGTTGTTCGGCGACATAGGCGGCGAGGCCAAACAAACCGAGACAGGAGATGAAGATGGCCAATCCGGCAAAAATGGTCGCCAGTCTTCCCACCAGATTGACCATTCCAAACTCCACGTTATTGAAGGATTCGTCCGCAAAGGTGTAGTCGAATGGATAGGAGGGGTTATACCTGTCGAAAATGGCAGCGATCTTTGTGATGGCGTCATGTGTATTGGACCTGGGTGTTAGCCGGTACATGATGACCCAGGACCAGCCGGGGTTATAAACATAAATGGCGGGATTGGAGGCATAAAACGGCGACCCGATGATTGCGTTTTTTACCACACCGATAACACGCATCGGGTTCTTTGCATATTCGAAAGTGATCATCGAGTTCAACGGATCTTTTAGGTGTAGTCTTTCCGCTGTGGCTTCATTTATGATGAGGTTCAGGGTGTCGTTGCCTGTCTTGCCTTCGAAGTCATGGCCGGTTTAAAAGAAGAGAGGTAAAAGGCTGGACGACTGCCTGCCAGCAGTGCTGTGATCAAGACATAGCCCAGCATAATGCCCCAAAAGATCACATTGCTATAGGGGATTTCGATCTTGATGTTTGTGATCGCATAGAAGGAAGGCGCGGCGAGCTGAACGAGTATCAACGATAAAGCAAACGCCAAAAAAGTGATCAGCAAGGCCTCGGTGAGAAACTGGAAAATGAGATCTTTTCGCTGTGAGCCGATGGATTTACGGACACCTACCTCCCGGGCGCGTTTTTCTGACCTGGCGGTCGATAAATTGACAAAGTTGATACATGCGATCAATAGCACCAGGATGCCTATTATTCCAAACATGCGCACATATTGAATAAAACCATCTGTGGCCTTGCCGTTTTTAAAATCGGTGAGGAGCCGCCAGTTTTTTGCAGGTTGTAAGATCACTTCTATTTTGTGATTTGCGTCATGTGGGGTGAGGATATTTCTGATCTTGTTCTCGAAGGCTTCGACGTTGGTATTGGGTTGCAACTCGATGTATTCGGGGTTCGAATAGTTCACCCATTGGGTCCGGGCCTGCCTGCTGTCGGCGGTTTGTTCGTTATAGCTATAGGGCAGAAGATAGGCGAACTGTAAAGTCGAGTTTTCAGGTATGTCTTTCAGGACACCGGTGACTTTGACACTATTCTTGTTGTCGATCTTTATGAGCTTGTTGAGCGGGTCCTGATCGCCGAACAGGGCTTTTGCGACGGATTGGGTCAATACGATCGAATTGGGCTCATTAAAGACAGTGGTAAATGTTCGGCGAGAGTAACAATTTCACCGGTTCTAAATTCGGCCACCTGTGTCATCACACTGCTATTGTCGAATAGTTTCAGGACATCCGGGTAGATAAAATAATGGTTTAATAATTTGAGTCCACTGATATACCGCTGCTCAACTACATCAGGACGCACATAGTGATCTCCCTGGAGAACTCTTTCTGTAATCCGATCGTTCAATAATTTAACCTGATCCGTGGAAATGTAGACTACATTTAATTCGTATCCCAATTCGCGAAGTTTGATCAAAAACTTCCATGTTTCGACATCGGCCAGATTGGTTTCGATGGCGAATGAGTTTTGCTTACTAATTTGCTCATCAATCAGACGGGAGGCCTCTCTATTGCTGTATTCCTGGGTGTTTGACGAGATCAATTCTTTCGCCTTGGCTTCTTTCGCTATTTCATCGGAGTTGATTACAGGAATATTGCCGGGGAGAAAATCGTAGAATGACGTGGTTTTTCCGATTCCATTTGGGCCTGCAATAACAAATATCGTAGGCATATATGCTATTTAATTGCGTTCAATGATATTGCCATTCGGCCATTCTTCATATACCTTACCGTCCTTTGCAAATAAAATAGGCCGCCCTCTGGAAAAGGCCTTTTCTTTAGCCCTTCGGAGAATGGAAGTAGCTGCGGAATCTACTTCTTCTTCGGACATCTCAAAAATGGTCTTTTTTGCACCTCCGAAGCGGAGAAATATGGGTGTGGTTTGACTATCCATTCGCTGTAAAGATAGTAATAATATCTTGTTTGTCGAACGGCGGATGAGGCTGAATATCCATATCTTGCAAGCAAAACGCCAAAATGAAACTCTCCTGCTTTCTCGCGATTGCTTTTATCTTGTTTTCGGTTGGCGGCCATGCACAGATCACGCCGCAGCCGAGCTCCAGTCAAACGATTACCCAGGGGTTCGGTCTGGGGACGATCACGCTGACTTATTCGAGACCCAACGTGAAAGGCCGGCAGATCTTCGGATATGTCGAACCTTATGATAAAGTATGGCGTACCGGCGCCAATTCGGCCACGGTGATCACCTTCAGCGACGATGTCACCATCGAAGGGAATAAGGTGGCCGCCGGAGAGTATGGCCTGTTTACCATCCCCGGCGAAAATCTATGGACCATTATTTTGAGCAAAAAGGCCAAACAATGGGGCGCTTATTCCTATAACCAGGGCGATGATTATCTGCGTTTCAGCGTCAAGCCGGTAAAATTGCCGCGACCTGTGGAAACCTTCACGCTGGCATTCGAAAATATATATCCTACAAGCGGGGAGCTGCATCTGCTATGGGAGAAAACTCTCCTTGCTATACACATGACCTGCGATATCGATGCGAAGGTGATGGCACGGATCGACAGCGCTATGAAGACCGACAAGAAACCTTATTACGATGCGGTGATCTATTACTGGAATAACAATAAGGACATGAACCAGGCCCTTGCGTGGGCCAATGAGATGGAGAAGATACCCGGCATGCCGCCGATGGTCGCCAAGCTATGGAAAGCCCGCGTCCTTTTGAAAAAGGGGGATAAGTCCGCTGCGGCAGCGACGGCTCAGGAAGGCGTGAAAGCGGCGACCGAGGCCAAAAGCGATGAGTATGTGCGGCTAAATACCGAGGTTATCGCGGAAGCGGGAAAATAAGTACTTTCGTGTCACTATGGTAAAGAAAATAGCCAAATCTGCAAAAGTAAAAACAGCGAAGAAAAAGACAGCGACGAAGAAAGCCGTAGGGCCCAAGAAAGGTGGGGGCGTCGTAAACGAACTCAGGTCTGCGGCTAAAGCATCTGCTGCGAGACGACTTAATAAATAGCGGCAGCACAGCCATACCTCCTTTTTGAACGGGACGCCTATATAAAGGCGCCCCGTTTTTTATTGTACTATTTATCGATAGGGCCTCCCCGGCCAAAAAAAAACTCCTGGAAGTTTTGCATGGAATATAAAAAAATATATATTTACGGTAGCAGACTAGACCAGACTAGTATATTATAAAAACCAAAATCTAACGAACATGCTTGTCAGAATGCTCTTCCGAATGTGCCTCCTCGGCTTTGTCGCAGGGGGCTTTTCTATGCTTCCGGGTGTCGTCCGGGCCCAAGAGGCGCGGCAGATCAGCGGAAAGGTCACCGATTCGACGGGCGCCGCTCTGAGTGGTGTCAACGTGGTGGTCAAGGGAACCAAACGTGGTGCAACCACCGACTCGACAGGTTATTTTTCGCTAAAGGTTCCGGCTTCGGGAAATGTCGTGTTGACGTTCTCGATCGTTGGTTTCACCGACCAGCAAGTCCCCTTGGGCCAGCAGAACGTACTGACGGTCGCACTGGCCGGCGGACGGAAGGATCTGGGCGAGGTCGTTGTCATCGGTTATGGAACTCGAAAAAAGGTCAATCTCACCGGCGCGGTGAGCGTCATCAGCGGGGATGAGATCGCCAAGTCGCCGGTGGCCAATATCTCCAATGCGCTGGCGGGCTCCATGCCGGGACTTATCGTGAACACGCGCAGCGGTGAGCCGGGCGCGGATGATGCTTCCTTTTTTATCCGGGGCATCGGGACACTGGGTAACAACGCGCCGTTGATCGTGGTCGACGGTATCCCCGATCGTCAGGGGGGCTTTAACCGGATCAATCCACTGGATATCGAGAGCTTCACGGTGTTGAAAGATGCTACCGGCGCCATTTATGGGGCCAGGGCGGCGAATGGCGTTGTGTTAGTTACTACTAAGCGCGGCGTCGCCGGCAAATCGCAGTTGTCCTTCGTCGCCAATGCTTCGGTGACGCAACCTACCCGGGTGCCCAAGATGCTCGACTCGCATGATTACGCCGAGTCCGTGAACGAATATGACGACCTGATCGGTCAGCAACCAACCTATACCCCCCAGCAACTGCAGAATTACCAGGATGGCTCCGATCCCCTGGGTTACCCCAACACCAATTGGTGGAAGACCGTCATGCGGCCCTGGGCCTTCCAGACCAACGACGTGATGTCGGTGCGGGGCGGCTCCGACAAAGTAAAATATTATCTCTCCGGGCAATATCTGCAACAAAATAGCATGTACAGGGGAGGCTCTGATTTTTACACCAACAAAAATGCGCGGGCCAACGTGGATATCCAGGCTACGCCTACGCTTCGGATCGGATTGGATGCGTTATACCGGAATGAATTCCGGCTCACCGAAGGGCCTCAATACGGGTCGGCGAACGATATCTTCCAGGAGCTCTGGAGCGCCTATCCATACCTGGTAGCGAAGTATCCCAATGGGCTGGTGGGTGTCGGCATCAGCGGCGGCCCTCAGAACAGCATGGTTTATGTGCTCAACGGCGATCTGGGTAATTCTACTATTAACTATGATTTTTTGCAGACGAAGAGCTCGCTGAGCTGGGCCCTCGATGCCGTCACGCCGGGGTTGCATTTCGATACTTATTATGCCTATGACCTGTTCTTTTACGGATACAAGGGGTTCAATGCGCAGCCGCCGCCTGCTTATAGCTATGACGCAGCGTCGAACTCTTATGTAGAGGTTCAGAGCTCTATCCCGCCGAATCTCACCGACTCGACGGCGCGTACTGTGGATCAGCTTTTCAATGCAAAAATGGGCTGGCAGCGGAAGTTTGGCAAGAGTTCGTTGGAAGCATTCGTGGCTTATGAAATGTCGCGCGAGACGTACACGGGGCTTTCTGCCTACAGAACCGGGTATCTCAGTAACAACGTACAGGAGTTATTTGCCGGCAGCACCATCGGGGAGACGAACAACTCCGGAACCCTGCTTACGTCCCGGCAGAATTATATCGGGCGTTTGTCATATAACTATGACGACCGCTACTTGCTGGACTTCAACGCCCGCCGGGATGGTTCGCCGAACTTTCCCCAGGGTAAACAATATGGGTTCTTTCCCGCGATATCGGGCGCCTGGCGTATCTCCAACGAAGCCTTTTTCAAATCCAACGTGATCGACGAGTTCAAAGTTCGTGGCAGCTGGGGAAAAACGGGCAACGATGCGGTGAGCCCGTATCAATACATTCAGACCTATCAGCTCCAGGCCGGGCAGATCTCTCAATATCTGGCGGCGGGCTATTTCTATGGGGCCAATCCGACGCAGGCGCCCGGCTTTGTGCTGGGACCTACGCCCAATGTGAACATCACCTGGGAGACGGCTACGACTACCGACCTGGCGGTGGACATGCGGTTCCTGAAGAACCTCACCTTCGACGTGGATGTGTTCCGCAGCATGCGGACGCATATCCTGGTGCCGCCGAATGAGGTAGTTCCCCTGTATACGGGGATAACCCTGCCGGATGAGAACCTGGGTAAGGTGCTGAACCGGGGCATAGAATTCCAGATGGGCTGGCGCAAGAGTCTCTCGAAGAATTTATCGTATTTTATAAACGGCAACTTTACCTATGTTGTCAACAAGGTCGTTTATGTGGCCGAGCCTTCCACCGTCCCGTCGTATCAACGGATCACGGGTCACCCCGTGGGCTCTTACCTGCTCTACCAGGCGCAGGGGTTGTACCAGGATTCGGCGACGGTGAATAAAACGCCGCATCCGGTTGGCTCGGGCCCTGGCGATATCCGCTACAAGGACGTCAACAACGATGGCGTGATCAACGGGTTGGACGAAGTGCGGAACAACCTGAGCTCTACGCCGGAGATCATGTATGGGTTTAGTTTCGGGGGCAAGTATAAGGCGTTCGATGCGACCATCTTTTTCCAGGGACAGGCGGCAGCGCAGGCCTTGCTGCAACCTGGCGGTTTGAATATGGCGCAGCAGTTCTACAACGGCCGCTGGCTACAGCCGGGTGATAATAAATATCCCCGGACCTTTAACGGGCCGACGAATGCGACCTATGGTTCGAATACCTATCAGTCCACATTCTGGCTGAAGAATGACGGTTTTCTACGGCTGAAGAACGTGGAGATCGGCTATAATCTGGGTTCGAACGGATTTTTCCAACGGGCCAGGATATCGAGCGCCCGCATTTATATCAGCGGCAATAATCTTTTCTCGATCGACAAATGGGGACCCTCCTTCGATCCCGAGTCGCCCGGTACGACCACGCCGGGTGCGACCCCGACCGGGCAGGTATCGACTACCAGTGGAAGGTACTACCCGCAACAGAGGGTATTAAACGTGGGTCTCAGCGTTAATTTTTAAAGATCAAAAAATGAAGATCATCATGAACAAGCTATATATATTCCTCGGGCTGGCGGTGCTTACCACCGGTCTGTCGTGTAGAAAGGTATTGGATATCCAGCCGACCAGTACTTTTTCCACCAACACGGTGTGGAGCAGTCCTGCGCTGGTGCAGGTATTCGTCAACGAGATCTATGCCGAGTCGGTATTGTCCTTTAAAGACGCCGGGTTTGCCTGGGGGTCTCAGACGGACGAACTCTTCAGCAATTTCAACTGGTGTAACGAGAATCAATATGTCCTGGGTCAGGCCACGCCAGACAATCAGGGCAGCTCGTTTCCGCTGAATTACAGCTCGACGATCAATTTCTGGTCGACGCTCTATAGCACCATTCAAAAGACGAATGTGTACTTTGGGAATATCGGAGCGCTGGACACGGCGGGCAACGGGGCTTTGATCACGTCGATGACGGCGCAGGTGCATTTTTTGCGGGCCTTGTGTTATTTTGAGCTGTTAAAACGTTTTGGCGGGGTGCCGTTGATCACCCAGGTCTATACGTCTACCAATAACACCTATAATGCCACCCGGGCTTCGTGGGATTCTACGGAGAATTTCATCCTCACGGATATTGCGGCGGCGTTGCCGGGTCTGCAGCTTACGGCTCCTTCGGGGTCCGAGGGGACGGTTACCACCGGCGCTGCCCTGGCGTTGAAATCGCGTCTTCTGTTGTATGCCGCCAGCCCGTATTTCAACACTTCCAACGACATGACGTTGTGGCAACAGGCGGCAGATGCGGCGCTTGCGGTGATCAACCTGAATCAATATTCGCTATATGCCACGTCTACCACCTATGGGCATATCTTCACGGATTTCTTTAACCCGGAGGTGATCTTTGCACGGGTATATGGGGATGTGTACGAAGACCGGTATAACACCGTTTACCGGGATCTTAGCCCGAATGGGTACAATGGCTATAGTGCCTATAATGTGCTCGAACAGATGGTGGATGCTTTCCAGATGAATGACGGCTCGACTTTTAGCTGGAGCAATCCCACCGAGGCGGCGAATCCATATGCCAATCGTGATCCGCGTTTATACGCCGATATCCTGACCAACGGCGCCTCCTTCCAGGGGCGTCCGGCGCAATTCTGGTTGGGCGGTCTGGATTCCAAGCTCAGCGCGCTTTCGCCCTGGAATGCTTCTAAAACGGGCTATACCATCCTGAAGATGGTAGACTCGACCTATAACTTCAACGTAGAACCCTATAGCCCGGCCCAGTGGATCGTTTTCCGGCTTGGCGAGATCTATCTGAACTATGCGGAAGCAGAGGCGGAGCTTGGTCAGACGGCTACGGCGCTCACCTACCTCAACAAGATCCGGGAACGTGCCGGCATGCCGGATGTTACGTCGCCCGGCGGCACCGATCTGCTCCAGAAGATCATGCAGGAACGCCGGGTAGAGCTGTGTTTCGAAGGACACCGGTTCTTCGATCTTCGGAGATGGGGGATCGCGGACCAGGGCGCTGGGAATGCGTTGGGGATCATCATTACCCCGACCAATGCGGCGGACACGAGCTTTACTTACCAGGTCGATACCGTGCAGACGCGGGTCTGGCAGCAGAGCTTTTATTACTATCCGATCCCGCGGTCCGAGCTGCAGGCCGATCCGCTGCTGACTCAAAATCCGGGGTACAATTAATCCTCTGTTTTGGAAAGCCGGCGGTGCATGCTTATCTTAATGTAATTTGGATCAAACCAACTGGAATATGAAAGGGGTTTTGGGCGAAATAAGGAAATTAGAGTCGGTGCCTTCTTTTTCAAAGCATCACCGTCTGGTTCAGGGCGTTATCAATGCCATCGACGAGAAACTTTTGTCGCCGGATGATCTGTTGCCCTCGCTAAATGAAATGATCCGCGAGTTGAAGTTTTCGCGGGATACGGTGGTTAAAGGCTACCAGGAGCTTATTAACCGGGGACTCATCGGGTCTACCCGTGGAAGAGGATACTATGTGACCAACGGTAACACCGGGCAGACGTTGCTGGTCGCGTTGATGATGTACAATATGGATACGTTCGAGGAGCAGTTCTATCGGAATTTTCGGGCGGCGCTGGGGCCGAACGTCCATCTGAATGTCTTTTTTCATCACGGCAATATCGAGGTATTCGACACCATCCTGACGCAGATAAAGGGGAAGTACGGCATGTATGTTATCGCGCCGATCCCGCATCCCCGGACAAAGGGTTTGCTGGAATCGATCCCCCGGAACCGGCTTCTGATGGTCGACCGGTATGAGCCCATCGAAGGAGAGTTCAACCATGTGACGCAGGAGTTTGCGAAATCGTCCTATGACATCTTCATGGAGCTGGCGCCCGTGATCCGGACATTCGACGAGATGATCTTTTATCATTCGCCTGAGTCGCTTGACCCCAAGGAGATCGTGGGTGCGTTCCGGAAATTTCTAAAGGATAGCAAGATAAAGGGCCGGATCCTCCCGGAGTTCAAGCCGGGAACGATCGAAAAAGGCCGGGTTTATTTTACCCTTGATAACTATGCGCTATTCGCCATGCTTAAAGAGTGTAAAACAAAGAAGTTGAAACCGGGGAAAGACCTTGGCATCCTTTCGCACAACGATGAACCGGCCAAAGAGCTCATTGGCATCACCACCTATTCTGCCGACTTTTCGCTTATGGGGAGGAAGGCCGGTGAATTCGTGATGCGGCGGGACATGGTGCGGGATACGATGCCCATGGTGTTGTGGCGGAGAAATACCTTATAGTTGAGAAGTAGTGTTACGATAGGCAGCTTTTTTTTGTTCACGGGGATCATCGCCTTTGTGGCCTGGCGTCAGTCGCGGAAGACCCGGATCGAGACCCTGAGTGCGTTCTTTCTGGCGGGGCGAAGCCTGGGCTTCCTGGTTGTAGGCGGCGGATTGCTTTTTGCCAATATCAATACGGCGACCATCGTTGGCGAGAACGAGCAGGTCTATACGAATAATATGAGTGTGATGGCCTGGGGCATCACTAGTGTGCTGGCGATGCTGATAGTCTCGGAGTTCTTTATGCCGGTCTATTTACGGACGGGTATCGCGACCACGCCGGAGTATTTGACCAAGCGTTATGATAGCTATACGGGCCGACTGGTTTCCGTGATCTTTTTGATAAGCTATGTCGTGAATCTGCTTCCCACGGTACTGTATGGCGGGGCGGTCGCCTTCAATGGGTTGTTCCATCTATCTGATCATTGGTCCATCGGGTATTGGCCTACGATCTGGGTCCTCGTCTGGATCATGGGCGCTACGGGTTGTTTGTATAGTGTGTTGGGGGGGCTGCGGGCGATCGCCGTTTCCGACACGTTGTTGGGGATGGGGATCTTTGTGGGCGGTATTTTGTTGCCTTTTTTTGCACTTCGTTATGTAGGTCATGGAGATTGGTCGGCAGGATTACAAACGGTGTTGGTTAGCCACCGGGAACATTTGAACAGCATCGGCGGGCCTGCGGACCCGGTGCCTTTTCCGACGCTTTTTACGGGAATGCTTTTGGTCAATCTTTATTATTGGGGGACCGAACAATACATTGTGCAACAGGTGCTGGCTTCGCGGGACCTGAAAACCTGTCAGCAGGGGATTGCCGTGGCCTGTCTGGGCAAGATGGTGTCTCCGTTGCTGTTGAATATCCCGGGGTTGATAGCGGTACAGGTGTTTCCTCGGCTGCGTAATTCGGCGGAGGTTTTCCCGGCGTTGTCGTCGTTGGTCTCGCCGCCTTTTATCTCGGGATATTTTGCCGCGCTCATCTTTGGCGCGGGACTGAGCACCTTCAATGCCGGGTTGAACAGCAGCAGCACGCTTTTCGTGTTGAATATATACAGGCCCTGGCATTTGTCGCGGGGGTTGGGCGTAGAAGAGCGGTCGCTTCTGCGGGTGGCCAAACGGTTCGAGCTGGGGGTCTGTTTTTTGGCCATGATGATAGCGCCGCTGCTGATCTTTGCGCATAAAGGCTTTTATTTTTATATCCAGACGGTAAATGGGTTCTTTAACGTCCCGATCTTCACCGTGATCCTGGTGGGAATGTTGACGAAGCGGGTGCCGCCGATAGCGGCCAAAGTCGGGCTGATCTTTTTTATCGTTTGTTATGGGCTTACCCAGACGGTTTTTCCCGTTCGGCTACATTTTCTACACGTGCTGGCGATCCTTTTTGTGGTGACGGCGGGGCTGATGCTGTTCATCGGCAGGCTTCGGCCTTTAGCGGAACCGTATCGTTCACCGATGG
>Ga0206822_1091_pt1 | contig 22721 bp, 21 predicted proteins | sample Alteio_BWOrgCont_83_FD_152913 | JGI IMG/M metagenome (GOLD analysis project Ga0206822, IMG submission 152913) | Enriched cells from forest soil in Barre Woods Harvard Forest LTER site, Petersham, Massachusetts, United States -... | ecosystem: Environmental > Terrestrial > Soil > Temperate forest >... | reverse complement strand
GCTCGTTTGCTTATGAATTTAATATTGTTAAAAAGTGGATACCCTCCAGCGCTTATTCGGAAAAGGGATAGGCTTCAATATATTTCGAGCTTGGAAAAGGCGCAACTTGGCGGAAGCAAAGAAGACTATGAGCAGATTATATATGAAGCAATTAATCGGTCATTAGACATCTATTTAAAATCGCTTAAAGGCGAAGAATAAGCAAAAGATTTCTTGCTTAACTGGTATCTATTCTAACATGAGATTTGGTATAAGATGCCGAACAGAAAATATGCAATTTTATTGTAGAAATATTTGACAAGGAATAATTATTTATTGTATTTTCTATCAATCCCAATGCAGTTTAAAATAAAAAATAGTAAATGACGCGCAAGTATTTCCTACCCCTTCTAGCCCTTTGTGGAGCGATATTAGGATTGTATATCGTATTTAAGACACAAAAGAAAGTTAAAACACCGCCTATTATTTTTCAACCTGCGGAGTCTCCTTATGAGCATGCGATTGCAGGTGCTGGGATAATCGAAGCGTCGTCGCAAAATATTGCAATAGGAACGCCTTTTAATGAGATAGTAACAAAGGTGTATGTTGTGGAAGGGGATGATGTGAAAGTTGGGGATAAGCTTTTTGAACTCGATTTGCGCAATTTTAATGCACAGGCAGAAGCTGCAGAGGCTGCATTAAATGAGGCAATAGTGACATTAGAAGATAAGAAGAAACAATATTCTTTTTATGAAAGAATTAAGGATAGAAGAGCAGTGAGTGAACAAAATTATGAGCTAGCTTACTATGCTTTTTTAGAAGCGGAAGTGAATGTGCAAGTTGCGAAAGCAAATTTGGATGTTGCGATATCTAATATTGAAAGATCGATTATTCGTGCACCTGTAGACGGAATGATTCTTCAAATGAATGTTCATTTAGGAGAACTTGCTCCGGTAAATCCATTTTTTTCGAATCAATCGACAGCGCAAGCAGTAGCTCAAGGGTCTTTGCTATTGATGGGAACTGTGCAGCCTTTGCAAGTAAGAATTGATGTTGATGAAGATGATGCATGGCGGTATAAATCGGGAGCACATGCAACGGCATTTGTCAGAGGCAATAGTAGGATTAATTTTCCTTTGGAGTTTGCGAGAATAGAGCCTTATGTTATTCCTAAAAGCTCTTTTACTGGAGAAACAACGGAGAGAGTGGATACACGTGTGCTTCAAGTGCTTTATAATTTTGAGAAGCAGGATCTTCCTGTTTATCCTGGGCAGGTGCTGGATATATTTATTGAGGCTGAACCGTTGGATTTTCTTGTTCAAAAATGAAGTGGGCATTTATTCATTTTTCTTTTCTTTTGGCTTTAACCCTCATTATGGTGGGATGTAAGGTCGGTCCTAATTATGTTCGTCCTTGCACATTGCTTCCTGATAATTTTAATGAAGATAAACCTGGAAGAATGGTGCCGATTGCGAATTCGATTGCGGATGAAGAATTGGTGCATTGGTGGGAAAGGGAGTTTAATGATCAGTGCCTAAATCAATATATGGAGGAAGCGCTTCTGTGGAATTTTGATTTAAGGATAGCTTTAGAAAGGATTTATCAGGCAAGGGCGAATTATTGGGTGCAGTTTACTTCGATATTTCCGGAAATCGATTCGGATTTCGAGGCTACACGATTTAGAGAGAGTCAATCTTTTGCTTCATCAACACCTCCATTAAGTATAGTGCCAGCGACACCTACTAAAACTAAAGGAAAAGCTCCAGTAACGCCTACCATACCTCCTCTAGCAATTGTGCCAGGGAATATATCGCCGCTGCATAATTTTTTTCAAATAGGTTTAGATATGATTTGGCAAATAGATTTATTTGGAAAATTTAGAAGGGCAGCGCAAAGTGCCTACGATACATGGGAGGCAGATATTGAGAATGCACGTGGTGTTAAAATTACGGTACTTAGTGAGGTAGCGAGCATATATGTGGCTATTTGTTATTTTCAGACTAAAGTCGATTTAGCTAAAAAATTGGTTGAATTTAATAAAGAACTCTTAGCAATGTCACGGGACCGATTTCAATCGGGTTTAGCGAATGAAGAGGAAGTGTTAACAGGAGTGGCTGCGGTAGAAAATAGCGAAGCAGGACTGAATGTTTTTGAAATAGCATTGAAGCAAAATATTTATTCACTGGGAGTTTTATTGGGTAGGCCGCCAGAAATGCTAGTTTGTGATTTTATTGCTCGCCGGCCAATACCCATGCCTTCCGGGAAAATACCCCAGACGTTGCCTGCGGAGCTTTTGCGCAGGAGGCCTGATATAGCGAGTGCGGAGAGATCGCTTGCTGCGCAAACCGAATTGATAGGAGTAGCTGTTGCGGATCTTTTTCCGGCAGTTTCATTAACAGGGTCGAGTAGTTCCTTTGCTGCGAATCCTTTGCAGGGTGCGAATATAGGATTTTCGAGTGATAAAATAAGTAAATTGTTTAATCATGCGAGTCGGATATGGGGTATTGGTACATTAATTACATGGCCAATCTTTGATTTTGGTAAGCGTTATGCAAATGTGAAAATTCAGAAGTTTCTTACAAATCAGGCGTATTTGACTTATGAGAAGACGGTAGTAACCGCACTTCAGGAGGTGGAAATTGCACTGTCGACCTATTTTAAGGAAGAAGAGCACTTTAGGCATTTTAGAAAACAAGTGAATGCGGATCAAAGGACTTTAGATTTGACGTTAGATCAATTTCAAGCGGGGTTGATCAGCTATACAGAATTTGTAACCATCAAAGAACAATGGTTGGCAGCTGTTAATTTATTGACAGATAGCGAGCAAGCAGTGGCTACTGATTTTATAAGTGTATATAAAGCATTAGGAGGGGATTGGTAAAATGCTTTTAATTGCGTTAAAAATGTTAATGGGTGATAAGACTAAGTATTTTAGTATTATACTGGGGCTTAGTTTTGCTTCACTTATCATAAGCCAGCAATCTGGAATTTTAGTAGGGATAGTGAGGAGAACTTTTGGATTAATTACGGATACATCGCAACCGAAAATATGGGTTATGGATAGTACAGTACAATATATTGATGATGTAAAGCCATTAAGGGATACGGACCTTTATAAGGTGAGGAGTGTAGAAGGGGTGGCGTGGGCTGTGCCGTTTTATAAAGGATTGATTCAAGCGCGATTAAGAAATGGGACGTTTCAAACTTGTGTTTTTTTAGGTATCGATGATGCTACGCTGATAGGAGGTCCGCCTATCATGTTGGAGGGGAAGCTCGAAGATTTGCGCATAGATGGTGGAGTCATCGTTGATAGAGTAGGAGCGTCAACGAAGTTGGCTTCTTATGTTGATGGAAAAAGAGTACCATTAAAAATAGGTGATAGGATGGAGTTAAATGATAACCGTGCAGTTGTCGTTGGAATATGCGAAGTATCGCGAACATTCCAATCGCAACCGGTAATCTATACGCTCTATGAAAGAGCTACTTATTTTGCACCTGCACAAAGGAAGTTACTTTCTTTTATTTTAACTGAACCTAAAGAAGGGGTTCCTGTTAAGGATTTGGTGCAAAGGATATATGCGCAAACGGGATTAAAGGCATATACTTCACCGCAGCTTAAGAATTTGACGATCGATTATTATATGAAGTATACCGGTATTTTTGTTAATTTTGGAGTGGCGATAATATTAGGATTTTTTATAGGAATTGCGATTGCTGGACAAACCTTGTATAATTTCACAATTGATAATTTGCCTTATTTTGGAATTTGTAAAGCCATGGGAGCGAGTAGTAATCTGCTCGTAAAAATGGTTCTTGTACAAGCTATTGTGGTAAGTATTATTGGGTGGGGGATTGGTATAGGGATGACGGCTCTTTTTGCTTTATTGACGCAAAAGACAGAACTGTCTTTTAGTATGCCCCTTTGGCTCTATCTTTTTAGTGGAGTTTCTGTATTATTGATTTGTCTTTTTGCTGCATGGATATGTATAAGAAAAGTCATTAAATTGGATCCTGCAATTGTATTTAAAAGTTAATTTATGGAAAAGGAATCAAGCCCAGCAATTGTTTGTAGAGACTTACATAAATTTTTTGGAGTAGGTGCAGCGAGGATGGAGGCATTGCGGGGCGTGAATCTTACAATTAATAGAGGAGAACTTAGAATGCTTATGGGGCCATCTGGCTCGGGGAAAACAACTTTGATTTCTATTTTGGCCGGGATATTGACGCAAGATTCGGGAGAATGTCTCATGAATGGGGTAGATCTGAATCATCTACCAGATAAGCAGAAAACGCAGTACCGCGGAGATCATATTGGTTTTGTATTTCAGGTATTTAATCTTATACCTTCTTTGACATTAGAGGAGAATATTTCTATTCCTTTGCTTTTAAAAAATATTCCTAGAGGAGAAGCGAATGAAAAAGCAAAATTGTTGTTAAAAGAATTCGGTATGGAGGAAAAGATTGGTACGTATCCTCCGGAGCTTTCGGGTGGACAAAAACAGCGGGTGGCCATAGCGCGGGGAATTATACATGATCCGGATTTCATTGTCTGCGACGAACCTACAAGTTTTTTAGATCATCAAAATGGTATGAAAATAATGGATCTTCTAAGAAAGATGGTCGAAGAGAAAAATTTGACTGCAATTGTTGTGACACATGATCCGCGTATTAAAGAATTTGCCGATAGGATTGATTTTTTAGAAGACGGTAGGATTGTTGCTAATCATACAAAATAGATATTTAATAGCTAAATTAAGATATGTAATCTGCAATTTTTAGATTTTTCATACATTTAATATATCTATTTCTATTTTAATGTCAATTTTGAATCAATTTTTTATAAATAGGAAAATTTTTGAAAAAAAACAATTATAATGTTTATTATATTATTAGGCAATAATGATGTTGTCTAAAAATTAAGAAAGGAAAATGACTATGAAAAAATGTAAAATTCTAACAATGGTTACAATCGGCATTTTGAGTTTAATGAGTGGATTAATGACCTATGCTCAGGAGGAGGAAATGAGCGCAGTTGCAGGTATAGAAAGACAGGGTAAAACTGAGGATTGGCTCCCCGTTGAAGTAGTGGCTAAAGTGCCTGCGACTGTAACTGTTACTGGGGAAGGATCAAAAAAACACGCCGGTCCTTTGGTACGTACTTTTGAAAAAGGTACACTAGGTACGGGTACGGCAAACCTCTTTAAAGATACGAAAAAAATAAAGATAGAAATCAAATAAAAATAATTCAATACGCTAGAGTAAGCTAAAAACTTACACAAAAAAATCGAACTCCAAAAGTTGGAAGAAAACTTTAATTTGCCTTCCTCTTTTGGATGTTCAATTTAATTAAGATATTATAATGGTTGATTGATCATATGCTCTATGCTAGATAAGGAATCCATGATATTTTCAAATGAAGGATGCTCGTCAAAAAATTTAACAAGATAAATTTTAAAAATTATTCATCATAAGTTTTTTTGGCTGGACAAATAAATAATCGCAGATCTTAATTATTATTAAGCAATAATGGTATTGCTTAATAATTCAGAAAGAAAAATGATTATGAAAAAATGTAAAATTCTAGCAATGGCTGCAATTGCCATTTTGACTTTAACAAACGGATTGATGACCTATGCAGATGAGACAAAGGACTTGGGCACGACTGAGAAAAAATCAGAAAAGCATCATTCAAAACACAAGGACAAGTGGCTACCCATTGAAATAGAATCTGATATACCTGTTACTCTAACGATTACTGGGGAAGGATCAAAAAAACACCCCGGTCCTTTGGTGCGTACCCTTAAAGCTGCGCCAGGTAACCCAATTAAAGCAAAAGTAGATCTTTTTAAAGACACTAAAAAAATAAAAATAGAAGTCAAAGAATTCAAGGAATAATAATGTCAACACGTCTAAAATAAGTTGATTGTTTGGATGAGACTTAATCTGGCATTCAATCTTTATTTTACACAAAAAAAAGCGAACACTGAAAGTTGGGAGAAAACTTTAATTTAGTCTCCCGCTTTTGGTATGCAATTAAATTGTGATTTGTAATGGTTGATTGATCATCTGCTCCAAGCTAGATAAGGAGTCCATGATATCTTCGAACGAAGGACGATCTCCAAAAAACATTTCTTGCATTTTTATGTAGTCGTGCTTGAGTTCGGCTATCCGCTGAGGTTTTGGAACTAAACGAAGAGTTCCAATCATAGCTTCTTCATATTTTGCCCAACTAGAACGAAAAAATATGCTTTTGTGCTTTGCAACCCTATCAAGAAGATCTATATTTTCTAAAGCAGTTGATGAAACATTATTAAGATGCATTTGATGAAGATCGTAATAATGACGCGAACTTCGAATTGCTGGCATTTTCCCATCAGGTCTATGAAATTCTGCATGAAGTATTGTTGCTTTTTCCCAAAAGGTCCTCTCGACAGAAAGTGTCCTTATCCAAATAGGAGTATAGGTGAAAAGGTGTTTAAAAGACTCTTCTATATATGAAATGATTAGACCATCTATAACCGGCCAATCGTCAGATCGAGAACCCATTTCTATTTTAATTACAGGCTGTATGTAATTGTCTAAATCCATATCAATAGTTCTTGGATAGAAAAAAAGAATTGTTTGAGGATCTAGTTCATCAATTTTTAACTCCCAGGTATATGCATCCTGAGGAAGTTCAAGTTTTTCGCGAAATTTTTCTTGGAGCGCAGGCATGAACCTATTACGTACTTCTTCTTTACAAGCTTCACTTAAATCTTCAATTCTTTTTTCAATTTGTTTTTTAGTTGTTCCTTTTTCTGGTTCTTTATCGCCTCCAAAACCTAAATAAGAACGTTGGAAAGCTAAATCTATATCTTCAGAAAAACGATTTATCAAATTGAAAACTTTTGAAAGAGATGTGCCACCTTTAAAAGTAATACTTTCTCGAATCTTTGGCATATTGGCTATTTGATTTAATGTCCAGCAAACCCAAAAATCCTTTTCAATAATTACTGGACTGACTCTTTTTAATGTAGAAGTTTCTAAAATGATGTCTCTTCGATCTTCACTAGATAGGTTTAAGAAATTATTAATCATTTCGAGTTATTTTTGATTATTTGGTCTATTATAGGTTGCATCCAACCTGGTAGGTCAAATTTATAATTATTGAGTTCAATTTTTTCTTTTTCAACAATTTGCTTTCTTATCTTTTGGATGATATCGGAATTCATATTATCTTTACCTAAATATTTTATGGCTTGTATAACTGTTCCTGATAAACTTCCTGCCCCAATTAAACCACTGGGACGTAGGTGTTTGAATTGAATTTCTATATTGCCCACATGTATTATTTGAGGATTACCATCTGTTAGAAATACTATTTTTGCAGGGATTTGTTCGGTAAGGCCCAAGAGATTCGCGCTGTAGGCTCCAGATACCTGAAGTTTGATATTTTTCTTTTTTGCTACAGCTTTGGCAATATTATAAGGGTTCGGACTTAAAATACCTATTTTAGGATTTTCTTTGGGATAATAATAAATACCTCTTTTCAGTCTTCGGATTTTTTTTTGAGAGCACAATCTTGAAAGAGCATGGTCGACGGCAACACGCGATCCAAGATCTAAAAAATCTCTTGGTGTAAACACCCATCCGCGTCCGTTACTAATTATTCTGGTAAATATTTTATTCATAATACTCAATTATGGTAGAAATAATGTACTATTTTTCTACCATAATTGTCAAATTTTTTATTTGGTAGAAAAACTATACTATTTTTCTACCATAAATTTTTTCTTGCTAAATATCGAATACTTGGATTTTAAAGAAGTCTAATGAATTTAGATTTTAAAAGTCGTTTAAAATTACTTGGAAAAGAGATTTTAGATTTTTTTTATTCAAGAGAGTGTTTGAATAGTGGAGCTATATTAAGATCGGAAAGTGACTATAGATATTTATCCGATCAAAGTATTAATGAAATGATTTGGGCGAAAGATCCTGCATGTTTAATGTGTGGATATCCTTTTGCTGGAGAAGTGCAGGGTCAGCGTGTTTGTCCTAAATGCAAAGATTCCAAATTTGTTTTTTTATCTGGAAAGACGGCTTTTGTTTTGAAAGGACCTGGGAAAAAATTAGTGCATGAGTTTAAATATCATAAGGGTTTTCATTTATTGCCTGATATCGTTAAATTGGTAAAGCGCATGCCAGGATATATTGAATTTTTAGAGGATGCGATTTTAGTTCCTGTACCCTTGCACAGAAGTAAAATGAGAAGACGTGGGTTTAATCAAAGTTTTCTTTTAGCCGAGAGTTTTGCTAAAGAAGCACGAGGTGCTAAGGTGGTCGAGCTATTAAAACGGGTCAAAAAAACGGCTACTCAGACTTATTTGGGTAGGGATTTGCGGCAAAAGAATGTGAAAAATGCATTTGCTTTATCCTCAAAAGCTGTTATTAATGGTGCTTTAAGATATGTAATAATCGATGATGTATTCACAACAGGAGCAACCTTGAATGCGTGCGCAAATGTTCTCAAAGAGAATGGCGCAAAAAATATTCATATACTAACTTTAGGACACGGATAAATTCATTATGGCACTTTTCAGTAAACCACAGTATTCGACATTGACAGTTAAAAAGAAGGATATTCCGAGAGATTTATGGACAAAATGTCCCATTTCTGGCGAAATTATTTATAACAAGCAATTAAAAGAGAATTGGATGGTTGTTCCCAAGAGCGGTTATCATTTCCCTTTGGATGCGAACGCTCGGATGAAGCTTTTACTCGATGAGGGGAGTTTTGAGGAAAAGGATGAAAATCTTGTTTCGGGTGATCCTCTGCAATTCAAGGGAGTATCTTCTTACTTAAATAAAATAGCTGAGAATAAGAAGAAGACAGGTTTGAATGACGCAGTTGTCAGCGGTATGGGGGCAATTGATGGTATTCCTGTGAGTATTGCAGTGATGGACTTCCGATTTTTGGGCGCTAGTATGGGGTCTGTGGTTGGAGAGAAGATTACTCGCGCTATTGAAAGGGCAGCAGAACTCAAAATACCTGTGGTTATTGTTTCTGCTTCAGGGGGAGCTCGAATGTATGAGGGAATACTGAGTCTTATGCAAATGGCGAAGACCTCTGCGGCTCTTGCTCGTCTTTCTGAAGTAAAATTGCCTTTTATTTCTGTCTTAACAAATCCAACAATGGCAGGGGTTATGGCAAGTTTTGCTTCCTTAGGAGATATCATTTTAGCAGAACCAGGAGCATTAATTGGTTTTGCTGGACCACGTATTATTAAGGAAACGACTCGAAAGGATTTACCGGAAGGATTTCAGACATCGGAATTTCTGCTGCAGCACGGTTTAATCGACCAAATTGTTGATCGCAGGGTAATGAAGGAGCGTTTAAGTCTTTTATTGAAAGCACTTTATGGAAATTCGTGAGGTTTGCTCATGAGTTATTAATAGGTGTGAATTTATTGATGAAAGATGAATTATGAGGAAGTAAAGTCCTATCTTTATAATTCAGTCAATTACGGTGCTTCCTATGGAATAGATCGTATGAGGTTGTTGGCTGAAAAGATTGGTCATCCCGAAAAGGAATTCCCAGTGATTCACGTTGCAGGTACAAATGGGAAAGGATCCGTTTGCGCTATGCTGGAGGCAATATACCGAGGGAATGGTTACCGGACTGGGTTATTTACATCGCCTCATTTGATAAGGTTGGAAGAGCGTGTGCAAGTGGATAGGCAAATGATCTCTCAAAGGGAATTGATTGCTTATGTGGACTATTTAAAAAAAATAGGGGAAGATTTGGAGAAAAAAGCGTTTGAAATGAAGCCATCGATGTTTGAAATTATGAATGCAATTGGTTTTTTATATTTTGCTAAAGCAAAAGTGGATATAGGCATCATTGAAGTGGGGCTAGGAGGGAGACTGGATTCGACGAATATAGTGGATCCTGAGGTGGCAGTAATTACGTCAATTAGTCGAGATCATACAGAGATTTTAGGAGAAAGCTTAGAGGAAATCGCTTTAGCAAAAGGGGGTATCATTAAGGCTGGAAAACCGGTAGTGATTGGATCTTTAGTGCCTGAGGTGGAGGCTATCATACGGGATATCGCAAATCAACAAGGTTCAAAGGTGTTTTCTGTGGAAGAAGTCTATGGAAAAGATATTGAAAATTATCCCAAAACAGCGTTAGCAGGGGACCACCAGCGAAGAAATGCAGCGGTAGCTTTGTTAGTCACACAGGTCCTGAGTAAGAAATTTCCTATAAATGAGGAGAAGGCGAAAGGGGCATTGGGAGCCGTTGATTGGGCGGGCCGCTGGCAAGTTTTTGATATGGGAAGAGGAGGAGGTCGGATAATTTTAGATTGTGCCCATAATGAGGGTGGGGCGGAAGTGCTGGCTAAGAATTTGGAAGTATTAATTCAAGATGAGGGGAAAAAGCCTATTATCGTTGTGGGCGCTTTGAACCTGTATCGGGCGAAGGCTATTATGAAAGTTGTGAGTGCTTATGCTGACGAAATCATTTTAGTCAAACCTAACAGTCCCAGAGCTCTTGATTGTGAATCACTTAGACAATTTATTTGTCCGGAATTTAGAGGCAAAATTATAGAAAGTAGTGTGAAAGAGATATTTTTTAAACTAGAGAAAAATAGAACAATGATTGTAACGGGGTCTATCAATTTGGTTGGAGAAGTTTTGGAGAGAATAGAAATGGTGGGCCCTGCTGGGGTCGAACCAGCGACCAAGGGATTATGAGTCCCCTGCTCTAACCACTGAGCTAAGGGCCCGTGTGAAACTAAACAAAAGTACTTTTAATGAAGTTTTTGTTTTTGGCAAGCTTGAATCTGAATATTATTTTTCGTTATAGCCTTTGTCGGGGAAAATAAGATTTGGTATAAGTTTTCAAAATAAGACGGAATACAGTCGCTTTATATTATTTTTAATTCAAGTGAAGGAGAAACACCGGGAAAAATAGAAGGAATTAATGGTGAGGAGGTAGAAAAGTTTGTACAAATTTAGGACTAGGTTATTGAGTCTCAGGAACAGGATATGTGTTAGGATTTGGAGATCCCAATTCCCGTTTACCTGATCCAAGTTCACGAAATTTCTATACAATACAGTGGTCGTCTGATAATACCTATAATCATGATTTTAAAATATTTGAAGGGAATTTTTTTGAAAAAAAACTAACAGTAAAATTTAAATATTCACCTGATCCTAAATCGGTTGAAATTGTTGTTGAATACTTTAGTTTCGTTTAAGGAATAATAGCTATTGGCAAGAATTCGTGTTGAACAGAGGGCTTTTAAGGTTGTTTCATATAAGCAATAATATCACTAATCAAGTTGATCATAAAATTAGGTACACTTCTATGACGAGAATAGTTTAATCTGAGAAATATTTTTTAACTGATCATTGACGGTTTCGATGATACAACGCTTTCTGAGTAATAGCTTGTCTTGTAAGTAAATAAACTTATTTTTCATACTCAAATTTCAATAAAAAAGATTGCACAACTTACAAAATATTAATAAATAGTTGTTTCAGTTTATATCGAACAATTAATATTATTCTTTTATGAAAAGATTTACTAAGTTTAAGACGAGAGTTGTTATTTTGACGAGTGCTTTTATTAGCATTTTTGCTGGGGCTACATATGCCGAAGATGCATTTGAAACTTTTCCTATGGTCTTTCACCTAACGGATATTAATGGTAATAACGGTTTTACTATGCAAAGCAGCCGTTCCATTAGTGGTCTTGGTTATTCTGTAAGTAAAGTAGGCGATATCAATGGAGATGGTATAGATGATATCTCCATAGGGACTGAGTATGGTGATGCCTATGTAGTGTTTGGTAGTGAAAATCCATGGGCTGCAGTAGTAGATTTTTCAAAACTTAATGGCAGTAATGGTTTCAGGATTGACCCTTCAATGGGATGGGATTGCGCTGTAAGTGGAGCAGGGGATCTCAATGGAGATGGTATCCATGATATTTTAGTTGGTCTTTTTGATGCTAATAATGCAGGACAAACCTGTGTAGTATTTGGTAGTAAAGAGCCCTGGCCTGCAGTGATAGATTGTTCCAAACTTGATGGTAGCAATGGATTTGTTCTTGATGGCATTCATCCAGACGATAGGAGTGGTTATTCTATAAGTGGAGCAGGAGATGTGAATGGAGATGGAATAGATGATATTTTAATCGGTGCTTATCGTGCTAATAACTACAAAGGTCAAAGTTATGTGATATTTGGTAATAAAGAGCTGTGGCCTGCAGTAATAGATCTTTTCAGTCTTAATGGCGTTAATGGGTTTACTATTGCCGGCATCAATGCAGGGGATGATAGTGGTTATTCTGTAAGTGGAGCAGGAGATATCAATGAAGATGGAATAGCTGATATTTTAATTGGTGCTGATCTTGCTAATGATAAAATTGGCCAAAGCTATGTGGTATTTGGCAAGAAAAACCCATGGTTTGCGCACTTTAATCTTTCTAGTCTTAATGGTGGTAATGGATTTACTATCAATGGCGTTAAGCCAAATGATCGTAGTGGTAGTGCTGTCAGTGGAGCAGGAGATGTCAATGGAGATGGCATCCCTGATATCTTAATTGGTGCGCCAGGTGCTAATAATAAGATTGGCCAAAGCTATATAGTGTTTGGCAGTAAAGAATCATGGCCTGCAGTGATTAATCTTGCTAATCTTGATGGTAGTAATGGTTTTACTATGAATGGACGTGCTCCTGGTAGCAGTGGTTCAGCCGTGAGTAGCGCAGGGGATATTAATGGAGATGATATAGATGATATTTTAATTGGGGCTCCATCAGTTGGTAGCAATGCAGGACAAAGTTACGTAATATTTGGTAGTAAAGAGCCATGGCCTGCAGTGATTAATTTTGCTAGTCTTGATGGAGCCAATGGGTTTTTTATCAATGGCATTAAGTCAAGTGATTTGAGTGGTTGTTCTGTAAGTGGAGCCGGAGATGTGAATGGAGATGGAATAGATGATATTTTAATTGGTAGTCGGGGTGCTAAGCAAGGTTATATAATATTTGGAGAACATAAATAAATCCTTGCTACTGTAATTAATTATCAGGGTGATTTTTTATGATAAATTTTATAAAGCTTAAAATAGAGAACTCCTCATGATGAAACATGATAACAATAGTTGTAATTTCGCTTAATGATAATCTCGTTTCACGTTCTTTTGGCTAGTTGACAACTCGGCCTTCCTACGCTATCGTCGTCAACTTCACAAAATAATCTAACGATATCAAAATTATTCATAAGGTACCCAACATTTGGGTGCCTTTTTTGTTGTTTTTCAAGCTTTTCTTAAACGAAACTCAGATTGAATAAGTGTATTCTAAATAAAAATATTTTATCTTAATTTGTAATTTAATTATTTATGATTTATTATTATTTATGAGAAATAAGAAAATAAAAGAATTGATTTTTATTTTATCATGTTTATTTTTAGTTAAAATTGTTCATGGTGAAATAGATTATAAGACTGGGCCTGAGAAAGGTGTAGACAAAGTAATTTTTAAAAATGATACGAATTATAATAATTTGTTTATTGCTTTTGAATTAGAGGGAGGAAAGGGGCCGAAAAAAATCATGGCTAATTCTAAACAAACAGGAAGTCCTCTTTATAATTTAAAGGAAGGTTATTTAGAAAATGGTTCGCGATATCATTTTGGGATCAATCAAAAGAAGTCTGGAGGAAATGAGAATTTACAAGTATCGGATACTCTTAACTGGTTTAATAATAATGATGAAAAAAACAATATTAATTTATCTATTGACGATCAAATAGTTACTTTTTCATTATCTTTTGAATATATTCCTCCTAATCCTCCTGATCCTCAAAAAAAGGGTGAGGTTGTGATTCGTGCGGAAGAGCCTTAGATTATTTATAATTGAGATCTAAGCATTGACACCAGATAAGACCAATTCTCCATATAAGGCAGAAATTGTAACATGGGTAATGGAAACAGGTACAAGTTCACCAATGAGTCTTTCAGCACCGGTTAGTATTACTTTTCTATAGCCACGGGTGCGTCCGGTGAACATGTTTTCACCTTTTTTTGCAGGGCCTTCGAGAAGGACTTCTTCAATGGTATCTACACTTTCTTGATTGCGCCTGAGAGAGTGTTTGTGAAGGATATCTAATAAAATTTGATTTCTTGTTTCCTTGAGTTCTTGAGGGATAGGATCTAACATTTTTTCTGCCTCGGTGCCGCTGCGAGGGCTGTATTTGAAAATATAGGCCATATCGAAGCCGATAGAATCGAATACGGTGCGGGTTTGTTCGAAGTCTTCTTCCGTTTCTCCTGGGAAGCCTACTATGATATCGGTGGAAAAATGCATTGTTGGAACCATGGTGCGCAAATCATCGATAATTTGTTGGAAGCGTTCTACGGTGTAGGGACGATTCATGGCCTTTAAAATACGGTTGGAACCGCTTTGAAGGGGGAGGTGGACGTATTCGCAGAGTTTTGGGATATCTCGGAAAGCTTCAATGAGGTCTTGCTTGAAACCGCGCGGGTGTGGTGAGGTGAAACGAATTCGTTCGATACCTGGAATTGCGTTTATTGCTTCGATAAGTTGGACGAAGGGAGATTTTCCATTTTTGGTGGGAATTTCTCGGCGACCGTAGCTTGTGACGATTTGTCCTAATAAATTGATTTCACGGGTACCATTTGCGGCGAGCTCGTGGACTTCTTCTACGATGTGTTCAATAGAACGGGACCGTTCGGCACCCCGGGTTTGAGGAACGATGCAATAGGTGCAATTCATATTGCAGCCCTGCATGATAGATACGAATGCTGAGACTTTCTTTTGATTGGGAGTATGTTCTCTAATGGTGTTTTGGGAACCGAGCTCTTCTTCGATGTCGATGATAGTTGAAGGACGAGGGCCTTGGGCTTTGAGAGTTGTAATAATATTGTCTAAATGATCGGGGACTTGATGGAATTTTTGAGTTCCGATGATGAGATCGATGTCGGGAAGACGATCAACAAGTTCTTCGCCTCGAGTTTGTGCCATGCAGCCCATGATGCCTAAAATGAAGTTTGGGTTTTTTTCTTTACGCCTATGGAGTAAAAAGCCTGCCTTTCCGATGGCCTTTTGTTCTGCTTGATCGCGCACGCTGCAAGTGTTAAGGAGAATGATATCGGCATCGGCTTCGTTATCGACAATACAGTAGCCTTTGTTTCTAAGCATAGCGGCGACGGCTTCAGAATCTCTTTCATTCATTTGGCAGCCGTAAGTGATAATGTAAACGCGGTTCATGACTCTTTTTTAGTTGAAGGACGTCCTCTGCGGATGCGTAAAGTTGGCTTCGCTCGTGTATTAGGCTGATGGGTGGGTTCTGGATTGCTTTCTAGTTTAGTTTTTGATTTGGCTTCTGGTTTGAGGATCGGCGATTCTTGAGGCTTTTGGTTTTTCTTTTCTCTTGGGATGACGACAGTGTCTCTAGTGACTTTGGGTGTTTCGATCAAGGGCACATTGTATTCAGGGACTTTTTGTTCAGTGGATTCTGTTTTGGGAGGGTCTTGTTTGCGTTTGCGTGGGATGACAATGGAATCTCTGGCTATTTTGGGTGTTGTTATTGGAGCTGGCGTAGCTGTTTCTTTAGGTTGTGACTTTCTTTCTGGAGTTTTAGGGGTTTTTTCTTGAAATTGAGCTTTTGGAGATTTCAGAGGCTTTTGAAGTTTTTGAGCTTTTGGTGGGGAAGATTTTCGCCGGGATATGGGCTCAAGGGTCTCAATAGGTTCTTGATGTTTTGGGAAGTTGGTTTTTGTTGGAAGTTGTATTTCTCTAAATTCGTCTATAGAGGGCGTCATTTGAGGAATTTTTGTCAATGCCTGAGCATTTTGCGGGCGAATCGTGATTGTGGTGACTGCATTTCCGCCCCTAAAACGAATCAAATGGTCGATGGTATTGGCCATCATGTCTCCATTTACTGGATTAGAATCATCAACGGATCCTAGGATCAACTGAGTTATGTTAACGCCTTGTTGACGGTATTCTTCAAATAGGGCATAATAAAAGGAGGAAAGGCCACCTTCAATCCCAGCGCTTAAAGAGTTGCATGGGTTTTCATAGGCAATATTAATAATAAAGCCTTGAAATTGGCGTAATTTATCGATGAACAAGCGCGTGAGGAGAAGTGGGTGCAAGAGGGATTGATTGAATTGGGATTCTAGGTTTTCTAGTGAAATGGCATTGAGAGGGAAATTTGGTTTTCGATCCTGGGCATTGACGAAAATGCAGAGGTTATTTATATTTTCTAATATATTTTGTGCAGCTTGAATGAGTGCAGCAGTATCGTTGTTGGCGACTGATATGGATATAAAATCCTTATGAGCAAAAGGGGTTTTAGAGAAATCATCTGCAATAGCATGGACGCAGAAGCCAAGAGTGATCAGCTTTTTTGAAATTGCCAATCCTATTCCGCTATTCCCCCCTGTAACTACTGCTATATCCATTGATGTTATTTGACTTCAAAACAAGTATGAGAGAACTAGCGGGTATTGCAAGCCTCATTCAATGAGAATATTTTGGTTTTTTGGTTAATTTTTGATGACTTTGCCAATGAAATAAAGGGAGAAGGTAGACGCAAGGAATAATCTAAGGCATAATATCGTCTATTTGCTTCGTTATCTTAGCTAAATAGGCTCCAAGATCTTTATTTACTATTGCATTATCTTCTGCAGCTTCTACTTGTATTATGATATTGTCAATTTCTTCTGAAATCCTTTGTAATTCACGTAATTCAGGTCCGAAAAGTTCTCTGTTGTGTGTTTTATCATGAGTTATGTGAATGCTTTTTGTCCAATTCGAACGTTCTACATATCCCATATTAGCAAGCTCCTGCCGTCTTGCGGTCACAACGTTTAATATTTCCTGTTTCTTTGCATTTAATATACTAATCAGTTTCTGTTTAGGCCTTTTTTCTGTTTTTTCTTGTGCGCTTTTTCCTTCAGCTATTATGGAATCTATTTTCCCTTCAGCATCGATGAAATCAGTTGTTTCAGTATCGAATGGTCCCTCAAATTTGGGAACTTTGGTTAATTTTTGTTATTGGACCTAAATGGTCATCTGCAAGCGCATCATCTCTTTTTTCATTAAATCTTCGTAGAGCGGACTCATCTATTTTTGTTTTAAGTAGATTCTGGATTGTCTCAGTTGTCCCTTGAGCGAATAAAGATAAGAAATCATTAAAAGTTAAATTTTCCCTTATAGAGAAAGCAGCCTTGAGCACTTCTAACCAAAAATGCCTGTCATCCCACCTTACCTGTTTACCATCAAATAATCTTGTGGCAACTTTTTCAGGGAGTCCAACAGGGGAAGCAGAATCGACTTTGGATGCAGCAGATGGCGTAGTTCTTTGGAGATTTTTTAATTTTATATTAAAATCATCACGCATAATATTACACTGATAGATAAATTGTTAAATGTCAATAAAGTGAATAGTGTTTTGAAAAGCGGATCTTTGGTTTCTATGACTTTCAGTTTTTTTAATTATCAGCGCGATTTAGTTATTTTTACTGGGTTTTCCGAGTGCGAAAAAAAACTTGATTATCAATATAAAATTATTGTAATAATCTTTGGTATTGATAATTACAATTAATCTTTTCAAATTATGAAAATCCGAAACTTGGTACTGTGTCTTCTATTATTATCTCTCATGTCTGCGTTATTTGGTTCGAGTGATAAGGAACCTGTTTTTACAACTGATTACTTTTCAAGAAAAATGCCAACTTGGAAGCCATATCTTAAAGAGTTTCATGATCAACCTAATCAGTCTTGTTTAGAAATTGGAAGCTGGGAAGGGCGTTCGAGTTTATACATTGCGGAAAATTTTTGCAATGGTGAAGGCAGCCATCTTGATTGTGTGGATACATGGGAGGGATCTAGAGAGCATAAACATAAGAAAAATTTATCTACTTTATATGAAAGGTTTCTCGCTAATACTAAAAGCTATAGAAATAGCAAAAAAATCATTCCTTACCGAGGGAAGTCAAAAGATGTATTACAAGATTTAAATAATAAATTAAGAATAGGGGCTATTCGAAAATATAATTTTATTTATATCGATGGTTCACATGATGCGAAAGATGTCCTAGTAGATGCTGTCCTTGCATGGGAATTACTAAAGCTGGGAGGAATAATGATTTTTGATGATTATGAATATCTTAAAGGAGATCATTTAAGTCCGAAACCTGCAATAGAAGGATTTTTGAAAAGTTATAAAACAATGTATAAAATACTTCATAAAGGTTACCAATTGCATATTAGAAAAATCAGTGAGGAACCGAGCAACATTAATTCTAAATCAAAAAATAAGCGGAAAAATTGATTTTTCCGCGAATGCATTCAAAAAAGTATTTGCATTTGCTAACAACCTCAGTTCGGGATAAGAGGAAAGCAAAAAATTATCTCTTAGAGAATTGGAAGCGTTTGCGGGCGCCTGGTTGGCCGGATTTTTTACGTTCTTTCATGCGAGAGTCGCGGGTTAGGTGACCTGCTTGTTTTAAGGCGATCCGTAGGGCCATATCCATTTTTTGTAATGCACGCGCTATTCCCATAGCGATTGCACCTGCTTGTCCATTGGCTCCTCCGCCTTCGACTTTTGCTATGACGTCGATTTGCTTTTCCATATCAACAGTGCGCAAGGGTGCTATTGCAGCATTCGCTAGTTGATCGGTATAACAATAAATATCTAGGTCGCGGTTATTGATTTGTACATTGCCAGTTCCTGGTTTGATGCGAACACGTGCTACAGCTGTCTTGCGGCGGCCTGTTCCAAGAAATTCGGTGGTTTTTGCTTTTGCGCTCATAAGTTGTTATTTAAAAATTAAACTTCGTATGGGGTTGGGTTTTGTGCAGCATGGGGATGTTCAGCACCTGGGTAAATGTATAGATTTTTCATGATTTTTCGTTCCAGACGATTTCTGCGCAGCATATTTTTTACAGCGTGCCAAACTGGAAATTCCGGTGTCTTAGCTAGCTTTTCGCGGACGCTCATGTACTTTTCATTTCCAAAGTAGCCGGAATAGGACATGTATTTCTTATTGTCCAGTTTTTTGCCTGTAAGCTCGAAATCTCCTGCATTGATGACGATTACATAATCACCCATTTCAACGCTGGGTGTGTAAATAGGCTTGTGGCGTCCTCGTAGAAGGTTGGCGATTTTCACTGCGGCACGTCCAAGAATTTTACCTTTAAGGTCGATTACATGCCATTTTCTATCTGTATTTGGTTTTGCTAAAGTGGTAGTCATATAAAATAAGTTAGTAAAATCGCTCATTTTCAAACTATTGTCAAATATATTTTTTTGAAAGGTTTTATTGTCAAATTAGGCCCTATAAAGAAAAATAAAATCTTACATAATTATGTTAAAAAATCTGACATTCTAATGCTTGAAAATCTTACATAAAGATGCTATATTTTATTTATGATTAAAAGGTACATTTCACAATTTATCAAAGACTCACTCAAAGACTTCCCTGCCGTGCTGATAAGCGGAGCTCGCCAAGTAGGAAAATCTACCCTAGCACACCAACTCAAAGAAGAAGGTATTATCGACCACTATCTAGCCCTAGACGATATCAATAATCTAGAATCCGCACTCACCAATCCAGATGGATTTATTAATCAATTCCAAGGCTCTATTGCTATCGACGAAATCCAAAGAGCCCCTGATCTACTAAGAGCCATCAAAAAATCAATCGATGAAGAACGAAGGCCTGGCCGTTTTCTCCTCACAGGCTCTGCGAATATTCTCTCTTATCCAGGCGTCAATGAAAGCATGGCAGGAAGAATGGACATTATACCAATAGAAGGTCTAAGCCTCGGTGAACTTCAATCTTACCCAAATCCTTCAACTTTCATCGAAGATTTGTTCTTAACCAATGATCTACTCGAGCTCGCAAAAAAATGGAATCAAATACTAACCCAAAGACCACCTCTAGATCGCAAGAAACTCCTCGATCATATCTTCTTTGGATCCTATCCTGATGTCGTATTAAAAAATAATTTAAGATTCCGCGATCGCTGGTTCTCTGCCTACGAAAGCGCTTATATAGAAAGAGATGTCCGAAATTTAAGTAACCTCCTTAATATTATTTCCTTTGCTAAACTCTACAAGCTCCTTGGCTTGAATACAGGACATCTCGTTAATCACTCCGAACTAGGAATGGAGGCAAAACTCGATCATAGAACAGTCACTCGATACATAGAAATCTTAGAACTAACCTTTCAACTAAACGTTCTTAGACCTTGGTTTACTAACGACCGTAAACGCTACGTTAAAACTCCAAAAGTATATGTAGCCGACTCTGGTCAAGCCTGCTATCTCAGTGGCATCAATAATCCCAATCTTTTAAGAAGCCATCCTTCTGTGGGTGCTCTATTCGAAACCTGGGTCTGGGGTGAGATCAGAAAACTCCTTGCATTAAGCCATGGTATCGATTCCCATTTCTACAGAACAAGTACCGGCCAAGAAGTCGATTTCTTACTCAATAGAGGCTCTCAATACTGGGGCATCGAATGCAAATGGTCCGAAACTCTCCAAAAAGATGACTTCAAATCGCTCACTCACATGACAGAATCTATTGGCCCTAATTCCCGAGGCCTAATCCTCTATACCGGAAAAACTATCTTTCTTTTTTCTGAAACACTCATGGCTGTTCCTATAGGTCTCTTAGCTTAAATTAAGCTAATGATAAGATTATTCAAAGGACTTATTTACCTCAGTTCGGGATAAGAGAAAAGCGAAAAATAAACCCCTTTGAGCCCAGATTTTGGAGAATTTTCTCGACGCACCGCGGGTGCTACTTCGAAAATTCTCCAAAATTTGTTTCTCAAAATGGATTTATTTTTCATCTTTTTCTTATCCCGAACTAAGGTTATTTTCTTATTTTATCATTTATTAAAGCTAAACATTCCTTGATTTCACCAGACTTAGAAGCAGAATACAAAGTAAAACGATTCTCATTATTCTTTTTAGCCTTTTCACCATCAATAGTAAGTTCTTCAAGGCTCAACAGCATTCCGTCTATTTTTAACTTTGAATTATACCAGATCCATGTGCCATAAATTTCTAGCTTTTTGATTTTATCTAGTGAACCTTGTAGTGTCAAAATGCCATTTTGATGAATCGCCCCAATCTTAATTTTTATAGTTTCTTTTAACGAATCAGAAATATTTATTATTGCAGAACCATAAATTTCGTCCACATGCACTTCCATTAGAGTTAAAGAGTTTTCTGATTCAAGAAATACATGAGCATTCTTTATCTTCTTAATTATTACTTTCTCGAGAGAACAGGGTAGATTAAGATCGATCAGGACAGGTTTTTTTTCACTAACAATTTTTTCGATAGTGAGTTTTTGAAGTCTTTTAAAAGTTGGCAGCAAAGAGATTAAATTACCGGAGACTGCTTTCTTCTCTCCAGGGACTTTCCAGCTAACTTGATTATAAACATTTTCAATATTTAAAATGATTAAATTATCAAGTTGATTTGATATTTGGAGAATGCCTCCTTTAGAGATATCACCAATAGAAAACTCCAATAAGCTATCAAGTTTTGCTGGTAACTTTAGTCTAGTTTCATTGGGAATTTTATTTATTTTAATTTGAGTAAGATTTGGTATTTCGCCTGACAAAACAAGGCAAGATTCATCTTCTTTTACAGAATCTAAAGAGAAATGGGTGAGATTTTCGAATTTAAGAACCGCTTTTCCGTAAAAATTCCCAAAGTGTAGTTCCTTGAGATTCTTAAACAAACGTAACAATTTCAAATCGTAGGATTTCTTATATGAATTATCATAAAATTCCTTACAGCTAAAGCTTGTCAAATTTTTAGCATAATATTGATTCAGTGCGTTAAAAGTAGCAAATGTGCTAGGGAAAACACAATTACATGCAAAACTTTTAAGCTGATTGAATTCTTTGGGTAATTTGAAGTTTTTTTCGGAACAAATTCCTATTGAAAGGCTTTTGAGATCATTCATTTTTTCAGGTAGTTCAATTGATTGCCCTCCTTTATTATCGTTAAAACTAAAATTTTTGAGTTTTGGTAGTGTTGTAGGTAATATTATTTTAGATTCCGATCCACCACAAATGGTTCCAAGATCAAGAATTTCAAGCATTTGCCCTGATTGTATTGTTAAATTTTTTGTTATTCTGACAATAGAAATGCGTTTAAGTTTAATCAGTAAATTTTCTTCTATCGTCCAATTAATGTTCAGACATATAATCTCAAGTTGCTCAAGATTCTTAAGATTATCAAATGGGATCGTGTTTTCAAAATCTCCAATATGAAGACGGGTAAGATTAGGTAATAAAGGCAGCGATAGTTGTCTACTAGTAGGAATACGAATTTTAAATTTATCATCATAGCATTGACTGTCGGAAATTGCCTTTAGCATTTGATTCAGAACAGGCCCACTGTCTGGGAAAAATAATATATTGAATTCTTTTAATTTTTTATCGCCACTTGCTACTATCTCTTGTAGCTTGTGAATATAATTCACAGTCAATTGTCTATCTATTCCACATCTTTTCGCATATTCAAAACCAATAGTTGTTTGAGGAAGACCCTCGCTATTATCACTAAAGAAAATTTTTTCTTCTTTACTGCCTAAAAAGTGAGAAAAATGTTTACAAAATGCTTGCGAAACTAAACGAAGTTTTAGAATTTCTCTCAAATGTAATGCATAAAGAACCTGCAGAATCGGTTCATCTACCTCT